>OFFJ01001073.1_pt1 | contig 21062 bp, 22 predicted proteins | sample 1521261 | NCBI WGS metagenome assembly OFFJ01 (sample SAMEA3504122, study PRJEB24116) | mouse gut metagenome | biome: mouse gut; feature: mouse-associated habitat; material: faeces | place: Denmark | collected 2011 | reverse complement strand
CAATATTGTCTCCTCGATTTTACTACTTTGTAGAAGATGCCGGATTTCACCACTTCAATCTTTTATACAATATTGCGATTACCCTTATAAACAATCTTTTACTTTCCATTTCTTTTTAACGCCTCCATCATTTCCCACAGATTGCAACCAATATTATCAACCAACTCACTCTCATTGCCTGAAAATTTCTTTGCCTGCTCAACAGCCTTGTCTATGTAGGGCATATAATTTTTTGCAAAATTAATTCCGCTCTTTCCATGATGTGCTCTTTCAGAGACCTCTTTACTTACAAATGTATGCTGCTCGGATACTTTTCTGTTTTCCTTAATTTCATTTAAGCAATCACCAAATTCCTCCCTTTCTGCCACATAACCACTCTGGCAGTTCAGACATCATCTAATGCGGTATCCCAAACACTTAGCTGTTAATAAACTCATACAAAGCATCTGCCCCTTTTTCGAGTTCTTCATCACATGCCTCGCATAAATATTCATTTGTTTCCAGGAAAAGCCTTGTTTCAGAATCCAGCAAAAGTTTATAAAGCTCCGTCGCCAACAATTTTTTGTATGCTATCTCATAATCTATATTCTGCTTTTTCATCAAATACTTCGTTAACGCCACAACACACATCCCCGTTGTCGTTTCAATTCTATTCGCATCCATCGATTTATCTCCACTCAATCGCCTTTATATTTGCAATAAGCTGATCCGCCACTTCCTGTTTTCCTATATAATACTGTATTCCAAGGTTCTCTGTTTCCAGATTATTGAGCAATATCCTTTTAGCGGCATCCGAGCTGACCTTACCGTATAAACCATCCCAATATGCTTTCAAGCAAAAAGCAGTATCGTCATCCGCAGTAGGTCCAACCACCATATCATAATCGTGGGGCATGCCTCCCTTTTCTCTGCACATTAAAACAAAATCAAGCCACTCAAAATCTGCTGTATGAAAAACTTTTATATTAAGCTTTGACATATAGTCTTTATTCAGCGTGATTTCATATAATTTTTCTGCATATGCACTGTCCTGTTTTCCCTTACTCCTTCTGATAGTCTCTCTATATTTTTTATGCATCATTCCAATTGCCTGGCTTCTTGAGACCGCCATATAGAAGCCTTTTCCAAAATCTTTCCTCTCCCGCCCAAGCTTTACATCCACCTGCTGTATTTCCGATGCCGTCCCATGATATAAAGTCGTTCTAAGGCTGAGCCACATACTGTTCCACCTCTCTCACCATTTCACTGCCCGTCAGACTGTCAAATATATCAGGGCACTCTGCAACATAATTCAATATTGCGTATTTTTCATCCAGCTTTAAAAAATCTTCCACAGAAATCCTGTGCTCCCTGCAATAGTTTTGTGTTACTAAATACATCAGAAATATTGTATTATTCAATCTTTTTTCCGACATATACACTTCTATCCTTTCTATAAATCTGCTTATTATTCAATACACCCGCCATACTTAACAGAGAAGCCTGTTGCCCGGCTTCTCTTCAAGAGGCATACATACTATACTTCATTTTGTATCAAATGCGTTTTGCAAGATTTTCTTTCAGCTTTGTAAACATGAAATTGTAAGGATAAAATCCGTTTTGAGGAAGAATACCCTTCAATTCCTTTTCAGCGTCCGTGTTCATTCTTACAAGTTCATCAATCACCAACGCGTCGGATGTGTTCAAAGAAGAAAACTGCACTTTTTTATCCAAAATGTCCTTCTTGCACTTCAGAGACATCTCATAACAGCTATTATAGCACTCCATCCCGCAAACAATCTGAATACATTTAAAATCATGTTTCCGTATAAAATAATCATTATAAGTATTCAACACCACACAATCATCCAGAAAGTTTTGTGTGTCCCTTTTAGTTGGGATATTTCCCACTATCACAGTAAAAATACACGTTTGAGTACTTCCATACATAAAATAGCTATTGAGATAGCCCGCGCAAGTATTTTCAACAAAAATACTTTCTGTTCCGAACAACTCGGATAAAAACATTCCATACCTGTCAAAAAGTGAATCCGATTTAACGTCTGTTCCATTAGCCGTTTCGACTCTAATCTTGACATATCCAGCAAAAGCCTTCCCTTTATGAATCTTGCATTGCTTCCAGCATTTAAGCCCTTGCGCCGCATCAAAAAAATTTACGGTTTCATCACTTTCCTCATTTTCTTCAGCATCTCTCGCTGCAATTTCATAATGATTCTGTCTTCTTTGAATCTCAAAGGTTTTTTCATTGGCTTTAAAACATGGGAATTTATCCGCTTTCTCATCATTGGTCAGAATGTGACAGCAAATCAGGTTATAATCTGCTGTTTTACCACCTTTTGCCGTTTTCCAAACTGCTGGCCCCAAAGTCGGCTGGCCGTTTCTTTGTTTAGTTCCATCCGTTTTTTCATGTGTCATACTTCCCTCTCTTAAATAAATGGCGAAGTATAATTGCATTTGACCTCCTTCGAATAAAATTCGGCAAATACTCTGATTGACACATAGGGCAACCTACTGCTGAAACCTCAACGGGTAATCCTTATAACAGCTTGACTAAGGATTTGCCAATCATCTTTTCACATCTGCGAAAAGAGATAAGATTTGCTTGCCCTTAGTATAACACATGGAAAGATTCGCCGCAATAAATGATAGATATGTATCTTTTCTAAAATCGGAAATTTCAATGCACCTTTTTTGCTATCCTGGTTTTACTTGTGGAGCTGTCGACAGATGCAACAATTCCACAAACCCTATCTGCTATTCTAACTGCTGTTCTTCTTCCCGGCTTTCTGTCGGGCTATTCTCCAGAGAATCATCTTTTACTGGTACCTGCACTCCATCTGGAGCAAGCGCCTCATACTCCTCCACCGCCGGATCCACAATATCCGCCGTCCGCACCCACTCCTTCGTCCCCTCCACCTTCACCGCCGCCTGGGTATGCTTCGCCAGAAACCGCGTCAGCGGGTACACATCAATCCAGATCTCATTATTCCCCTCTTTCTGCGACTCATCAAAAATCAGCTGCAGCCCCCAGTGCAGATGCACCACCTTAATATTATTCACATTCTCCGTGGTGCTGTACCCGGTATGCCCCATATAGGGTTGTGTCAAGAACAGACTAAATTTTTTTAACAATTCCGTAACAACTTTTCAATCACCCCCTATTCTTCCACAAAATCTGGCATTTTTCACCTTATTTCTACTCTGTCCTCCACATACACCTATAATTGTTAAATCATTTGTTTTTCAATGTGTTTTGGCATATGCAAAAAGTACTATGGCGGCTGTTTTTAATGCAATATATTGATAATCCATTTCCCCTCTTTGTAGCTTCCTCTCGTTCCAGAATTCCTCTTTCCTTTAATTTGTCCATTGCATATCTTATGCCGTTTTTGGACATCCCCATTTTTTGCGCTATTTCTTTTTGCGTAATACCAGAATCTTCCACTATAAATTCTAATACTTTTCTTTCTGTTTCGGACAAAGTGTTTAGAAATCTCAATTGGTTTATTTCTGTGCCAGTTTCTTTAGTTTGTATGCCAGTGTTTGTCTTTTCTGTGCCAGTTTTCCCATTTTCTATGTCAGTTTCTGTGCCAGAACGATAGAAATTTACCCGGAAAGCATCTCCCATATCAATAAACTCCGGCTCCCGAACGCCATATTCCCTGCATCCCTGAATCATTCTCTGAATACCGGTTCCCCACTGTTCAATAATCCCCATTCGGCTGAAAACCTCTGCGATACAGACATTACGTATTTTCGAGCGCCCTGCTATTGCCTGCTCCATTGTCAATCCGCCTTTGATACACCAACTAATACACCAATTAATCCTCGATACACCAACTGATTCTTGATACACCAATTCTGCTAACAACGTTTTATTTCAGTTCATAGATAAAATGCTTCCCTCTGCGTACCTTTCTAATCAAATTTTGTTTCATCATCCGGCCAAGCGCAGCATTCGCCCCCTGTGCGGTAGTAATTCTGGTTAATTCTACAACCTGATGTGTTGTAATAAAGCCATTTGTTTTTATATATTCATATATACTCTGATCCGTTTCATTTTGAAGCATGACTTCCTCATGATGGATATCTCTAAATTCAAACTGCTCCGGCCTAATCTCGTAGCTCTCATTTAGTCTATATGATGTCCAACGTCCTTTTTTATCAGCGATCAGCATCTGCTGCTCTACCAAATCAGCCAACATATGCCCTATCTTCGTGCTGTCACGATTGATAATCGACTGCATTCTGGCATTCGTAACGCCATTCTCCAAATAAGCGGTTCCAAGAATAATCTGAGTCTCATTATCCAGATGTGAATATGCAAGGCCGAATAATTTCTGTAGATACTCCGTACACTCTGGCGGCATTAAAGAAATCATCCAAAGCTTTAACTCGACCTGATGCAGTTCTTCATTCTGGCTCAAATCCGGCTTACGCCAGCTCTCCTCTCCCCGTGCACTCAAAATAGCCGGAAATCCGGAACCGATATTGTCTCCATACCCAATCATGCAGAACATGGTTTGAATCCTTGGGTTTCTGGCAACAGAGTATCCTCCTTCATAAATCGCCGAAATCGGCAGCTTCAATGTTCCCGGATTAGAAAATACAAAACCTTTTTTCCGTCTTCACAATTTTCAGTATTCCTGTTATCAGATAATCGGCGTGGATAGCCATACGCCTCACGGATTGATTTATGGACGGGCGTATCGTCCACCCGCACCATTCTCCTCTAAGCGGAACGGACGCTACAACCCCGCAACCAGTCTGGGTGTGACCTGCCGTATGAAATTGTAAAGATTGTTTTCCCACATTCCATCATAAGTAAGCCTGTCGCTCCAGCGGCTTCCGGGCAAAAGGTTGCTTTCATCTATATAATCCATTCGAATATTGTCGAACCTTTCCCGCACAGACAGCCCTTTGCCAAACATCAATAATCCCGCCGCCGTCAACCAACCTTTCTCTGTGTTTCGACCTATGGCATAGCCTCCCATATTTTTTAAAAATGTAAATCTTCATCCGCATTCCAGACATGATCCGGATTTCGGTGTTCAAATTCAATCCGATACGAACGCAGCGCACTCGTATCAATGTCATCCATTGTGCAAACCTCTGACAGCCCTCCATCATTACCGGAATTGCTGGCGTCACGGAGCATGGCCTTGACTTCCTCTTCCGTGCAGTAGTCATCTCCCTCATAATTCCTTTTCTAAACCCACTCCATATCTGTCGATTGCATATTTCATGAATCCCCCTGTCTTCTTATCCTGTTCTACGTCCCTTTTATCTGTAGACGGGCTCTAGCTCCTGATTTTATCTTTCCAACAGCTTCTCTATTTCCCCCGAAAAATGTATTTCCTTTCCCACAAAACTTTTATCCATTTTCTCTATCAAAGAATATTTTTCATCCATATACATTTTAGAGAATACGGCATAGATCTTTTGTACCGGATTCGCAACTACATCTCGAATATCTTTTTTCAAGAGCGTATTCGGCACATTCAACCCCGTGTTCCGGTCTTTTACAAAACCGATACACCCACATATATTCCCCGCTGCCTTCTCGGTAAACAATTTCGGCCCGCGATCAGTAAAATCGCCAATCATCATGGCATTACGCTTGATCTCCATCATACTTTCCAATACATCCAATTTTTGAACTGTCGAACCGTCTTTCGCAAAATGAAAATCATCTTCTGTCAAACGGCTGGCCAGACATTTCTCATAGAAATGGATAGCAGAACCTACTCTTGAATCATTTACCCTGACTCCCGTCAAATGCAGAAAATTGTATCGATGAAAGACTGCTTCATAACTTTTTATAGCAGACAGCAAGTTTCTTTCTGTTTGCAGCTGCCCTTTCACCTCTGATGGTACCCCATAAAGAAAAAGGACTTTTTGATCCTCAAGATTTAAATGATATAATCCGGCAGATTTCGCCATAATCTGAATTGCCCTTCTCTTGTCCATCCCCATGTCCCTTTACTAATTTTGTATTCTGAAAAGGGAATGTCAATGCCGCAGCACCAAACATTCCCTTTCCATGGTTGATTTTTCCGTTGTCTGCCAACCTCCGGCACCCATGTCCGGAAAATAACAGGTTTTTCCGTTGCCTGCCAACCTCCGACACCTGCGTTCGGAAAACATATCAGATTTTAGGTGTCAACCCACCGCTGATTCACAGCTTCTTTAACTACATTCTACCTTAAAACTGCGCAAAATGCAATTACATTTTTATCATATGCAGAAACGATATTTATGTTGCGCGGTTTTAAGAGTTCTACAGAAAAAACAGCAGCATCTTGCCAGAATCATATTTATATTGTATAATCAAGATACCCGTGTTTAGAAGTTAGCACCATAATCTTTAGGAGCAGACCGACCCCCAAAACCCTCTTAAAAGCCTGGAAATAGGGCTTTTTTTATTGCTCCTGGGGCTTGCAAAATTATTTTTTGCGTGTTATAATAATGGTGTTAGTGGTGTTATTTTCGGAGGATGAGATTATGGCATATTTTCTTAAGAAAACAAAGTTGAAAAACCGGACTTATCTTGCCATCTATGAAAGCTTTTACAGCCATGAAAAAAAGGGGACTGCGCACAAATGCTACAAGTCGCTGGGCTCAGTAGAGACTCTCACCGCAGGCGGGATGGCTGACCCTGTTGCCTTCTTCCAGTCTGAAGTTGATTCCCTTAACCAGGCAAAAAAAGCAGGGGGTACGCCCAAAATCTCTGCCGTCTCCCCGCTCATCTACATGGGGTATTTCCCGTTGAAAAGCATTATGGAGAAGCTTAAGGTCAAAAGATACATAGACCTTTTCAAACTGACCAGTGATTTCCAGTTTGACCTTTATGAGCTTCTCTCATCCCTGGTCTATGCCAGGAGTGTAAACCCCTGCAGCAAACTCAGGACATTCCATGAAGTCCTCCCCAGCCTCTTCCATCCCTGCAATTATTCTTATGACCAGCTCCTTGACGGCCTTTCCTTTCTGGGGGCAAACTATGAAAAGATTGTCGAACTCTTCGCGTCACAGACCAATGCAGTCTACAGCATCTCCACTGACAAAACATACTTTGACTGCACCAACTTTTTCTTTGAGATCGACAGGGAGGATGGCTTCCGTATGAAAGGCCCCAGCAAGGAAAACAGGAAGGATCCCATCGTCGGGCTCGGCCTCCTTCTGGACAGCAACCTTGTCCCTGTCGGTATGAAAATGTACCCCGGAAATGAATCAGAAAAGCCTGTCCTGCGGAAAGTGGTCTCGCAAATGAAAAAACAGCATAATATTGACGGCAGGACAATACATGTGGCTGACAAAGGGCTCAACTGCGCGGAGAACATCGCTTTCTCAAAAAAGGCCGGGGATGGCTACCTGTTCTCAAAATCGGTCAAAATGCTCCCTGAGAAAGAAAAAATATGGGTCCTGCTGGATCAGGGCTTCCAGGAAGCCAGGGATAAAAAGGGGAAATTGCTGTACCGTTATAAGTCCTGTGTCGACAAATTTCCCTATGATATCCTGTACGAAGGGAAGATGAAAACAGTCTTCCTTACAGAAAAACGCCTGCTTACATACAGCCCTTCCCTTGCGGCAAAAAAGAGATATGAAATCAACAGGATGGTGGAAAAAGCAAAGTCCCTTACACTTTCCCAGGCAAAGAAAAAAGACTTTGGGGAAAGCGGGAAATATGTCAGCTTCACGGATGGGGAAGGCGGGAAGGCCGGCGTCTGCATGAACCAGAAAGCAATAGACAGGGATCTGAAATTTGCCGGATATAACCTCCTTGTGACATCAGAGACCGAAATGGCAGACCAGGACATTTACAGCACTTACCACAATCTCTGGAGGATTGAGGAATCCTTCAGGATCATGAAATCCGACCTGGATGCACGTCCGGCCTATGTCCAGAAAGAAGAGACGATCAAGGGCCATTTCCTGGTCTGCTACATTGCTGTACTCCTGGAGCGCATCCTGCAATTCCATGTTCTGGAAAACAAATATTCCACTTCGGACATATTTGATTTCTTAAAAAACTTCAGGGTTGTAAAAGCGGAAAACAAGTATGTCAATACCACTGTATACTCTGACTTTATCAATGATCTGTCAGAAAAATTCCATCTCCCGCTTACGAATTATTTTCTATCAGAGACACAGTTAAAGTCCATTTTAAACTACTCGATATAATGTTGTAAAAGGGCCGATAAATGACCCTTTTACTGATTTTACTTCCAGTTTGCACCATTTTTCAGTCTTTACTACCAAAGACAGGTTATATATACACCATAATCAGTTGTTTGTCAATAGACTCCTGCAAATTTCCCTCTCGCCATCACCCCCTTGATTCGGATCTCCTCATCAAACAGCAACAGATCCGCATCCTTTCCTTCCGCAACAGACCCCTTCCTCTCCTCCACCCCCATCAGTGTGGCCGGCGTCAGGCTCATCATTTTGACTGCCTGATACAGCGGCGCATCTGTCAGTCTCCGAAAGGTACGTACCAACCTGTCCGCCGTGGCCACACTTCCGGCAAATGCGCTGCGGTCCTGCAGCTTTGCCACGCCGTCCTCCTTGATGCAGCGTATCCCCTCCTGCCCGCTTCCCAGGAGATATTCCCCATCCGGCATTCCCGCTGCCCGCATACTGTCCGTTACGAGACAAATCCGCTCCGCACCCTTTATCTTGTAGATCAGGGACAATAGCTCTTCCGGAAGATGACATCCGTCCGCAATCACCTCTACATATAAACTGTCCAGAAGGTATCCCGCCTCTATGGCTCCCGCCGTCCGAAATCCATGTCTTCTGGTTACTCCGGTCATACAGGAATAAAAATGGGTAAGCGCCGCAAGACCATTCTCACAGGCCTGGAAGACCTGCCTGCAGTCCGCATCCGAGTGGGCCAGTGAGCTGACAATTCCCCTCCGGCGCAGTTCCTGCAAAAAGGCAGCTCCCCCGGACAGCTCCGGTGCAAAAGACCACCTGCATATGCGGTTTGTGGCAGACAATACCTCCATGTATTCTTTCGGATCCGGATTTCGCAGCCATGCCGGATTCTGTGCCCCTTTCTGTCCCGGCGCAAAGTACGGCCCCTCCAGGTGAAGCCCCAGAATCTCCGGGCATCCCTCCTTCTTTTGCTCCATCCCTTCAAACAGAGCCAGGAAAGAAAGCAGCCCCTCCTGTGAACCGGCCAGCGTGGTAGGCACGATGGAAGTAGTTCCGTGGGCAAGGTGCATCCGGCAGGCAGTCTCTATCGCCTCCAGGGTTCCGTCCATGAAGTCGCAACCTCCTCCGCCGTGGGTATGAATATCAATAAAGCCGGGGGACAGATACAGTCCTCCGGCATCTATAATCACTTTTTCCTGTTCTGCGGACATAATCTCCCGGGCCGGGAAGCGTATATCTGCACCTGCTCCGCAGACATATGTATCCGCCTCCCCCTCCCGGCTTCCGCTCTCCTGCTCCGCTTTCCGCACCACCCGTTCAATCTTACTCCCCCGCACCATGACAGAACCACTGACGATTCCTGTCTCCGTAATGATCCTGGCATTTTTTATCCAGATCTCTCTTTCCTCTGCTTTATTCAAAATATGTCCCTCCCGATGTCCTCTCTGCCAGTTCCACCAGCTTAATAAAACTTCGTAAAATATGAAACGGATCCTTCACCGGAAGCGCCACCACCCTGTCCTCGGGCATTCCGTCCCGGCGCCGGATCTGAACCCATTCCCCCAGGCAGCGATCCGGGAAAACCGAAAACGCATAGTCCCTGCTTTTTTCATACAGAGCCTGCCACCTGCTCTCGCCTGTCAGCTCATACAGAAGGGCGAACAGGTACAGAGCCTCCGCATGGGGCCACCAGAGCTTGCTGTCCCAGGTACCCAGAACCATTTTCTCATACTCCGCTCTGTCCGAATCTGCCGGCTGCTCCTCCTCGTTTCCCTCTCCCCGGGGCCTTCCGCCATCCCTGTCCACAAAGCGAAAAAGCCCGCCGAATTCACTGTCCCAGCCCAACAGGAAGGTACTCTCCGCCGCCTTACAGATCCGGGACAGATACTTTTCCAATTCTCCATGCTCCTTCAAAAACTCAATCTGGAACCATAAATCCTCCAGGGTATGTCCGGGGTTGACCTGGCCCTCCAGCAGCTCCCTCGTTCTGCCCGAACCGTTTTTCCGAAATTCCCGTATATAACTTCCGTCGTAAAACGAATTCCAGATGTCCTCTGTCAGCTCCAACCCGTACCGGATCTCTTCCTCACAGCACATCCCAAAACTTTTCTTCATCCTGATATAGCAGGAGATTACATTCAGCAAAATCATGGGAATACCATGAGCCCGGTATCCTGCCGGTACGGGGTAAGGCTCCGTCAGATAATTTCCCGCTGCAATCCGCTCCGCAATGCCATTGTAAAGAGCGCTCACCCCGGGAACGGCTTCTTCCCTCCGCCTGACCTGCGCATCCTGAGCCATGCCCAGAAGGACAAAGCAGTCCGTATAAATACTGGCATCCCGGCGTCCGGTACGCGTATCCAAAACGGCTCTTCCGTCCCGCTCCAAAAAGTGACAGCAGCGCCCGTCCTCCGAAATGACATACTTTGCCAGAAAACCGCCGGTCTCTTCCATCCATGACTCCAGTTCCCCGCAGTCCAGACGAAGGCTTCCCCGCCGCGCCATGTCATACAGACTGGCCAAAATCCAGAGCCAGCGCCCCTGGGACCAGGCGTATTTTCGTTCAGACAATAACTGCCTACCGTCATTGCTTATGCAGTTCAGAATACCCCCGTATTCCCGATCCCGAAAACGTCTCCAATATGGATAAAATTCTTCCTCGATCAATCTTTTATATTCTGCTCCCCTGATCTCCATAGCATACTCCCGCGGCATTGCCGCCAATCCCTTACACCGGCACGGTTTCCGCATCCTGCGGCACTCTCCGTTTTGCCGCTTTCCGCCTGCCCCGGCCGCATCCCCTCATGCCCATGACGCCGGCGCTGTTCCCTCACATCGCTTCCGTCAATTCTCTCGCACATTCCCGGTCCGCATACATCCGCACATTCCCGGCCCTGCGCAGTATACTGGCCGGACAGCTCTCCTCCACCGGACCGGTCAGCGTCCGCGTCAATGCCTCCCGTTTTCTCATACCGGGCACGATACAAAACACATACTCTGCCGATGCCAACACCGGGCAGGTTACGGTCAAAGCCAGCTCCGGCACCTGCGTAAGGGAGGGAAAACACCCATCATGCACCTGCTGCATCCGGCACACCTCATCCAGTTTCACAGTCTTCATAGGCTGCGGATCCTGAAAATCTGCCTCATGGGGATCGTTAAAGGCGATATGACCATTTTCTCCGATTCCCAGAAATACCATATGAAGGGGAGCGGAGGCAATCAGTTTCCCATACCGGGCAGCTTCCTCTCCGGGCTTCCCCTTGCCGTCAATCAGATTGACCTTCCCGAAGGCACATCTGTCAAAGATATGTTCCCGTAAATAACCGCCGAAGGATCCCTGCATATCATCGGACAATCCTGCATATTCATCCATGTGAAAGGCATTCACACGCCCCCAGTCAATTCCCTCCTCCCTGCACAGCGCTGTCAGGAATTCTGTCTGGGACGGAGCTGCTGCAAACATGCAGTTTACCTTCTCTTCCCTTTCCAGCAGCCGCCGCAGACAGTCCGCCGCCTCCGCAGCCGCCTGCCGTCCCATCTCTTCCCTTGTATCGCATATAGTTAAAACAATATCGTCGTATCGTCTATGTATCATTTCTGCCTCCCGTCTTTATCCGGAATGTGCCATATATCTTTCCGTTTTTCCGTTTTGTATCAATATTGTCCATCTTCACCTTCTCCAAGGGTTCTATAGACAGGGCCGGCGCGGACAGGTCTTCCGGGTCCAGATGGATATTGGCTCCCCGAAACACATTGTCAAACATGCCGTCCTCCTGTCTTATATCACAATTGTCCAACAGCACCGTCATACCGGAACTCACCGTAACCGCCCGGCTGATGACGTATTCTCTTCAGGCCTCTATCTTTTCATCATCGCTGTTCCCGGGAAACCCATCCACCAGAAAGGTTCGCTGTCCCTGCCCGAATATCAGGCCCGGTGACAGCATCTGTGCCATGGCAATTCCCGCAAAACCCGTGGCCGCCGCCGCACATCCGTTCCAGCACTGTATACTGTGTTTTGCAAAGGGATACGTTTTGTCCGGTTCATCGCACATTACTCCCAGAAGATACGCAAACCTGGGGGTTGCCAGAAATTTCCTGCACAGCGAAAGCTCTCCGGCCGCCTGGTCCCGATATAGAACATTTTTGCCGAACCGCTCCCAGAAACGCAGGTATACATCCAGCAAAACAGGATTTCCCGCACTCTTGCTGTTATGCCAACAATTCTCCAGAGGCCACCAGGCCTCCTCTCCCTTCAGGGCAAACAGTCCCTTCTCACCGAACAAATATGCTTCCAGAACCGAGAACAATTTCTCCCCTGCCTCTGCCCGGGTGCTGACGGTAAGGACTGCCGCGATGGTTTCCAGGGTATAAAATCCGTCCCCGAATTCCCGCACATCCTGATAATGGTCATGTCCCGGATAAGTGCCCTTGTAAATATGATTCCACAGCCTTCCGTCCGGATTCCAGTTCTCTGCCAGATACAATGCGGCTTCCTCCGCTACGGCAAGATAATGGTCCTCCCCGGTCACCGTATAAAACAACACACATGCCAATCCTGTGGAAGCAGTGGCCACGCTGTACACCTTATCGTCCATGGCCAGGGTCCATCCATTGGTAAAGCCGCCCTCCCTGCTCCGAAATCTCATGGCCCATTGATCCAGATATTTTCTCACCGCTGCCTCATAGCAGCCCCGGCGTTCTCCTTCCGCATAATGGCACGCTGCTGCCAGGGCCGCCACCATACTCCCCACATCCGCCAGATTCATCCAGTTGCTCCGGCGCACTTTCTCCAACTCTTCCTCTGTCAGGAGCGCTGTGGGCGTTCCCCTGCAGCTCTGGGTAAAGCCGCCCTCCGGCATCTGCTCCGAGACAAACCGGTCCAGCATCCCGAAGACAGCATCCCGGTACATAGATCTGTGCAGAAGCGCATAGCCTGCCAACAACGTCCGGACAGGATAGGACGCCGTGTACCATAACCGCTTTCCCTCCTCAAAATCCCCGATAAAACCGTCGCTGCGGCGCACCTTCAGCAGCCATTCACAGATCTGTTCCAGCATGGCCCTACAGTCATCGCTTCCCTGCTGCTCTACCTCCTGCCGGACGGGAAGCTTATCCGGAATCCCTTCCTCATAGACCGGAAAGGGCACCGTACCCGCCGGGCCGTATACATCCATACCGTTTACAAAATATTCTCCCGGAAAACTCACCGCCAGGATACCGCCGGTATGTTTCACCTTGGCAGAAAGACAGAACTTCTCCCCTTTTCGGGGCTTAACCCAGCTTTTTTCCGTATAAGTTCCCTGCAGGCGGGGTGCATAGGCATCCGTACTGCCGAACCACACTTCAAAAGGCTCCGGCTCCTGTACCGGATCATAACAGTAAAGCTTCAGGCAGTATTCCCCTGCGGGAAGCCCCATCCGGAATTCTCCTTCCCTGCCGTACAGGCAGTCCCGCCAGGGGGAACATTCCGTTTCCGAAAACCAGCGGTTCCTCATCTCACAGACCCACAGAAATGCCGGAGTCTGGTAAAGCCTTTCAATCTTGATAAATCCCGGGTCATGGGGGACAAAATCATTCCCGAAATCAAATCGCAGCAGTCGTTCCATGTCTCCATCCTCCCTTTTTCGCAAACAACTCCGTCTGCAGGCGTCCCCGGCCTCCGTTTTGCTGCGTGCATGCGTCCGTCGCTCCGTCGGCCGTGGGGAAATCCTGAGAGACTTATTTAAAAATACTTTCCGCCTCCGCCATGATCGTTTCAATATTCTGCCAGCATTCATTGTGGGCTTTGGTATAAGCCTCTCCGCCCGCTGCCATCCATTCCTCCACAAAAGCGTCATATTCCTCCAACGGCCTGGCTCCGGTGATGAAATCAATGAAATTGGTCTTATACAGCGTATCCGCTTCGGCTTTATATGCCGTCCCCACTTCATCCGGAACGAATTTCCCCAGATAAGAGAAATAATTTTCGCCATTCACCAGTGTGCCTTCTTTGCCGTATTTATTCAGCTCTTCAATATTGCTTCCCTCAAACAAATCTCCCACAATGGGCGTATAGGGAATTCCACCCTGCCAGAAGGTATTGAGGCCGGAAGGGCCGTTGTTTGCAGCGTCCGAATATGCAGGAAACTTCTGCGGAACCCTAAACTCGTTATACTCCCAATGGGTTCCCTCCACACCGCAGCGAAGTCTGGCACAAACTTCAAAATCCGTACTAATCAAGTCATAGAGCTGCAGCACCTTCTTTAATTTTTCTTCGTCAGCGAGCAAAGTTTTCCCGAATACCACCCGGTTCGTGTACCTGCCCCAGTTCATGTAGCCATAGTCGCCATCCTCTCCTTTGGGCGCAGGTCCCGACACCACCTCCGCCTCCGGCGTAAGCGCCAGAAGGCCGTCATAAATCGCATCGCCGGGCTGCAGGTTATAATAGGTGGTATCCACCAGTGCCCCCACCTTGCTGTTGGCCCATTTTTCCGTGCGGCCTACTCCGTCCACGGATATAAACTCCGGATCGATCAGGCCCTTTTCATACCAGCTGTGCAGTTTTTCCAGCGCTTCCTTTCCCCTGGGATCAGTAATGCCGAATTTCAGCGTCCCATCCTCTGCCAGATTCCACATACCCGGGAAGATCCCGTAAGCCCCGAACAAGGAAGGGAACAGATTGGGGGTGGAATCCTTGCCGCGCAGGGTTGTGCCATAGGTATCGTCCACCCCGTTTCCGTCCGGATCATTGAAGGTAAAACGTGTAAGAGCCTCTTCATATTCCTCCACGGTCTCCGGTACCTTATCAATTCCCACAGCCTTCAGCCAATCCATCCTCCAGCCGTTGGTAAAGTTGTAGGTCCGCTCCCCGGTCACAATGGGCAGTCCGTAGATCAGACCGTTATCCAGCACCAGGCTCCAGGCGCCTGTGGCATCACATTCCTTCAGGTCACTCACAAATTCCGGCATACACTCTTTAATCAGCTCCGGCGCCACGCCGCCCAGCACTCCCTGTTCCAGATAGGAACGGTACATGGAATCACTGTGGCAGTGGAAGATATCCGGAATCTCCCCGGATGCCAGCCTGGGATTCAGGATATCCCAGTAGCTTCCGATCTCTATGGCCTCTATCTTGAACTCCAGACCCGGAACCAGAGAATTCAGATAGTCCAGTGTCTCGTTTTTCTCGTCCACAGGTCCATTCACAGGTACGGCCAGAGTCACCTGCCAGGTCTGCTCCTCATTCGTTCCTTCACCCTGGGCGGCTTCCTGGGACTCTGTGCCGGAACTCTCCTTCACTTCCGATGACTGATTCCGGCTCTCTCCCCCGCTATCCCCTGCCTCCTGTCCGCAGGCTCCCAGCGCACCGGCTGCAAGTAACGTACACATCAGCAGCGACAACAATTTCTTTCCTTTCATACTCTGTCTCCTTTTCCTTTAGTTCCGCAATTTCCTGTGAAATGGCATCTGTGTTCCGCCGCGGCAAAGCTCCTTTTCACTACCGAATATTGCAGCATGTACGGTTGCTTTATTCTATTCCTGAACGGAATGGAATCCTTCTTTATATTGATGGGAATTCCTGAGAATGCCCCCTTTGGCGGTTCAAATAGAAATGTGAAACTTTTTTCACACTATCTCCCCTCTGCCTTTACTCCTTTACGCCTCCCAGCATAATTCCCTGCATGAAATATTTTTGTAAAAACGGATAAACCAATACGATAGGAAGTGTACTGATCAGAATCAGGGCTGCCCTGACCGTTGCCTCTGTGGGTTTTGAAGTCATATCCATCATAAAGCCTTCCTGCAGCATGGCCATCTGCTGTTCCACCAGAACCCTGCGCAGCAGAATCTGGAGGACGAATTTCGACTGGTCCCGGATATAAAGCAGGCAGTCAAAATAAGCATTCCAGTGATCCACGGCCTTCCACAGCGCCACTGTGGCCAGTACCGGTTTAGACAGCGGCATAACAATCCTCCACCACACATACAGTTCTCCCGCCCCGTCGATTCTGGCCGCATCCTCCAGACTCTGGGGAATAGAACGCAGAAAATTGCGCATGATGATCAGGTTATAGGCGCCCACTGCACCGGGCAGGATCATGGACCAGATGGAATCCGTCATGTGCAGCGTCTTTGTTATCAGAAAATAGGAAGGAATCAACCCACCGCTGAAAACCATGGTAAAGAGGATTGCAACCGTGAAAAATTTTACACCGATAAAGTCAGCCTTGGACAGCGGATAAGCAGTCAGCGCCGTAAGTCCTACCGATATCACGGTTCCGAGTACCACCCGAACCACACTGTTCCACGCGCTGTTCCATATATTCTTGGAAGAAAGCACCTGTCTGTATGCATCCAGCGTTGGATTTGCCGTAAACAGCCTGATACCGCTCCTGGCCGCATCCGCTCTGGTGCACAGGGATGTGGCGGCCAGTTCCCAGAAGGGCACAAATGTCACTGCTACCACCAGAAAGACACAAGTGTAACAAAATATGATCAATGCCCTGTCTGCCGCACAAATTTTTCGTTTCGTTCTCCTTTTTCCTCTTGTCTTCATCCGCTTTCCCGCTCCTGTCTGTGCGCTGCCCCATGCCGTTTTCCCATTCTGTTCTCAATGAGATGCCCGGATCTTAAAACAGGACAGATTCACCCTCATTTATTCTCTTTGTCACAAAATTCACTGTCATCACCAATATAAAATTCACTGTTGACTTAAACAGTCCCACTGCTGTGTTAAAGCTGTACATCATCTGGCCGATTCCCATACGGTACACATATGTATCTATAATATCTCCCACCGCATATACGCTTGGATTATACAGATTAAATACCTGATCAAAACCGGCGTTCATCAGACTTCCCGCCTGCATCAGAAGCATGATGGAGATGATCCCTTTCATGGAAGGAAGGGTGATATACCGGATTCTCTGAAGGCGGTTGGCCCCATCGATCATGGCTGATTCATATTGTTCCGGCGGTATGGAACACAGCGCCGCCAGGTAAACCACGCTTCCCCATCCGATCCCCTTCCAGATATTGCTGACCACCAGCACGGTGCGGAACCATCTCACATCCGCAAGAAAATAAACCGGCTTCCCTCCCAGCATTTTGATAACCTCGTTGACCATACCTGTTCCCGGGGAAAGGAGATTGCTGAGAATCCCTGCCACTACAATCCAGGAAATAAAATGCGGAAGATAGCTGATGGTTTGAGCCGCCCTCTTGAAGAAGCCCGGCTTCAATTCATTCAAAAGCAAGGCCAGTATGATCGGCGCCGGAAATCCGAATACCAGATGCAGCAGACTGATTCTCAGCGTGTTGCCCAATACCCGCAGCGATGAGGCATTGGACAGAAATGCCCGAAAATGCTTCCATCCCACCCAGGGGCTGTCCCAAATGCCCAATCCGATATTGAAATCTTTGAAGGCAAGGACCAGTCCGTACATGGGACCATAGGAAAAAAGAAGGATAAAGGCAAAACCCGGCAGGAACATCAGCAGCCTGGCCCTGTTTGCCCACAATCTTTTCCCCAGTGGTTTCTTCTGTTCCATCTTCGTCTGCATCTTTCTCATCTGCTCCCGCCTCTCTCCTTGACAACTTGTTTCCTTGTTCATTTTTCATCATTATAATCACTTCAAGCGCTTATTTGAATGATATTTTCCGCAGTTTCATGATACATTATGAAGTACATAACTTTTTTGAAGTCATTGTGCCTGTTTTATCTTGTTTTTCCGCCCATTTTTTATCATTCTTTCCAGTTTCTTTCTTGCATTCCGGAACAGCCGGTTCACCCTGCTGTCTCCGGTCTGCATATCTCCGGTACGTTCCAAATCGGAATATACCACACAGCCTTCAAAATCCTCCAACTTGGGCTCCTTTGTAAATCCCAGCGGATTGGTCATGCGGTTGATCTTGCATACTCTGATTTTCATTACAATACCTCCTCAAGTTGTTCTGATTGTACACAATTTCACCAATAAAACGAATGATATATTCCGCATTTTCATGAAGTATTATGCTCTCCCCCAAAAAATTGTACAAAAAAAGGGCATGCCCTGTTTTATGCATCCCCTCCACTAATTTGATTTGTATTCCATTTATATAATCCGGCGCCTTTGTCCCTGCGCTATCCCCCGCTTGTCTGACCTGTTCCCTTCTCCTTCAATACATGGAACAGCCGTCCGACTCTCTTTGCGGTCAGGAAGTACTGCCTCCGTAAACGCTGGGGCTCATACCCACAAGCTTCTTAAATACCCTGGTAAAATGCTCCACATTATTGTACCCCACCCGTTCGGCAATTTCATAAACCTTCAGGTTCGTGCTTTCCAAAAGCTCCTTTGCCCGCAGAATCCGATAATAATTCAGATAATCCGCAAAATGAAGCGCAGTCTCCTGATAGATCAGTTTTCCCATCCATCCCACGCTGATTCCCAGATATTCTGCCACATCCTCCGCCCGCAGATTATTCTCACTGTAATGTTTTTCGATACATTTCTTAAAACGAATCAGATATTTGCTCTGGGCATCTTCAGGCTGTTTCTCCTGATTCCGAAGAACCAGCTTTTCAATTTCCGCATCTTTCCGGGCAGTATCTCCATGCCTCCTGTCCTGCTTCAGCCTGTCCAGGAGGCAAAGCAGGGTCTCTCCATCATATTCCTGTTTCAGCAGATAATCATTAGCCCCCAGCCAAAAGGCAGTCCGCACATATTTGAAATCGTCATAGGCGCTCAAGACAATAACCCGCACCTTCGGATAGCGTTCCTTTACGGCACAAATCAGCTCGATCCCATCCATTACAGGCATTCGGATGTCAGTAAACAGGATGTCCACACGTACCTTTTCCATCTTCTCCAATGCCTGCTTTCCGTTGATCGCCTTACCCACGATCAGATAGCCGTTGGCCTCCCAGTCCAATATACGTTCCAGGCCTCGAAGTATCAACTGATTGTCGTCTACCAGCATTACATGAATCAAAATATGCCTCCTTTTTTAAATCTCTGTAGTCTCATGATTCCTGTGAAGTATGGGAAGAAAGAGCCGAATCCGGGTACCCGCCCCTTCGCTGTCTATGAGCAAATCATATGGGCTGCCGAAATTCAGCCGAATTCTATCCTTGGTGTTCCTCAGTCCCACATGGCTGATCATCCCTTCCCTGGCCTGCCCTTCCAATATTTTTCTCTGTTCCTCTCGGGAAATACCGCAGCCATGATCCCTGACCGTCAGCAGCAGCACTTCCCCTTGCTTCTTTGCCGATACCTCAACCCACACCTCCCCGGATTCCGGATCCGCTCCGTGGAACACGGCATTTTCCACAATGGGCTGGAGGATTAGATTGGGCACCAGCAAATCCTGTATCCCTTCCTGCACCTGGATCTGCTGAGAAATCAGACCGCTGTGACAGGCATTTTGAATGCTTAAAAAGGTTTGTATATTTTCCAGCTCAAAAGACAGGGGCACAAGCATTCCTGCATAACTTACCGTATTCCGCAGCAGCCTGGAAACATCTCCCAGCATTTCCCCTGTCTCCTCTGCCCCTTCGATCACTGCCAGAGAACGCACAGACGCCATAAGATTGTATAGAAAATGAGGACTGATCTGATATTGCAACGAACAAATCTCCAGATTTTTCTTCGCCTTTTCATCCTCTATCGTCTGGGTAAAAAGGGAATCCAGCTGCTCTACCATATGATTAAAACTTCTCATCATATTCCCCATTTCATCCCTTCTGCCGGATTCCAGACGGACCGTAAAATCGCCCTTTTCCGTATAACCCATGGCCCGGCTCAGCTCCTGAATGGGTCTGGATATGCTCTTTGACACAAAAGCCGAAACCAGAACAGCCAAAACCGCGCACACCAAGGAGAAGAGCACCAGCATCCAGATAATGTTCTCCACCTCGCTGTTATAGACTGAGTAAGGAATGCAGCGGATCACCTGATATTGATAAACAGGAGAGATACTGTAGATCATCACCAGACTCTCTGTTCCCAGCGAGACAGGAATAACTCCCTTCTTCTCCCGCATCTCTTTCTGCTGTTCCTGAATCATCCGATGATAAAGCTCCTGCTCCTGTGCCTCACAACGTGCCGTCACTACCTGTCCTTCCTGATTCAGCAGAAAGAAAGCGCTGTCCTCCTCGTTCTGCGCTATCACGGAAGAAAATTTTACCGGATCAACAGCAAAGTGCGCAACGCCAATCTCCGCCAGGTTGCCCTTATCCGCCACATCCTTGATCAATTTTCCGAACATCATGGCTTCCCGACCGTCCCCCATGGAACGAATCCCCTCCGCCACCACTGCCCCCAGGCCCATGTTCTCAATGAAACATGGATCCTCCTCCATAAATCTGTCCAGATTCAGATGATATTCGTCCATCACGGCGCAGGTATATCCGTTTTGTGCAATGACATAAATACCGGATACGGCATCTCCTCTTCCGAAAATTCCACCTACCACCTTATTCATATCCTGCATGGCCCTCCACCGTGTACCGTCTGAGCTGGCAGTACCCAGCTGATTCACGGCATGCTGAAATTCCCGCTGGGATATTGCCATATCTATATTAACGGTCAGACGCTGAAGCTCGTTATCAACCACATGGGCCATAGATTCCACAAATGCCACTTCCGTCTGGTTCATTTTCTCATACAGGTTTCTGCTTGAAATACGGTAAGAATAGATGACTGCCATCACCAGCGGAATCAGTGACATGGCCAGCAGAATGCAGATCATTTTGCTCCGAAAACTTTTCATGATAACTCCGTTTCGTATACTTCCCGCCGATTTTATTCCTCCAACCGGCATTCCCTGCAGCGTTTTCTTCTCCTAATCCGTTACTTCCATTTCCGAGCTGTCCGTCCGAAGCAAAACCTCCATCTCTGTCCTCCGCCGTATTCCCTGCCGTTTCCCCGGAGTGGCTT
>OFFJ01001069.1_pt1 | contig 21091 bp, 13 predicted proteins | sample 1521261 | NCBI WGS metagenome assembly OFFJ01 (sample SAMEA3504122, study PRJEB24116) | mouse gut metagenome | biome: mouse gut; feature: mouse-associated habitat; material: faeces | place: Denmark | collected 2011 | reverse complement strand
TGTATGGGGATTTTCTTCAAGTCATAATACCCCACAAGGCGCACAGCGCGGGTACGATTATCAGTTTGGGAGCGAATGAAATTGTGATGACCAAGCAGGCTACGCTGGGGCCGATCAATCCAAGCCTGTATACCGCTTTGAATCCCAGAAGGCCTGAGGGAGGGATTTTTCCGGTAAGCGTGGAGGCTGTAAAGGGCTATCTGGAGTTCGCTAAAAATGAGTTGGAAATTCAGGATGAGGCTTCGCTGGCAAGCATATTCGAAAAGCTGACGGATTTTGTGCATCCGCTTGTGCTGGGCGAGGTATACCGCTCAAAAGCCCAGATTCAGATGATGGCGGAAAAGCTGCTTCAGAACCAGGTCACTGAGCCGGAAAAGATCAAGAAGATCATTGACTTTTTATGCAGTGAATCGGGGAGCCATGATTATACCATCAACAGGCGGGAAGCCAAGAACGAGTTAGGGCTTCAGATTGTCAATCCCACTGCTTTTCAATATGAACTGATAAAGAGAATATATGACGACATAAATGAAGAGCTGCTGTTCGGCAAGCCGTTTTTGATTACGGAAGTAAACGGCGCTTATGCTGTCCGCAGATGCATACTGGAGAGCGTAGTCGGGGGTGCGGATTATTTTTCCACAGAAGGGGTTGTGGTAAGAGGAAAAATGCCGGACGGCCAGACGGCGATACAGAACAGCATAAGCTATGAGGGATGGAGGCATGACCATGCCTCGGAGGGAGGCCAGGTCTCGGTGAGGAATGGAGAGGAGGAAGTAATATATGAGCGTGGTTCAGGATATCAGACTTAACACCATGTCTCCATGGCCATATGATGCATATCATTCCTACATGACATCAGCGATTCCAACGAATACAGAAAGGTATGTTTTGATTGACCCTGAGGAAACAGAGGATATGGAAGTGGAGGAGACGGGGAAGTATTCCATCTTCGATGTGGCAAACTGGTTTTTATCCAAAAGCGATATGACCCATAAAAAGCTTCAGAAACTCTGTTATTATGCCCAGGCCTGGGCATATGCATTGAAGGGGTATCGCCTGGAGGATACGGATTACCAGGCATGGGTACATGGGCCGGTTTCACCTGCGCTGTGGGAGCGGTTCAAGGCATTTGGATACGATACCATCTGCATGAAAAGTGGGAATAAGGCTCATTTTGACCCTGAGGATATACGGTTATTGGAAGATGTATGGGAAACTTATGGCGACAGTACGGGAAATGCCCTGGAAGCCCTGTCACATCGGGAAATGCCCTGGATGGAGGCAAGGAGGGGATATGAACCGGCTGAAAGATGTACGGTTGTGATTTCTCCCCACACCATGGCATCCTATTATAAGTCTATTCATTGCGGCGATTGATATGGCGAAATTAACCCAAAAACAAAACCGGGAGGTACCTTTTGAATTATGTTTCAAGTACCCTTTGGAGAATGGGTATACGTTTAAGGAGCTGACCCCGGAAAATGTAAGACAATTTCAGGCTTTTTTAAACAAGATATCGCAGATGACGGTAACCCAGGTGGACAGGGCATTTGCGCGTAAACCGGATACGGATGACACTTACAGGGGAATGCAGGTGTATCATTATGAGGTGACGGAAGTATTTAGGATACATGTGGTCATTGAGGCCGGGTATTATAAGGTCATCCGGTTGGATCCGAGACATAAGGTGCATAGAAGTTAGAAACCACTAACTAAGGAAAAGAACCCACATGGATATATTTGAACTGGTAGACAACGAGAAATTCTTCCATCCTCTGAGCAGCCAGAACCGGAGGATCTATTATGAATGCATCCTTTCCCTGATCGAGAAGTCCAGGGAAGTCCCTGTGCTGTACGATTCCGACGCCAGGAACTGCGTGGCGCTCTACCTGAGGAACAGCAAATATGTGTTCCAGGATGAGCAGGGGGAAGGGCAGGAGCAGCAGGCGCCGGACAGAAGCGCCTCCGCCATCATGGCCTATCTGCGGGAATGCGGCTGGGTCACCCCCCGGGAGATCGGGCGGAACGGGGAAAATGTGGCCAATGTGTCTATGAGCTGCCGGAGGATCATGGAATTTTTCCGGAAAATGTGTGAGAAGGGGAACCAGGGGACGCTTTCCAATCACATTTTTTCCATGTACGAGATTCTGAAGGCAAGCTTTGAGGAGGATTCCGCCCGGGCGGAACGGCCTTATTCCACGATCCTGAACCCCCTGTCAGACCATGTGGAGGAATTGAAGAACGAGCTGCTGGACTTAAAAGACAGCATCGCCAATATCATGCGGATGGTGATGGAGCTCCAGGATGCCAACAGCGTGGGAAAGTTTTTGATGAAGGACGAACTGCTGGACAAATTTTTCAACGATTATTTCTTCCTGAAAAATAACGGGCTGATCCCAAGCCAGCTTTCCTTCATCCGGAACAAGCTCCGCGTCATAGAAGAGGGGCGGATATTTGAAAAAATGGCCGCGGAATGCGCCGCCGTGCACCAGATAGAGGGCGCACAGGCCAGAGAGAAGGTGCAGGCCGTCCTGGCGAGGCTCTCCTATTTCCTCAGCGTGGAATACCAGGAGAACATGGAGCTGATCGACGCCAGGATCAATACCTATTATCGTCTGGCCAACATCCGGATGATGCTGGTGATGGGAAACGGCGTGGAGATGGAGTCCCTTCTGGACGGATTTCTCAGCGCCCTGAAAGGGATGGGACAGGAGGAAAGGCAGCAGGCGCTGGAGCGGGCGGCAGGCTGCATGAGGGTCTCTTCCCAAAAGTACATCGGCAGGAAGTCTTATGAGAGGCGGAAGCCCAGGGAGCGGGATCGCGGGGAGATCGGCCTTCCGCTCTGGGACATTTCCCGGGAGGAGAAGGAGCTGCTGACCCAGGCGGTGATGTCCGGTACGAAAAACCGTTTTTCTATAGACGGCGCCAGGCATTTCCTGGACGGGAGGATGGCCGGGAGGGAGGAGCTGGAGCTTCGGGAGCAGAGGGTGGCGGACAGGGAGGAAGCCATGCTCTTTGCCGCGGCTGTGATGTATTCCGGCATCGAGGAATTTCCTTACACGGTGGAATTGATGGACGGCTATGTGGAGACGGACATCGCCAGGATGACCAATCTGAAGATCAGGAGACGATAGAGGTATCATATGGGGGAATTTGACTTTCTGGAGAACATGAAGGACGAGGAAGAGCTTCTGTTTAAGAGATGCATCCGGAAGCTGCTGGACGCCACTTTTATCATAGAGGACAGGGACGAAAGGCTGTACCAGTATCTTTCGGTGGAGTCCAACTGCTATGACGTCTCTGCGTTCCTGCGCAAGATAGGGTATGACGTGGTGGTGGAGGACAAGCTGAAGGTGGCCATGCTGGCGCAGAACGAGGCGGATCTGGATACGGTGGGGATCAAGCGCAGCAATCTGGTGGTCTTCGACGGAAAACAGGTGCAGATGCTTCTGGCGCTGTGGCTGCTCTATCTGGAGAAGGTGGGCTTTTCGGAGGAGATCTATGTGACAGTGGGCGACGTGATCGATAAGTGTAAGGTGTACGGGATAGAACCGGCGCCCACGGAGTTCCGGGCGGCGTTCAAGCTGTTCAAGCGGTTCAGCCTACTGGCCTGGGATGAGAACGACACAAAGGAGGACAGCAAGGTGAAGCTCTATCCCTCCCTGCAGTTCTGCATGGATATCCCCCAGCTGAAGCAGGTGATGCGGGAGTATCTTCCGGAGGGCAGATTCGACCCGGCGGAAACGGAGGCCGGGGAAGAGGGAGAGGACGCGGACGACGCGGAAAGGGATGCGGAGGATTTTCAGGAAGCCTTCGACTGAAAAGGAATGCGGAGGATTTTCAGGAAGCCTTCGACTGAAAAGGATTGCGGAGGATTTTCAGGAAGCCTTCGACTGAAAAGGATTGGGCGGAGGAGCATGGAACCGCTCTAAAAGAGTTCCTGAAAACAGCGGGATATGCGGCCTGGAGAGTCCGAGAGGATACCAGGATGGAAAATACGGAGAAATACGGCAAGAGGGTAGCAGGATGGCAAAGGTAGCGCTGACGAATATATATCTGGTGAACTGGTACGGCTTTATCAATACGAAGATCCCCATTGGGCGGGATCTTACTTTGATTACGGGGGAGAACGAGTGCGGGAAGTCCACGATCCTGGACGCAATGAAATATGCCTTTACCGGGGACGTGGAATTCAATAAATCCTCCAGCTCCCAAAATGTGGGGGGCAGCAGGAGGACGCTGTCCTCCTACACCCGCTGTCTGATAGACCCCAGCGCCGGGATCTATTCCAGGCCGGCGGAGCGGATGCCGAATGTGTACAGCCATATCTCGCTGGAATACCATGACGAGCTGAATGAGGATTTCTTTGTGCTGGGAGTGGTGCTGGAGACCAATTCCAGCAATAATGTGTCCTCCTACTGGTATGCGGCGGAACATACCTCCATGGAACAGATGCAGTATGTGTACCGGGAAGAGGGGGTGGTGAAGCCCTATGATTACCAGGGGTTCCAGCGCGCCCACAGGATACCGGTCATGTCCCAGAGGGAGGCCATGGTGAAATTCATGAACATGACAGGCCTGAAGCTGTCCTCCGGGGAGATCAGGAAATTCCAGAGAAAGCTCCGGAGCATCATGACCTACAATCCCGCGGCCAAGATCCAGCAGTTCATCAAGGAATCCGTGCTGGAAGCCAAAGACATCAATTTCGACAAGCTCCGGGACGCCAAGAATTACATAGAGAAGATGAACCAGACCCTGGAACTGATCAAAGTAGAGCTGGAAGCCCTGGAGGGTATCCTGAGGGATTTTGAGAGATACGAAGCCGTGAAGACCAGGCTGATCGTGGACGACGGAAAGCAGATCTATAAAAATATTTTGAGACTCAAAAAATCCATCGGGGAGACCCAGGATCAGATTGCCGGAAAGAAAGGGGAGATCGGGCACCTGGAGGAGACCATCGGGGAAAAGGAAAGGGAGAAAGACCGGGCGGAGACCGGGCTTTTGAAGGCCAAGAGCAACCTCAACGAGCTGGACTGCTCAAAGGCCATCGAGGAAGAGGAAGAGAACCGGAGAAGGCTGCAGGCGAAACTGGACGGGCTGGAGCAGGCCAGGGGAGAGCTGTCCGCCTTTCAGGAACAGGTGAAGGAGATGCTCCGCACATTGGGCAGCCTGGGGGCGGAGACAGGGGATGGGGAGATCCTGACGGGGCTTACCCTGGCGGATTTTTCCTACGGGGAGAAAAAGAACGCTTCGGACAGGCTGAAGAGGGCGCTGTCCGCCCAGAGGGACGGCCTGACGGAGCAGAGGGTGGAGATTCGGGGCAGGCTGAAGGCGGTGCAGGAAGAGCTGATCCATCATAAAAAAGTGGCGGAGGACTGCGAGAAGAACAGGCTGGATTATTCCCATGTGCCGGAACAGGCGGAACTGATTCGGGAGATCAACCGGGAATTCCAGAACCGGAACATCCCTGCCCGGGCCATGTTCTCCTGTGAGTATGTGGTGAAGGTGGAGGACGAGGAGTGGAGGGCCGTGATCGAGACCTTCCTGGGAATCCACAGATACAGCATCCTGGTGGAGCCGGAGTGGTTCGATATCGCTGACCAGGTGCTGGACAGATCTTCCCATAAATACGTGGAGCTGGTGAACACCCGGCTGCTGGCGGGGAAGAAGGTAAAGCATTATGAGGACGCCGTGGTGAATAAGCTTCTGATTAAGAACGAAATTGCCCAGAAGTATTTCGATTACTGGCTGGGGGGAATCCATGCGGTGCCCGAGGAGCAGGTGCCCCGGTATGAGAACGCCATGTCCAGGAGCGGAAAGCTTGCCAGAAATATGGCGGTGACCTATATCAATACCAGGAAGAACAAAACCTTCTGCCTGGGGCAGGAGGCCATAGAACTGAACAGAAAGCATGCGGAAAGACAGATTCAGGAGCTGGAACAGCAGGAACAGGCCCTGGGGCGGGAGCAGCAGCAGGTGCAGGATGGGATCCAACGGATCACGGAACAGCTGGATTGCTTCAAGGCCTATGACTTTGACGCTTTTGCCAAATACGACCAGGCGGCGGGGGAGCTGAACCGGTCGGCGGAGAAGCTGCATGAACTGACGGAAGCCCAGAAGAACAACCTGGAATACCAGACCCTGTTCCTGCAGGTGCAGGAGCTGGAAAAGCAGCTTGAAAAGGTGAGGAAGGGGCTGGATCAGGCAAAGGACAGGAAAAGGAGCCTGGAGCTGGAGAATCAGAGCCATGAGACGAAACTGACCCAGGATCGGCTGGCGCTGAAGGACAGGGAAGAGCGGCTGGAAGAGCTGAGGCTCCTCCACGGCACGGAGACAAAGATGGCCATGGAGGAATACGATGGCTTTCTGGCGGGGATTTCCCGGACAGGGGACGTGATGCTGCCGGAATCCAGAAGGAAGCGGGAGGGGGAGAAGCAGAGCCTGGAGGCCAACATTTTAGGCGGGCAGAAATCCTATAACATGAAGAAGAACCAGGAGGATCAGCTGCCGGAAGGCCTGGGACAGGAAAGCAGATACCTTGCCCGGAAGAACAAAATCTGGGTGGATGACCTGCAGGAGATCCACGCGAAAATGGCGGAACAGACCAGGCGGTATGAATCCATCTTTAAGAATGAGTTCGTGCTCTCTGTGTACCAGACTGCCCTGGGGGCCAGAGAGGATATCGCCGGGATCAACAAGGAGCTGCGGAAGCTGAAATTCTCCACCAGATACCAGTTCGACGTGAATCTCCTGGATGACAAATCCGATTATGCCAAAATCCTGCGGTACGCGGAATACCTGAAAAAGGTCAACAAGGTGGACGATGGACAGATGGTGTTCGCCAGCCTCTACGGTTATGAGGAGGACGAAATCGAGCAGCGGGAAAAGGAGATCCGGGAGATTATCAACCGCATCATAGACAAAAACGATATGGGGGCGATCCAGGACTTCGCGGATTACCGGAATTATATGAGCTATGAGATCGTGATCAACAATGCGGACGTGAAGGACGGGAAGCTTTCCAGACAGGCGGGGTACAGCTCCGGCGCCGGAACCCAGATTCCCTACACCCTGATCTTGTCGGCAGCCCTGTCCATGCTCTACAATGCCAGGGTCAATTCCACCAGGCTTATCTTCATCGACGAGCCTTTTGAGAAGATGAGCGACCACAATATCAAGCTGATGCTGGAATTCTTCCAGAATCAGGACTTCCAGGTGATTTTCTGCGCGCCGCCCAACAAGACGGATTCCATCGGGTTCGCCTGCGATACGGTGATTCCGGTGCTGAAGGTCAGGAACGATAATATGCAGATAGGAAGCGTGGAATTCCATGAGCGAAAGGGAGCGGTACATCACTGAGATTTTGGGGAGGCTGTTGAAGAAGCATTATATGAGGGAGGTTCGGCAGGGACAGGGGAAAACCTCCAGAAGATGACGGAAAATGATATCACAAGGGCAGAGAAACTGGCTTCAAAACCGGCATATTGTGAGATTTTGCGGGAGATGCTCAGAAGGGGAGTAAAGATGGAGCAGGAGATGATATCGTAAAGCTATACTATATTACATCATTGTCGTATTGCGTTAATCGTTTGAATTTGGTAACATGGTGCCAGGACATCCCGGAAAGGAAGAAAGATACCTATGATGAATTTCACCCAATTTCTAAAAGCCGTAGACCAGGCCGCGGCAGCAATGTCAAAAGAGCAGCTGGCAGAATTCATACATGACACAGCCAGGACGCTCCCGGAAAATCAGCGGGAGGACTTTCTCGCCGAAATGCTTCTCTTTGCAGGCGGCAAAGAGACCCATATCTGTCCGGAACTTTCAAAAGCAGACCAGGAAGCGGCAGCAGACTTCGAACAAAAGCGCAGCTTCCTGAGAACCCGGCTGGAGCGCATGGAAAGCGGAGAGCTGTGCCTGGAAGGCTCCCTCAATCCGGAATATGATGACTGGTACAGCAGCGCTGAAGAAGAGTTCCTATACAGCGACCCGGAGGGCATACTGGACATCATAGAGGAGGCCTGCAGGTTCGTGCACCAATGTGTGGACTGCGAAGAGTATCAGGCCGCCTGTGAACTCACCGGCATCCTGATAGGGCTGGACATCATGGTAGGCGGGGAGTATCAGGAGTACACGGACGAGCCGATCAATATCAATGACCTGAAAAGCTACCACCTGGGGAATGTGGACTACAGAACCCTTGTGATAGACGCGGCGCGTGGGGCCTACTGTGCCAGCGCGCTGTCGGAAAGGGCCGATGAATTATATATCACACTGATGAATTCCGGCAGAAGGGACATCACCCTGGAAATGATTCTGCAGGGCGGCAGGGAACTCCCGGAGATAGATGCCTTTCTGCCGCTGTGGATAGAACATCTCGGCAGGATGACCGGGAGCAGCGCCGGAAAGCTGCTGCAGGAAGCGCTGGAGCTGGCAGACGACGGGGAACAGCTGCTGGCAAACGCAAGGAAATACTGTGGGGAGCATCCGGAGCTATATGAGCAGTATCTGACAGCCAACCAGGGAAAAACAGATGCGGATTCGCTGCTGGCAGTGGGCACAGAAGCGTTGGAGGCAATCGAGAAGAAGTATCTGGTTCGCAGCCGCATCGCCCTTTTGACCAGCAGGACCGCCCTGGAGCAGGACCGGCCGGAGCTTGCGGAAACCTGCTGGCTGGAAGCGTTCCGCTCGGATACAAGGGTGGTAAACTATCTAAGGCTCCTGATGGAGTGCAGGGATTTCTCAAATGTCCGGGAAGCGGCGGCGCAGATTTACCGGGAAACATGTTCCCAGTTGAGAAAGGATAGTTATTTCCTTCCCACAGCCGGGGGCGGAAGGGAAAATCAGGTGAACCCAACGCAGGCGTATTTGCTGGCTTTTCTGGGAGGCGAATTTGACTATGTCAGGGAAAGGGCCATGAATGCCACGAATTCTCTGGGATGGAGCGCGTCCTTTATGAAATGCGGCCTGGCGGCGTTCCTGCTGCTGCTGACAGAGGACGGGAGCCTGCCGCAAGACGCCGCACAACAGGGTGGGGAGCTGAAGACTATGAAGCCAGGCGCCAGGGAAATGCTCCGTAGGATAGTGGCAGCTGTAGGCTTCGATAAATCGGAATATGAAAAGGGAACTTTAAGGCTCATCGAAGAGAGCAATGAGGGCTGGTTCCTCACATGCTGGAATCACTGGAAGCGGACGGTTCCGCTTTCCCGGGAACAGAGGGAAGCGCTTTTGGGATGGGCAGAGGGCCTTGTGACAAAGCGTGTGCAAGGCATCATGGAAGGAAACCACAGGAATTATTACGGAGAATGCGCCGCCTATATCGCCGCGCTGGGAGAAGCCAGGGAAGCCGGAGGAGAGCCAAACGGAAAACAGGCTACCATGGCGAAGTACATGGAAGCATACAACCGCCGGAGCGCTTTTCGCCAGGTAATGCGGGGATACGGGATGCAGGACACCAGGAAAAAGAAATAAAATTTGTGGCATTGCTGCATCTATGCCGAACTGGATGGGGTGTACGAGGAGTGCAGACAGAAGCTGCTGTTGAAGCAGTTGGAAGGGTTCCAGGCATGACTTTGTAGAAGTTTTCCGTCAAATCTGCTGAAATTTATAAAAACTGTATCAATTTAAAAATATTATGATATAATGTTGGAAGAAAGGATTTTGCGTCATTTTCTGATTTTGTATGCGTTAAAGCACACAAAATGATAGCACAATACAAAATATTATTTTACTACATTGAATCAGGAAGGAAGGTGCTGCTATGCTATATATCGGGAAAGAACTGCAGGATAGAATGGATTTACTGGGTCTGACTGTGGAAGAAGTAGCAGACAAGACCTTTTTAGAAGAAGATGTAATAATGGCAATTATCAATAATGAAATGCCGCTGGAGGACATAGACGAGTTTGATTTTTCATTGCTTTGCAGTGTACTCCATTGCCAGGAGGATTTCTTTACAAATCCGGAAGCAAGGGAGAAGGATTTTCTTTCGGCATCTATGAACAGAGGATTAGACAATGAAAAGTCGATGAATGTAAAAGCAAAGCTTCAGGATTTCATGAATGATTTTGCTTTTGTGACGGAGATACTTTCAGAGGTAAAATAGGGGGATTTTTATGACGCAAGGCGTAATTGAGGCAGTGAATAAAGCCAGGGAACTCTTTCATATCAAAGATTTTCCTGGCAATTTATTTGTTTTGCTTGAGGAAGAGAAATACATAGATAGGTTTAATATGCTATTGTTCAAAGAAGACATTTCAAAATTGTCAGGTTTTATAGGATACGGAGAAAATGGGATGTCTGTAATATGCGTCAATTATAAACGGCCTATTGGCCATCAGAATTTTACACTGGCTCATGAACTGGGGCATTGGCTTCTGCATAATGGGCAGAATATTTCTGATAATGATGAGGATTGTACATGGTCTAAAGATGAGAAAGAACAAGAGGCGAATATGTTTGCAGGGGAACTGCTCTACCCTGAAAGATTTTTTGTTCAGGACTATTCTGAGGCAGCGAGAAAAGGGTATTTACGGATTGATAAAAGAGAGGAATTAGCTATCTATATAGACAGATTATGCCATAAGTACTGTCTTAGCTTCGATGCGGTTTTCAGGAAGATATTGTATCGCAGCAAGCAGGCAGCACAGTATAAAAAAATAAAAAAGCAAATAGAGAAAGCTATAGGCTGTAAAATTTCAGAATACTTTGAGAAAGATTTTTATATCCCGAATGAAGCTTTGCCTGAATATCAGATATTAAGAGATGCTTATATAGAGTTGGAAAAAAGGATTGATAAATTAGTGGAGTGCGGGAAAATCGGTGGAGCCACAGCCGAAGCTATTAAATTCAGGAATGGGATAGGCATAAGATAATGTACTATTTAGTGGATACAAATGTATTTCTCCATGTCATTGATTCAAATATATATAGTGCGGCTGATTTGTGTAAGCGGAGTGGCAATGATATTACTATTACACAGACTATTCTGAATGAATTAGATCCTGGCTATTACAGAGAAAGTGAAGATATATCCAGTAAAGAAGTCTATGATGCTGTGCGTAATTTAGCAACAGGAGCAAGGGGAATCAAAAACGTAAGACTGATTAAGCTGGAAGACATTGATGGAGCGGTACAGGAGTTAAAGAAAATCAGAAAAAGATATTATAGCTGGATGAGAGACCCGAACTATCTAAATGAATTGATACGAAGAGGGGATATTACCCGGGAAGATATAAAGAAGCCGAGCTTTCGGAATAAAGATTTGGGTGAATGTGAGCTGCTGGCCATTGCGAAAGTATCAGGAGAATACATAATTGTTACTAACGATAGAGGCAGAGTTTTTCTCCACCCGAATCAGAACCTGTTTGATCTGTGCGCGGAGGATTCCGATATTGATATGCTGACAGGAGAGGAATGGATAAAAATACTGGGTTTGGATGCAATGGGCGGGAATTGCCGGATAGGGGTCTGAGGGGTGGAAAATTTGTTCGCATCTAAAATCTGCTTTTGACTAGTAAGTAGTAGAAAAACATGCTAAAATAGAACAATGTTGTATGTATTTAGGAGACCATAGGATGTGGTGTAAAAGCTGCAATATAGAAACAAATGAAGAAATATGTCCGGTTTGCGGAAATTATACAGTAGAAGACGAGGACATAACCACAAAGGTATACTGGTGCAGAAGATGCAATATTCCTGTCATTCAGAAGGAGAATCAAGCAGACAAGGGAATCTGCCCATTGTGCAACAAGAAGATGCGGTATTTGGCAATGGATTTGCGCCCTGTATTCCCTGAAGAAAGATTGCTTTTGGAAATTCTGTTGAATAAAGCTCCTAATGAGTATGCAAAAAGTTCTGTTTGGGCTGTGGATAACAGATATTATATAGACGGTGAGTCCCTCTCGCTGTCTAATACGCTTTTTCAAGAATCGGATGCCGATGATATCTTAGAAAAACTGAATCGATATAAAGATATCAACCAAGACGAAAACTTTGAAACATATCTTGAAAAGTGTATATATGCAAACCGAAATCATATGAATCATATAAAGGATGAAGCGTATACATTTGTACAAAATGCTGCCAAGGAATTTGAAGAAGAAAAAATAGTCATTTCTTTTTCAGGAGGAAAAGATTCGACAGTGACGGCGGACATCGTGACAAAGGCTTTAAGCAATCCGAATCTGGTTCATATTTTTGGAAATACGACATTAGAATTTCCTTCCACAGTAGAATATGCCGAAAGGTATCATGCAAACCATTCACAATCTAATTTTATGACTGCAATAAATGTGGAACAGGATTTCTATGATGTTTGTGAGGATATAGGGCCACCAGCCAGGATGATGCGTTGGTGTTGTTCTATGTTCAAGACAGGGCCGATTACAAGAGTCCTCAACAGTCTGTATCGAAACAAACAGATTTTGACGTTTTATGGAATCAGGAAATTTGAATCTGTCAGTCGGAGTAAGTATAAGCGGATTGAGGACGATGCGGAAAGCGTTAAAATTCAAAAACAGACCGTAGCCTCTCCAATCTTTTTTTGGAAGGATATGGATATCTGGCTGTATATTCTGGGAGAAAAAATCGATTTTAATGAGGCATATAGATTGGGATATGACCGTGTAGGTTGTTGGTGTTGCCCTAACAATAATCCAAGAGCCCAATTTTTGTCTCGGATTTATATGCCAGAGAAGTCTGAAAAATGGAGAGATTTTCTGATTCGTTTTGCAGAGAAAGTCGGAAAGCCGGATGCAGAAGTTTATGTAGATACCGGTATGTGGAAAGCGAGGCAGGGTGGGAATGGCCTCCCATCTGCAGGTGATGTCAAAATAAAATTTACCAATTGTACAACAGAGGAACATGCAAAGATATATCGCCTAGTCCGCCCCTTTGAGGAGGAACTTATCGGAATGTTCGTCCCTTTTGGAAGGGTTGCTCCTGAGTTGGGAAAGAAGCTGCTAAATGAAGTGATTGTGCTTGACATTCGCACCAATGTACCAATTCTGTCTATTCAGCCATTTTGGCAGGATGGCTATGAATATGCGGTAAAGATCAGAACCATGAATGTGGCGGATCATGAATCCTTGCAGAGGATGGTGGGCTATCAAATCAGGAAATTCAACGCATGCCGTAAATGCCTGAAATGCGAATCTCTTTGCAAGGCGGGTGCGATATCGATTATGGGAGACAATTACTATATCAATCCTGAAAAATGCGTTCACTGTAAGATGTGTGTTTCCGCAAAGTATCTGGATGGTGGATGCATGATGGACAAGTATTTAAGGACAAAGTAGCAAATGCTGGAGGATAATTTATGGCTATGAAGTTTCGAGCCCATGATACTTTTTTTATCCGTAAAGGGTGGCTGAGCAAGGGGATGAAATATGTGGAACAGAGTCCGGATGTCTTCATCAGCAAGGAAGACAATCCCATGGATGTGCTGGGAATCGGCGCGAATATGGTCAAGGCATTGAGATATTGGCTCCAGGCGGTAGGATTGACGGAAGAGCCGAATAAAGGAAAAAGAGTCCAAAATTTTACGATATTTGGAAAGAGCATATTTGAGAACGATCGTTACATAGAAGAGATGGGGACCTTATATTTGTTGCATTATAAATTAGCGACAAATCGGGAGGAAGCTACGGCGTGGTACTACTTCTTTAATGAGTTTTCCATGTCAGAGTTCTCAAAAGAAGATTTTGTGACAGCTTTACATAATTATATTACAATGAGTGGGGAAAGCAAAGAAAAGGGAAATAAAGCAATCAGATCTTTGAGCGATGACTTTGCATGCATCATAAATACATATCTTTCCCGATATAAGTTACATCAAAATAAAATCGCTCCAGAAAACAATATTGATTGCCCTCTTGGGGAACTGGGGCTGCTGGATATTCTGAATCGGGAAAAGAGGACATATAAGAAATCTGTGCCGGCTGTAAGCACATTTGACCCATGGATTGTATTGGCGGTTATTGTAGATCAAGCCGGAGAAAGAAGCGAAATCGGACTAAATGAGCTTTTGGTGGCTCCCTGTAATATCGGAAGAGTATTTAATCTAGATGCCATTACTATGCTGGAGCTGTTGCGTAAAGTGGAAAAAACAGGGGAAATAAAGATTATTCGCACGGCAGGTTTGGATATCATCCGCATCAATGAACAGAGGACATTTCAGGAATGCGTTGATGTATATTATGGTCGTATCAATGAACAAGTTTAGGAGAGATACAGATGAGCAATATGATTTCTGTAGCATCGGGATTTCAGTATTCGGTGAATATCGGGTACGATTTGAACCGAGACGATAAATTGAAAAATTTTATTCCAACGAAATCAGCGTTGGAACTTCTGGAAGAGATTTTGCTGAGCACAAATGCTACATCCACAGAACGTTCCCGTGTGCTGATTGGCCCCTATGGAAAAGGAAAGTCCCACATTATACTAATGATTCTTTCTATGTTGATGCGGAAAGATTTGAGCTTATTTGAAAAGGTTCTGCCTAAGATTCAGGAAAATGAAAAGCTAAAACGAAGTGTAGAGAATTATTATGAAAGCAATAACAAAATTCTGCCTGTTGTAATCAATGGGAGCAATACCAGTCTCCCCCAGGCGTTTCTGTTGGCGTTACAGCGTACTTTATCGGATAATGATTTGATGGATGTAATGCCGGATACAAATTATCGGGCAGCTATCATTGCGATAGCTAGATGGGAAAAAGAATTTCCTGAGACATTTGAAAAGTTCAAGGCAGCGATTGGGATGCCGGTGAAAGGCTTTGTAGAAGCACTGGAGGATTATGATCTTGCGTGCTATGAGCGGTTTGAGAGAATCTATCCGTCTTTGACAGCCGGGAGCGTATTTAATCCCTTTTTGGGCTTTGATGTGGTTGAGTTGTATGAAAGTGTGGCAAAGAGCTTGAAGTCAAAGGGATATACAGGAATGTATGTCATATATGATGAATTCAGTAAGTTTCTGGAGGCGAATATTTCGGAGGCCTCGGTAAGCGACACGAAGATGCTTCAGGATTTTGCAGAGAAATGTAACCGGAGCGGGGAAATGCAGCTCCACTTAATGCTTATCTCGCATAAAGAGATTACAAATTATATCGATACCCTTCCAAAGCAGAAGGTAGACGGCTGGAGGGGTATTTCGGGACGTTTGAAGCAAGTTTATTTAAATAATAATTTTTCCCAGACATATGAGATCATATCTTCTGCCATTCAGAAAAATGGAGCTATATGGGAAGAGTTCTGCGGAGAACATGAAGAGGAGTTTGCAAGTTTAGAGAAGCAGTACCAAAGAAATCTATTGTTTTCTGATTTACAGGAAGGAGAAATACATAAAGTAGTATTCGGATGTTATCCTTTGCATCCCGCTTCGACTTTTATACTGCCCAGGTTGTCTGAAAGGGTTGCCCAGAATGAGAGGACTTTATTTACATTCCTTTCATCGGAAGGAGATTCTACTCTTTTATCTTTTTTAAATGGATATAAAGATGATTGCTTTAAAGTCATAACGCCGGATTTGATTTTTGACTATTTTGAGCCGTTGTTCAAAAAAGAAGCCTATGTAAGTTCTTTGCATGAGCATTATGTCCTTTGCGCTTTGATTTTGAATGATTTAGAGCCTGATACTTTAGAGTGTAAGATTGTTAAAACCATATCCTTGACCTATATATTGGAACAATTTGAGAAATTGAAGCCGACAAGAAGTGAAATTGTCACTACCTTTTCCGTCAGCTACTCCGCACAGGAGATTGAAGCCGCTATCGAGAACCTGATAGAAAAAGAATATGTTGTTTATCTGAAAAGGAGCAATGATTTTTTACGGTTAAAACAGTCTTCCGGAGTGGATATCCGAAAGAAAATAGAGGACACTGTCACTTTGCACTCAGGGAAAGCTTCCGTGAAAGATATTTTAGGGGAAGCTAATTTTGACAGTTATGTTTATCCCTCCCGGTATAATGATGAAAAGGAGATGACCAGGTATTTTGCCTTTGTGTTCATTGATGAAGACGAAGTGACTGAGGATGTGGACTGGAAAGTGAAAGGCGAAAACAGTGAGGCAGATGGGATTGTATACGCCATTATCCCTCATAGCAGTGAGTCTATAGGCATCTTAAGGGAGAGGTTGTTTTCGTCAAGCTTAGAATGTGATAGATATGTTTTTATAGTGCCCAGGCAGTATGCCGAAATAAAAGATATCGTAAGGGAATATGATGCGGTGGCATTGCTTCGGGAACAAGCTGTCGGGGATAAGGTTCTTTTTGATGAGTATGAAGTGATTTATGAGGATTTGCGGGAAGTGATTGGAGGGTATATCAATGCATATACCCATCCGGAAGAAATGAAGGCATGTTATATCTATAAGGGGATGGAAAGGGAGATTACAAGAAAAGCTGCCTTTACAGAGCTGATTTCCTCTATTTGTGATGAGGTTTATTCCGATACCCCTGTCATCAACAGTGAGGCCATCAATAAAAATCTGATTACTTCTGTGGCGAATAACAGCAGAAATAAAATCGTCGCAGGATTATTGAGGAACGAATTGGAAGAGAATTTAGGCTTGACAGGGACAGGCCAGGAAGTATCCATTATGCGGAGTACGCTTATGAGGCCTGGCGTGTTGATAATGGGGGAGGGCAATGCAAAAATCAATCTGAAGCCCGCTGACAGGCTGATGCGGAACATGTTGGGGACGATTGAGGATTTTATCCTGGAGACCCGCGACAATGGCGATAGGAATTTTAGCATCTTATACGACAGGCTGACAATGCCCGAAAACCATATTGGTCTGCGGAGAGGTGTCATTCCTATATATTTGGCTGCGGTGATTCATGAATATAAGCAGCAGGTCATTATTTCGGACAGATTTGGACAAGTTGCCGCTAATGTGGATGCACTTTTACAGATAAATGCGAAGCCTGAAAATTTTATCCTGTCTTATCTGGATTGGAACCCGGAAAAGGCGGAATTCATTCAGAGAATCGCAGAAATTTTTGAGGAATATGTGATAGATGCGGAAAGAAAGGCAAACTCCTATGGCTTTGTCGTATCGGCGATGCGGCGGTGGTATGTGTCCCTCCCAAAATATACGAAAGAGGCGAAACAGTATAGGGATGGCAGAAAGATTGATGACCGGTATATGGCGTTTATAAGGCTTTTGAAACAAAATATAGGAGTGCATGAATTTTTGTTCAAAAAATTGCCGGAAGCATTCAAATATGCAGACCAGTTTACAGTTGGTTTGGCAGAAAACGTAGCTATGGCAAAAAAGTGCTTTGATTCTATGCTGGATGATTTGAAGCACATGCTGGTGAATGATGTAAAGGAATGGTTCTGTGTTTCCAGAGGGAGTGAATATAAGGCGCAAATGTCATTGGCATCTATCATTAGGGATTGGTGTGAGACAATCAACAAAGCAGCATTTGAGCAATTATATTCCGATGGTACAGAAAAGTGCCTGGCATTGTTTAAAACCGTTACAAATGATGAAGAGACTTTTATCGCCAGGCTTGCTAAATTGGCAACGGATTTGCGAGTTGAGGATTGGAATGAAAATACATCCGATAAATTTGGGGAAAGGCTGAAGCAATATAAGGCTACGGCAGAAGGATTTGTGGCAAAGGATAGAAATGTAGAAGAACGGGTGACAAGCTCCTATCAATTGACTTTTGTGGATGAGAACGGAGAAGCGGTCACTAGAAGGTTTGACAGGGTAGAGAAGGGTAAAAGCGCTGAGTTAATGTATAATGCTATTACTTCTACGCTTTCATCTATGGGAGCGGTCACGGAGCAGGAAAAGAGACAGGTATTAATGGACATTTTGAAAGGGCTGTGCTGATTAGGGCGGCGAGAGATTACGGAGGATAAATATGGCTGAGAATATTTCTGATTTTAAAGAAATTGTTAGAAAAATTGAAAATAAACAAATACTTCTGCCAGATTTTCAGAGAGAATTTGTTTGGAAAGATGAGGAACAGCAAAGGAAAATTGTGTCCTCCGTTTTAGCCCGTATGCCTATAGGCAGTATATTGCTGTTAAAATCAAAGCCAGATGAATATTCCTCTAAAATTATTGGTTGCAAGACTCCGGTGAATACAAATAATCTGCAGGGAGAAGTGGAATTCTTGCTGGATGGGCAGCAGCGGATTACTGTATTGACCAATGTGTTTTCAAATGTCATACATGACCAGTGTAGAAGGGTGTCAGATTTGATTTCACCATCTTTGAAGAGACGCTTTTTCTTACGGATACCTAAATGGTCAAAATGCAGGGATGAAAGGGATTTGTTCGGAGTACATAAACTGATATTCAAGTATCAGAATCCTGATTCGGATGACCCTGAATTTTTATCAGGGGATATTATGCCCTTTGTGGAGTGCTTTAGTTTCATAAATGATGATGGGCAGTCCTATAACCCTCAGGTTCCTCTATCTACAAAGTTAGATACATTCTGTATTTCATATCAGGAGGGGTATCTTATTCCCTTATATTTGCTTGCGCCTTCAGAAAAGAAGAACAAGGCTCAGATTGTGTTAAGGCTGGATACCATCTTATCCAATATTTCAAAAGGTATTTATGATGAAATCGTGGACTATTTCTCAAAGCTTGACAGTGAGCAGGAAAAGAGGCAGTTTGTGGATGAAATCATAGAGGAGGAATGTACTAGGGAAAGAATAAAGGCAGATTTTTCGGAATTTAATGCGGAGATGGAGGAGAGGCAACAGCTATGGAAATATTATCTGAACAACTATTTGGAAGTATGTATTAAAGGTGTCTCTTTGCACAGGATTGTAGTAAAAGAGGAGCAGAGGGCAAGAGCGATTGATATTTATGAAAATTTGAATCGCGGCGGGGTCAGCTTGAATACATTTGATTTGATTATGGCTCGAGTTGCGAAGGTAAGCAGTGAGAACTTTTATCAAAGAATTGTGTCTTATATGAAAGCAGATAAGGCATATACGGTTGAAGTATTGCCGGATGTGATAAAACCTATACTGAAAGGGAAGATAGACGTTAGAAAATACAATGCTACGATTAATACTGGATGTTATAATGACAGTAAGAATGAAATTTACTCTAAGTATATTGATGCGTTTTTAGATGTACTGTCGCTGTATTGTTATAATCCAGATTTCAGCCCGGAAAATTTTAAGCTTGATTACATTAAAAGGGATAAAATTTTGGGTTTAACGCCAGAACAGATTAATGATAATAGTGAGATGGTATGCAGGTCACTGGATAGGGCATTATTCTTTTTCCAAACAAGGTGCGGGATTCGGAGCATGCAGGAAATTAATTATGCGCTGATGGTGGTTCTGGTAGCGACTGTTTTTATAAAAGACGAAAATTTCAGTAATAAAAAAGTGCATGATATATTGGAAGCATGGTATTGGGCAGTGGCTTTTTCTGGGGAATACGATAAAGACCAGAATGTGACTATGATCAATCATCTACAGGCAATGGTGAAAACTGTTCAGAACAGGCAGAGCACGGAATGGATTGATAAGTTGAAAGAGTATGTGCTAGATGCCCAGAATTTTTCTGATAAAGAATTTTTGCTGATGGAAAAGGCGGAAGATGACAGATATCCCAAAGCAGTGCTAAAATCGTTCATGTGTCAGTACCTTTTAGCAAAAACATATGCGGATTTATTCAATGCGGATAAGAAAATCAGCGTTTTCTGTTCAGATGCGGATAATTTAGAGGCTCATCACATTGTTCCACTGGGAACAGTGAGGAAAGTAGGGGAGACGACTGCTCAATTAAGGAATAATAAAAAACATGTTTGTAATTCGCCTTTGAACTTTGTTTACATAACGAAAGCTTCTAATCTTGCGGTATCAGATGATTCAGTGGATGTATATGTGGGGAAAATCCGTGATGAAGCAAAATCGGCATTGCATATCAGTGCTTTTAAAAGTGGCTTTCCGGTGAATGATGAGACTAAAGTGAAAGAACTTCTTGAGGATAGATATACTTTTTTAAAGGGAGAAGTAAAACAGAGGATTTTTGATTTACTACAGTAGTGTATTGTGAGGTGGTTTTTGGTGGCTTATTTTGATAATGCGGCGACTACATTTCCAAAACCGGATTGTGTTTACCGGTATATGGATGAATTTTATAGAAAGAGCGGTGGAAATGTCGGCAGAGGGCAATATGATTTGGCACAGTCAACGGAGAGTATGGTAAAAGATACCCGGATGCGTATAACGAGATTGTTGCATTGTCCGGCAAAACAGGTCATATTCGAACCAACGGCGACTATTGCACTGAATATCATCATCCAGGGGATGGTTGAGAGTGGTGCGGTCAACATTTATATCAGCCCCTTTGAACATAATGCGGTCACACGAGTATTGCACCATTATGATAAAATCGGCCGAATAAAGGTATATCAGTTGACTGTATCTACGGAACTGCAATATGATATGGAGAGGATTCGTTATCAGTTTGATTCGGTAAAGCCAGACTTGGTGATTGTAAGCCATGGAAGCAATGTATGTGGCTTGGTGTCTCCGGTGGAGGATATTTTTGCTTTGGCGAAAAGATATGGTGCAGTCACTTTGGCGGATATGGCACAGACTGCGGGATTGGTGGACTGTAATGTTGGGTTGGAGAGCTTTGACTTTGCAGTGTTTGCCGGCCATAAGACGATGTATGGGCCAACGGGAATATCGGGATTTGTCATGAATCCGAGCATTAAGATGCCTGCTGTGATTTTTGGAGGGACAGGGTATGAGTCGGCGAATCAGGATATGCCGGAGAGCCTGCCGGAACGTTATGAGATGGGGACGCTGAATATTGCAGGGATAGCGGGTCTGAATGCTGCATTGCGGTGGATTGAGGAGAAATCTGTCGGCTGGCTGTGGGAAAAAGAAAAGGAGAATCGACAGAGGCTTTTAGATGTATTGCAGGAATTTGATTTTGTGAAGATTGTAGGGAATTATGAGGGGTGTAAGTATGTGGGGATTGTCTCCTGTTTGATTGAGGGTATCAGCAGTGACAGTGCAGGAGGAATTTTTAACCGGGGCGGGGTTGCTGTCAGGACAGGGTTGCAGTGTGCCCCGTTGGCACATCGGTTT
>OFFJ01001067.1_pt1 | contig 21118 bp, 12 predicted proteins | sample 1521261 | NCBI WGS metagenome assembly OFFJ01 (sample SAMEA3504122, study PRJEB24116) | mouse gut metagenome | biome: mouse gut; feature: mouse-associated habitat; material: faeces | place: Denmark | collected 2011 | reverse complement strand
ATATTTCGGTGTACATAATTGTAGAAAATGTGCATACAGACACAGATGTTGACTAACACCTAATCTGGAGAAGGCATAACCAATATTTAGCCATTTTACGCAGGATTTCATTGTTAAGTACCTACTGGAGAAGCCATAAACAAAATTTTACCATTTTTGCGTAAAATTCTATTCTTAAGTGCCTAAGAAGGTCTCATAAAATAAGCTTGTTGGATTCCGCACGGGAAGGTACATATCTACTGGTTCGCTCCTGAAAGCGCAAATTCATTTCCATACAATTTCTAATAAAGAGCAAATCCAATCATAGCAATAACAAAAATTGAAAGCAATGTGTTGTAAGGAGAAGCTATGACAAGAAGACAGCATAAAACAAGACCCTCAAAAAAGATTGCAACAAAAATGAAACTGTTAGAAATACTGACAACCAATATGAACTAAAAGAAGTGGAAGTTGAAATATTTTATCAGTAGCAGCTGAAAAAGAAAATGAATGTGGTCAGTGTTATTATCCCAATGTTCGGCCGGGACCGGATGTGGTAGCTATGATACTACTGCAACAGTAACCAGAAAAACAGAAAAAAACTGAGCAGCAAGGCTTTCAGAAATAATTTTGATTCGCAACACTTAGTTTTAATTTCCAATATACACAATATCTAATGTGTGAATACGGTTATTTTCCGATAGCCCCAACTCAATTCAAAAATATTAAACTGATAACTCCGGAAGTATCTGCTTTGTAATCTCCAGAAATTTAGCGGCTGGAGACATATTTATTTTCGACTTAACAGCAATTCCTAAATCTCGAAAATAATAAGGCTCCAATAAATAAGAAGAAACCTGGTCTTCATAACTGCGAAGCATCAATTGAGGCAAGATACTTACTCCAAGTTTATTGGCTACCATAGCAATAATAGTATGATCATCTGTAGCAGAAAAACGCATATCAGGCTTCACTCCTGAAGCTTCTAATGCATAATGAATATCATAATCTGTTCCCATAGCAGATATAATAAAGCACTTCCCGTCAAAATCTTTAATTGGGAACAGATCCGAAGCCGGAGTCGGATAATCCTTTGGAAGCACCGCTACCAATGGATCTTCACAGAGAGAAATCCACTCCAATGACTCCATATTCCTATGACTCACAAAACCCAAATCAGCAGCATCTTCATTCAGCCATGTCACAATATCATCTGCCCCACCTTCCATAAGGCTGATGTCAATTCCTGGGTAAGCTTCCTGAAAACGATGGATAATTGGCGGCATCCAGTTTACTGCAATACTGGAATAAGTAGCAATTACCAATCTTCCTGTCTCTAGCCCCTTCAAATTATTCACTGTCTGTTCCAATATTTCATACCGGGAAAGTAATGAACGAACTAAGGGCAAAATCATTTCCGCATTTTTCGTCAGTCTTACTCCTTGCTTATTACGAGTAAACAGAGGAAATCCCATCTCCATCTCTAAAGATTTTAGAATATGACTTACACCGGACTGTGTATATCCCATTCTCTCACCACTTCTTGTGAAATTACCTGTTTCTGCTATATCTACAAATAGTTGGAACTTTTTTATATCCATCCTTGTTTCCCTTAATTTCTTATAAAATGTATAGTGACTATATACAAAACTCAGTCGGTTCCTTGAAACAAAGTATGGAACTAGGCAATACATCTAAAACCTGCGTTATACTGTATATTGTAAGAGTAATTAAATACTTTGCACGGTGATGCTGAGTTTGATATATAATTATTAAATGTGTTTATCAATATTCAAATATAGCATACTACATGAATAAGCGGATTGCAACACAATGCTTGTCTAAAAATATCAATTCCTTTAGAATGTTTCACGTGAAACATTAGGCGGCCTGTAAATATAATATATTTTACACAATTTAAATCATCCAAGTACGGAGAATTAAGAAATATGTCCTATGACATACAACTCAAGACGTCTTAACTTATCATGAAATTTATGCATGATATTAATTCTAAAATTTGATTTTACTTATTATCACACTGAACCTATAATAAGCTTGCTAGGTTTCGTCAACTTATCACAAATCATATTAAATACTGTTGATCGTCCTTGCGATTACTTTTTTTAATCAAATAATCAAGAAATTTATTATAAAAAAATAATATGTTGATTGTCATTGCCAACTTAGCATTCAGACAAAGTAATAGTAATTATGACATTTACTATAAAATACATACAGCAAAAGTAAAAACATCAATATATACGAGGTACATATACTATGAAATCAAAAAAGAAACTGATTCTCGCAATAACAGGCTCTCTTCTCTTTGCCATTGGCATGAATATCTTTATTATTCCTCTCGGTCTTTACAGCGGAGGCTTCGTTGGAGTAAGCCAGCTAATCCGTACATTTCTGGTAAGTTTCCTCCACCTGAATGTTGGCAATACGGATATTGCCGGCATTGTTTACTACATTATCAATATTCCTCTTTTTATATTGGCATACAGGAAATTAGGAAAATCATTTTTCTGGAGCAGTATAATATGTGTCACTTCCATGATGTTCTTTATGACATTAGTTCAGTCTCCAGTAAAACCTGTTATAGAAGATACACTAACAGCCGCTCTGATTGGAGGTATGATATGTGGCGCAGGAACGGCACTCACCCTGATCAATGGAGGCTCCGGAGGCGGGCAGGATATTCTGGGGATGTATCTCGCCGGTATCAGGCCTGATTTCAGCGTGGGAAAATTAGGAATTATGATCAATATCCTTGTATTCGGATGCTGTGCGCTTATGTACGATATATCAATTGTAATATATTCTCTGATTTACTCCGTAATCTATTCTGTGGTTACGGATAAGCTGCATTCCCAGAATATCAATACACAGGTATTGATATTTACACATCAGGAAGAAGCCGTAGTATCCTTTATACACAGTATGCACCACTCTGCTACTTTATGGGACGGCAAAGGCGCATATACCAAAAAAGATGTATCCATTGTATTCACCGTTATTTCAAAGTATGAAGCAAATCTTCTTAAAAAGAGACTTGAACAAGTAGAACCGGATGCCTTCGCTATATTTGGTGACAATGTCTCCGTACTTGGAAATTACGAAAAACATTTACTTCCAAAATAATAGTGTATGTTACTGACAGCCCGGGCGGACGACCAGGAAGTACATACCATGAAATTGCTGTAGAAGAAGCGCAGATTTTCAGGCACTTAAAACAGGACAAGCCGCCAATCCATCTTACCCATAAAAAATCCCGGAAAATTAATACGAAAGACCGCCAGAATTTAACAACCTGTTCGAGACAAGTGATAATCTGGTGGTCTTTCTTTTGTCATATGATTCAAATAAATCCCTAACCTGGACAAGGCAGAACCAAAATTTTGCCATTTTGCGCAGAAATTCATTCTTAAATGACTAAACTACTTCTCGGCTATCCTCAAACCAAACTCAAACACAAATTCATTCTCCGAAAACTGATACTGCTCTTCCGGCCCGGGGCCGCAGCTGTTGGACCCTATGCCGTCCTGCTTATAATCCACACACAAAACCGTATTTCCCGAAGGCACAAGTTCATAATTATGCTTCTTCTCCGTGAGCTCTTCCTGCTTATAATGGGAAGCATTAAATGAGAAAGTTTTTCCGGAAACCACTGACAATCTGCTGTTTTCTCCCTCCACTTCCACATAGCTTACATCCCAATGGCTTCCATTCTCCTGAGGGAAAATATAATCCTCAAAGAGAGAATCCACCGTCTCCGCAAATTTTCCGTGCCAGGAAGCCCGATGCTTGTCAACATAACTTTCCACAGGGCCCATGCCATAATATGTTACCTGATTCATTTCATCCGGCAACATCATGCGGACGCCAAACCTGGGCAGTCTGGGAAATACCGGATTTTTCCTGCCTTCCAGACGTACATCAACACTTCCGTCCGCCCATACACACCATACCGCATGAATGTCCAGAATCCGCTGTCTGTAAACTGCCGCCACGGAAAGATTTGTACATATTTCCACACACTGATGTCCTTTCTTTTCCTTCTTTTCCCAGACTGTGTCATAAGCCCTCACAACAGGCTTATCATAGTTAACATCCTGCCATTCAAAACGAATATTTCTGTCGTTATCCGTAGGAGCACGCCATATATTATATTCCATGGGATGTTTCAGCAATTCCCTGTTATGGTTCGCCATTTTTGCAAACAATCCGCTAAACTTATCATAAGTATAGCAGAAAACATCTGTCTCCAATGTCAGGTAACGGTCATTCTCCTTTATTCGAATTTCACCGCCTTCTGCTTCCATAGGCTTCTTCAAAAGATTATCTGTCAGTACACACTGTCCGCTTTCGGCGTCATCAGAAACCAGGCAAACCTCATCAAATCCCAGGCTCTTTCCGGAACGTAAGATACCTCTGTCTTCTTTCAGTATCCAATTTACTTTCAGATAACACTTTCCACACTCAGGTACAGAAACATTCAGTTGAATTTCCCTTTCTTCATGAGGAGATACATCCAACGCGGAATCATCTTCCACAGACCCGCTGGCAAAAATTTCTCCGTCCTGGCTGACTTCCCATTTCAGAACACAATAATCCTTCAGATTCAGGAAATCCATATAATTATGTATCTTTAATATTCCTTTTTCATTATCATAGGAAACGACTCTCGCCGGACGGTACACATTGGCAAATTCCATCAGGCCGGTATGAGGCCGCCTGTCGGGATAAACCAGTCCATCCATGCAGAAATTAACATCATGGGGATACTCACCATGGTCTCCGCCGTAATAATATATCTTCTTCCCTTCTGCCGTGTATCCTTTATCAATGGCATGGTCACACCATTCCCATACCATGCCGCCGCAGGCACCTTCATATTTCTGGAATACCTGGAAATAATCCTCAAGATTTCCGGGTCCATTTCCCATTGCATGGCTGTACTCGCACTGGAAAAACGGCCTGACTGCAGCCACATCATAGCGGTGGCCGCTGTCCTCCACATCCTCCTGTGAAAAGTAGTCAGGATATTCCTTTATATTGGAGTACATTCTGCTGTACAGGTCCAGATTGGAATAATCATACTCTCTTCCGCTCTTTACATGATAGGCATTCTCATAATGAGTAACACGGGTATCATCATAGGATTTCGTCCACCTTAAAGCTTCCTCGAAAGTACAGCCATAAGCACACTCGTTTCCCATAGACCATGCGAAGACACATGGCCTGTTCTTATCCCTGATCACACACTTCTTCACTCTGTCCACAGTGGACTCAATGAAATCCGGATTGTCCGCCAACCATACATTACTGTCACCGTATTCCTGTCTGTAAGCCATCTCCGTACCATGGCTCTCATTATCCGTCTCATCCATCACATAGAAGCCATATCTGTCGCAAAGCTGATAAAACTGAGGCGCATTGGGATAATGGCTGGTCCGGATACCGTTTACATTATATTCCTTCATCAGCTGCAAATCACGATGCATCTGCTCCAGGCTGATGGTAAATCCTGTCACAGGGTCACTGTCATGACGGTTTACTCCGTGAAGTTTGATATTCTGGCCATTAAAATACAGCACTCCATTCTGAACGGAAATCTCACGAAGCCCAAGCTGCTCCGTAATTACCTCATTTGCCGTCTCTAAAATGACGGTATACAGGTAAGGCGTCTCCGCACTCCAAAGCTTGATATGCTTCAATTCAAGCGTCAAGTGTCCGCTTCCTTCTGCCTCTGTCAGGTTCTTTCCCTCTGCATCCTCTATGTATACATGAACAGGAATCTCACTGTCCAGATAAGAAATGCTGATTTCCACTTCCGCTTTCTCGGACTGCCTGTCCAGACGTGTCTTTATAAAATAATCATAAATACAATCTTCAGGGCGGTTCAACAGATAAACATCCCTGAAAATACCACTCATTCGGAATTTATCCTGATCCTCCAGATAACTTCCGTCGCACCACTTCAAAACCAGCACTGCCAGCAGATTATCTCCTTCCCTGATCAGAGAAGTCACATCGAATTCACTGGTGGCATGAGATACCTGACTATATCCTACATACTGTCCGTTCAGCCATACATAAAAACAGGAATCCACGCCTTCAAAATTTAAAAATACCTTCGGCGCTGCTGCTTCCTTTTTCCACCGGAAATGATGCCTGTATGCACCACAGGGATTTTCATGGGGAACATAAGGCGGATCCAGGGGAAACGGATAACGCACATTGGTATACTGATGACTGTCGTATCCCTGGGTCTGCCATACGGAAGGCACGGGAATCCTGCCCCAGTCAGCCCCCATAACACTGTCTTCCCTGTAAAATTCCTCTTTCAGATCATAGATACTTCCATAATAACAGAAATCCCATTCTCCATTCAACAGCTGAAAACGTTTGGAAGCTTCCCTGTGTTCTACCAGATTATCCTGCTTTCTGTCGGAAGGAATATAATATGCCCTGTCTGGCATCGTATTTTCATGCAATACACCCAGATTCTCAAAATGTTTTGGTACTATCATAACTTTCCATGCCTTTCTGACATCCATCTTTCTCTTACTTTCAATCAGGCAAGGTAGAACCCTGCCTGACTGTTAAAAAAATAATCTTACCCCAATTATACAAGCTTCAGAGTCACAACTTCATAAGGCTTCAATACCACGGAAATATCCTTTCCGCTCACTTCTGCCTCTGCTTCTGTCTCCTCCAGCAAATTACATACATAAGCCTTCGTGAAATCTGCATCCACAGTCACCTTTGCCTTTGTGTAGGAATTTTCTGATTCGTACATACGAATCACGGTTCCGTTTCCATCTTCCGCTCTCTTTACAGTCTCCAGGATGACATTTCCTGTATTTACAGAAGCGAAGGAGAAGCTATCCTTCTCAACTTCCCGGGCATGAACATTTATCATCAAAGGCTGATTCAGCTTGTAAGCCTCGGCTACCGTACCGGCCGCTCTCCAGTTCTCCGCATGAGGATACAGTGCATACGTAAAATCATGCTCCTCCTGATCCGTCACAGGGTTGGGCTCTATACCGGACTTAATCAGCGTAATAGCCATATTGGCATCCTTTACGGAATGGCCGTACTTGCAGTCATTCAGCAGGCTGACACCGTAATGTCCCTCGGAAAGGTCAATCCACTTCTGTCCGCAGCTTTCAAATCTGGCCATATCCCAGCTGGTATTGGTATGCACCTTTCTGGTCAGGTTACCGAACTGGATATCAAATGTAGCCTCGTCTGTGTGCACAGCTACAGGGAAGTGTACCTTCAGCAGTGTCTGATGCTCCTTCCAATCCACATGTGTCTGAAATTCAATCCTCTTCTGCTCCGCATAGAAAATAATCTTCTGAGTAATGGTGGACTTGCTTTCCTTTCTGGTAATCTCCAGAACCGCACGAACATTTCCTATCTCTGTCCACTTCACGCTCTCCACCTTATTGACATGCCAACTCTTCTCCGTATAATACATATCAATATCCCAATTATCATAATATATGGGCTTATCCTCATACATACACATATGGTTCAGAGCCATACCGGGCTGTACTATCTCGCGGTCATTCTCTTTATCATAGAGTCTGTCAAACTCAAGGTTTTCATCCAGATGCACAATATAGTAAGGAGTCTCCAGGGTATGTTCATCCACAAGACTGAATGCCCTTCCTTCTTCCCTGCTTCCCTCTCCATACACACCCTTATGGAATATGCGGTACCCCTTGGAAGGAACCTCCTTCACAAATGCAACAGCGCCGTCTGTCGTCTTCTGCACAGGGTACTGATTTCCCTCCCCGTCTGACAGATAGTCCGCATCGCAGTCTCCCAGATAAGCCACATCATCCCTCAGGATGCCGGTGGTATTGAATACCATCACATCATTGCCTTCCCCAGCCAGCACACCCAGACGCTCCTTGGAAAGCTTCTCAATCTGCTCTTTCAGCTCTGCGTACTCTTCCTTCGTCACCTCATATACCTGATGAATGGAAGAACCGGGCAGAATATCATGGAACTGGTTAATCAGGGTCTTCTTCCACATGGCGTCCAGCTCTTCTTCCGGATAGGACAGCATATTCTGAGCCAGTACAGACAGCAGCTCCAGATCCATCAGGCCCAATTCTGTCTTACGATTGGAACGCTTATTGCGCCCCATAGACGTAAGAGTACCTCTATGGTATTCGAAATAAAGTTCACCTTCCCAGACAGGAAGCCTTCTGTTATCCTTTACTCTCTCATTCAGCTCATCAAAATATACCCCGGCAAATTCCTGACGGACTGCGGGAATTCCCTTCACCCCCTTCTCCATACGGATGGAAGTCTCCAGCATTTCTCTGGTAGGACCGCCGCCGCCGTCTCCGAAGCCGTAGCTAATCAGAATATCATTGTTGATATCCTTGTTCTGGTAACGCAGCCATCCTCCCATGATGGCGTCGGGATGAAGCTTTCCGTTATATGTGGTGAAGAAATTCTCCACCGGCTGCCCTACATCCAGAGTGGTTATCAAATGTGTCAGAATTTCCGTTCCGTCGATTCCTCTCCATCTCATGGTATCATAAGGCACTTTATTGATCTGGTTCCACGCCAGCTTGGTGGTCATAAAATAGTCAATACCGCACTTTTTCATAATCTGAGGAAGCGCACCTGTGTATCCGAATACATCCGGCAGCCACAGAATGCGATTGTCCACACCGAACTCTTCTTTGAAATACTTCTTTCCGTGCATAAACTGACGCACCAACGATTCTCCGGAGGTCAGATTGGTATCGGCCTCTACCCACATTCCGCCTTCCGGCTCCCAACGCTTCTCCTTCACTCTCTCCTTCACCTTCTCGAACAGTTCCGGATAGCGCTCTTTTAAGAAGAAATAAAGCTGGGGCTGGCTGGACATAAATTTATAGTTGGGATACTCATCCATCAGCTTCAACACTGTGGCAAAGCTTCTTGCGGTCTTCTCCCTGGTCTGCTCTACCGTCCACCACCATGCCACATCGATGTGTGTATGTCCGATACAGGTAGCAATCACATCCTTATATCCCGCCATATCTGTATACAGAGCCTTGTCAATGTAATCCGACGCTTTCTTCAGGCTTGCATAGAACTCCTCGGAGTAAGGAGTACGCAAATCCAGTAAATTTATAGTATTGTTCAGAATGGTCTCAATATCCTTTCGGTTCTTGTCGTCCTCATCCATTCTGGGAAAGGCACTGACAGGCACACACAGATCATAATACAGCTTCGTAATCTGCTCATCCATCTCATACATATTCACAAACAGCTGGAACTCATTATGCAAAGTACCCGTGTAAGCCTGCAGTTCCAGAACAATCTCTTCTCCTGCCACAGCGCTCTCCTGAAGGAACACTTCCCTGTGGTTCATATCGATTCCCTGCACGGCCTCACCGTTGACAAATAAGAGGAACTGGGGATTCTTCGCGTCATCCCATTCGTTAATATTTGTCATAACATGCATCCACATTCTCTTTCCGTCCAATTCCTGGGGTACCTTGTACACGGTCTTGAACCAGTAGTGGCGGTCAGGCCCGTACCAGTGCATGGTATTTCCGTCGAAATCTTTCCACTCGGCACTGTCTGCTTCCGCATCCTGAGGGTGTATGTAATTACCCTCTTTGTACTTCCAGTCTGTTACGGGAAATTTCTGCTTTCTCTGCAGCCCCTTCAGTTCTCTGCAGATTACCTGGATCCTTTTGTCTAAAAATTTCATTTCTCCTCCTTTTCTGGCCATACATCAAAGCCATTGTCTATGATCTAGGTACTATTATGGATTCGTTTTCAATTTTTACTCACTTATTATTCTGTCCATTTGGTTTTCTTTCATTCTCTTCTATGCCGTTACGCGCTATTTTATCATATTTATAAAAATAAGCAATACCAAATCAACAAATTATTTCCAAAATTTTCGTCATATTCTACAATGCTTTTTATAATGAACCCCATACGGCATCGGGGCTGTCGGGAAATAACTGCATTCCACAATATGAATTGTAATATTTAAAAAACCACAACTAAATATTGTGAGCAAATGCCTTTTTCCAACAGCCCCTTGCCTATTCAAATTCTATTATACAATTTGGACAATTCCATTAAACTCTGTTATTATATCAGATATTGATCAAATATCCGTTTTCTGTTCTTCCTCGTCCAACAGCTCTTCGACCTGGGAATCTTCTTCCAGATTCTCCATGGCATCCTCCAGATTATCAAATTCCTGTTCGCCGTTGGAAATCTTCTCCCGTACCTTGGCAATCCTGGCAATCTTCACGCCATCCTCCAGATCCATCATCTTCACACCGGAAGTTACCCTTCCCAGAGTGGAGATATCCTGCATCCGCAGCTGAATGATAATGCCCTCCGTGGTAATCATCATAATCTCGTTCTCGTCTACCACAGCCTTGACGCCTACCACATTTCCGGTCTTCTCAGTCACCTTGTAGCATTTAATTCCCTTACCGCCCCGGTTCTGCACATTAAACTCATTCATATAAGTCCGCTTGCCCAGTCCGTTCTCGGATACAATCAGAAGAGAATCCCCCTGACTCTGCAGCTGCATCCCTATAATCTCGTCTCCATCAGACAGATTCATTCCTATCACGCCCATGGAACTCCGCCCGGTGGCACGGACATCTGTCTCCTTAAAACGGATGCACATTCCCTGTCTGGTCACAAGGAAGATTTCACTGTCTTCTTCCGTGGACTTCACCTCTATCAACTCATCATCATCCTTCAGGCTGATGGCCGCCAGCCCCTTCTTACGTATATTGGAAAATTCCATCATGGAAGTCTTCTTTACAATCCCCTTCTTTGTCACCATGAAAAGATTCATTCCGTCGTCATACTCCCTGATGGGAATCATGGCTGTAATCTTCTCCTCCGGCGCCATCTGCAGCAGATTCACAATGGCCGTTCCTCTGGCCGTCCTTCCTGCCTCCGGAATTTCGTAAGCTTTCAGACGGTAAACCCTTCCAAGGCTTGTGAAAAAGTTCAGATAGTGATGCGTAGTCGTCATCAGCAGGTCTTCTATGAAATCATCCTCTATGGTCTGCATTCCTTTGATTCCCTTGCCGCCCCGGTTCTGCGCCTTGAAATTATCCACTGTCATACGCTTTATGTACCCTAAATTGGTCAGCGCAATCACAGTATTTTCATTGGGTATCATATCCTCCAGGGAAATATCGGACTCATCATAGCCAATCTTGCTGCGTCTTTCATCACCGTATTTCTCGGAAATAACCATGATTTCATCCCTTATTACGCCAAGCAGCAGATTTTCATCCCCAAGAATACGCTTCAATTCCTCTATCTTTTTCTGCAGCTCCATATGCTCATTTTCAAGCTTCTCTCTTTCCAGACCTGTCAGCGCACGCAGACGCATGTCCACGATTGCCTGGGCCTGCGGCTCTGAAAGCTCGAAGCGCTCCATCAGCCTGTCCTTAGCCATCTGTGTATTCTGACTGCTGCGGATAATGGAAATCACTTCATCGATGAAATCCAGAGCCTTCAGTAATCCCTGTAAAATATGGTCCCGCTCTTCCGCTTTATTTAAATCATACTTTGTCCTTCTGGTGACCACATCTTCCTGATGCTTTATATAGTACTTCAGCATGTCAAGGAGATTCATAATCTTAGGCTGCTGGTCCACCAGTGCCAGCATAATGACGCCAAAGGTATCCTGAAGCTGAGTATGCTTATACAGCTGGTTCAGAATAACATTTGCATTGGCATCCTTGCGCAGCTCAATGACTACACGAACACCCTCTCTGTTGGATTCGTCACGGATATCCGTAATTCCGTCAATTTTTTTAGTCTTTACCAGTTCGGCTATCTTGATAATCAGATTTGCCTTATTAACCATATAAGGCAGTTCCGTGGCAATAATCTGGCTCTTTCCGTTAGGCAGCGTCTCTATGTTTGTCACGGCCCGGACGATAATTTTCCCCCGCCCTGTCCTGTAAGCTTCAGAACAACCTCTGGTTCCCAGTATCAAACCTCCTGTAGGAAAATCAGGCGCTTTCACAATAGGCATAATCTCCTCAATGGAAGTCTCCCTGTTCTCATTCACTCTGTTATCTATAATCTTGACAATGGCAGCCACCACCTCTCTGAGATTGTGAGGCGGAATATTGGTAGCCATGCCTACGGCAATACCGGTAGTCCCATTTACCAGAAGATTGGGATACCTGCTGGGAAGCACCACCGGCTCCTTCTCGGTATCGTCGAAATTCGGCACAAAATCAACCGTATCTTTGTTAATATCAGCCAGAAGCTCCATGGAAATCTTGGAAAGTCTGGCTTCCGTGTAACGCATGGCAGCGGCGCCGTCACCGTCCATGGAACCAAAATTCCCATGTCCGTCCACTAACGGATATCTGGTAGACCATTCCTGCGCCATGTTGACCAGTGCTCCATAGATGGAACTGTCTCCATGGGGATGATATTTACCCATGGTATCACCTACGATACGGGCACTTTTACGATGCGGCTTGTCAGGACCGTTATTCAGTTCAATCATGGAATAAAGCACACGGCGCTGAACCGGCTTTAACCCGTCCCGCACATCCGGCAAGGCTCTGGAAGCAATGACGCTCATGGAGTAATCAATATAAAATGACTCCATCTTCTCCTTTAGGTCTACTTCCTGAATCTTATCCATCTCCGGGCCTTTATCAAAAATATCATCCTGCATTCTGTTTCCTCTTTCATTCATCTGAAATCATATTCTGTCATTCCATCTGCTGTATTAAACTTTTCATGATTTCACTCACGATTATACTGTTAAAAGCAAATGCCTATAGCATAACCGTAAATCTTCCTGCGTTATCAGTTAATATCCAGATTCTTCACAAATCTGGCATTCTCCTCTATGAATTCCCGTCTTGGCTCCACCTTGTCTCCCATCAAAGTAGTAAAGGTAAGGTCAAGCTCTGATTCCATTTCCTCGTCATAGTTAACGCGAAGCAAAATTCTGCGCGCCGGGTCCATGGTAGTCTCCCAGAGCTGCTCCGCATCCATCTCTCCAAGTCCCTTGTAACGCTGTATCTTGTTATTCTGGTCTCTTCCCACTTCCTGTAAGATGCTGTCCAGTTCCTCATCACTGTAGGCATACCATATTTTCTTATTTTTCTCCAGTTTATACAGAGGCGGCTTCGCCAGATATACATGCCCCTCTTTAATCAGATTGGGCATAAACCTGTAAATAAAGGTGAGCAGCAAAGTACTGATATGCGCACCGTCCACATCGGCATCCGTCATCAGTATAATCTTATCATAGCGAAGCTTCTCAATGTTGAAATCATCGTGAATTCCGGTACCGAATGCCGTAATCATGGCACGTATTTCCGCATTGGCATAAATTTTGTCCAGCCTCGCCTTCTCCACATTCAGGATTTTGCCCCGCAGCGGCAGAATCGCCTGGGTTGCCCGTGCTCTCGCCGTCTTGGCGCTTCCTCCTGCGGAATCTCCCTCCACGATATAAATCTCACATTTCTTCGGGTCCTTGTCGGAACAGTCTGCCAGCTTGCCGGGCAGCGCCATACCGTCCAGAGCCGTCTTTCTTCTGGTCAGATCCCTTGCTTTCCTGGCAGCTTCTCTTGCCCTCTGAGCCAGAATCGATTTCTCGCAGATTGCCTTAGCCACTGTAGGATTCAGTTCCAGGAAATAAGTAAGCTGTTCGCTGACAATACTGTCAACAGCTCCTCTTGCCTCACTGTTACCCAGCTTCTGCTTTGTCTGCCCCTCAAACTGAGGATCTTCTATCTTCACGCTGATGATGGCTGTCAGTCCCTCCCTGATATCTTCTCCTGAAAGATTCGGCTCACTGTCCTTCAAAAGCTTTGCGCTTCTGGCATAATCGTTAAAAGTCTTGGTCAAGGCATTCCTGAATCCCTGAAGATGAGTACCTCCCTCCGGCGTATTGATATTGTTAACGAAACTGAATACACTTTCATTGAATGAATCGTTATGCTGAAAGGATACCTCCACATATACGCCATTCTTCTGGCCTTCAAAATAAAGCACATTTTCATACAGGGGCGCTTTGCTCCGGTTCAGATAAATCACGAATTCCTTAATACCGCCCTCATAATAAAATTCAACCTTCTTCTCCTTCCACTCTTTCGCTTCCGCTGCCTCTGTATGTTCAGTTTCTTTTCCGGCTGCTAATTCCGCTTCCTCTGCTTCCGTCAGCCCGGTATCGCTGTTTTCTTTGTCATCTTCCCCTTTTCTGTCCTTCTCCGCCCGCTGAAGCAGCTCATTGATCTGACTGTTCTCGTGCCCCGCAATCCCTTCTATTGTCTCAACATTTTCACGATGCTTTCTTCTGTCTCTCAGAATAATACGCAGACCTTTGGTCAGGAACGCCATCTCTCTCATCCTGATCTTCAGAATATCAAAATCAAATACAACAGTCTCCGTAAAAATTTCCTTATCCGGTAAAAACGTAACCCTGGTTCCCGTCTTCTCAAGGGGACAGGTGCCTGTTTCTTTCAAAGGGTAACATACATGTCCCCTCTCATACCGCTGTCTATATACCTTTCCGTCCTGACAGATTTCCACTTCCAGCCACTCGGAAAGAGCGTTTACAACGGAAGCACCCACACCATGCAGGCCGCCGGAGACCTTGTATCCTCCGCCGCCGAACTTTCCCCCGGCATGCAGAATGGTAAATACCACTTCTACTGCCGGAATCCCCGCCTTATGATTAATTCCAACGGGAATTCCCCGCCCGTTGTCAATTACGGTAACGGAATTTCCCTCATTTATTATCACTTCAATGGTATCACAAAATCCCGCCAGTGCTTCGTCCACAGAATTGTCAACAATCTCATAAACCAGGTGATGCAGCCCTCTGCTGGCTGTAGTGCCTATATACATTCCGGGACGTTTCCTGACAGCCTCCAGCCCTTCCAGAATCTGAATCTGATCTGCGCCATATTCATGTTCTACTGCTGTTTTACTGATAGCCTCTTCACTCATTCTCTGCTCCCTTTCTCGCAAAACCTGCTGTTTTTATAGTCTCTATCCCGGACTCTTCCAGACTTCTTTACTGCCAGTTTCATTATAATCTTATGTGCCCTCATTTCCCATACGAGTCACATTTCCTTCCGCCACCTTATACACCCTGTCTATCTCAAACCGGTGATTCACAAATTCCTCCAGACCGGTACATGTAATAATCGTCTGAATCTCCCCTATACTGTTCAACAGATAGTTTTGCCTGTTTGAGTCCAGTTCAGACAAAACATCGTCCAATAATAAAATCGGATTATCTCCGGTAAGCTTTTTCACCAACTCTATCTCCGCCAGCTTCAGCGACAAAGCCGCCGTCCTCTGCTGCCCCTGAGAGCCATACTTCCTGATATCCACGCCTCCTGCCAGAAAAGAAAAATCATCCCGGTGAGGTCCCACTGATGTCATCTTCGCCTTGATATCTCTATTCTGGGCATACATTAACTTTCCTTCAAAATCTTCTGTCTTCACGTCAGGTTCATAACAAATCTGAAGCTCTTCCTTATCCCCTGACAGCTTTTTATGAATTCCATATATAATCTCGTTTAGCTGCTCCACAAACAATGTGCGGCGCTCTATAATCTTACTCCCGAAAGACACCAGCTGCATGTCCCAGATTCCCAGAGTCTCCTTCAAATCCGGTGCCATAAACATGTCTTTCAGAAGCCTATTGCGTTGGTTTATTATCCTGTTGTAATGATTCAGGTTGTACAGATACATTCCATCCAGCTGGCAAAGCTCCATATCTACAAAACGCCTCCGCTCGGCCGGACCGTTCTTGATAATCCCCAAATCCTCCGGAGAGAAAAACACTACATTGCACAATCCCATCAGCTCGGCCGCTTTTTTAATCTTCTGTCCGTCTATGGCGATGCCCTTGGACTTATTCTTTCTCAGGTGCATGTCTACCTTTGTCTCCACTCCCTCTTTGTCCAGATAAGTCCTTATGTGCGCTTCTTCTTTATCAAAATTGACTATCTCTCTGTCTTTGCTTCCCCTGTGAGATTTTGTGGTCGCCGCCACGAATATCGCCTCCAGAATATTTGTCTTACCCTGAGCGTTATCTCCAAACAGAATATTGGTTCCTTTGTCAAATTGCATGATAAGGGAATCGTAATTCCTGTAATCTGCCAGTTCTATGGATTTTATAATCATATTTATCTACCTGCCCAATGATACAGCCCTCTGCCGGCTGTTGTACCGGACATTCATTCAAAATTATACATACGTCTTTATGATTCTATTTTAACGGTTTTTCCTCTGTATTCCACCATATCTCCCGCTACAAGCTTTTTTCCACGCCGTACCTCAACCTGGCCGTTCACCCGCACCAAGCCGTCCTGAATCACAACCTTCGCTTCCGCTCCTGCATCTACCAACCCGGCGGCCTTTAAAGCCTGTCCCAGCTTAATATAATCTTCTCTCAGGTGAATGACTTCCATTTTGTCCTCCCAATTTAGTCGCTGCATTTTTTTTAATTTCGTCCGTAATTAGCAACAAGGCTCACCGGAAGGATCAGGTAAATATATCCCTGTTCCTCATTCCTGATAAAGCACGGTGCCTTAGGATTGACCATGTATAATTCCACATCTTCATCGTCTATAACCCGCAATGCATCGATCAGGAACTTGGGATTGAAGCCTATCATCAAATCCCTCCCCTGCTTCTCTATATCGATATCCTCATTCATGCTGCCAAGCGCGGAATCAATTCGAAGCACCATTCTTCCATCCTCTATGTTAATGACAATAGGTTTTCTGTCTCCCTCCCTTGTCAAAAGGGTTGCCCTGTCGATACAATCCAGCAATTCCCTTTTATTGACCCTTACCTTCGTCTCATAGTCAGTGGAAAGCATCCTGTCAATGTTGAAGTACTCTCCCTCTATCAGCCTGGACACTACTACGGTATTATCAAACTCAAATACAATATGATTGGGTGCCACGTAAATGATCAGGTCGCTGTCCGCCCCTCCGGGAAGAATCTTGCTCACTTCATTCAGCGTCTTTCCGGGAATAATTACTTTTTTATGCTCATAGGATTCCTTCAGCTGAATCTTGCGGATGGAGATACGATGTCCGTCCGAAGATACCAGCTTCAGCTCATTCCCGTTAATCTCAAACAACTCTCCTGTCATCAGTTTATTATTTTCATTGTCGGAAATGGAGAATATGGTCTGCCTTACCATTTCCTTTAAAGTAAACTGACTGATTACAATTTTGTCCTTCTTTTCCACTACAGGAAGATAAGAAAAATCTTCCCCCGACTTTCCTATAATGGTAAATTTTGCTTTCTCACAGGTAATGACAGTCTTAAAAGAAGCATCCGAATCAATCCGAATCAGGCTGTCCGGAAGCTTTCTCACCATATCCAGGAAAATTTTGGCATCCAGTGCAATGATGCCATCCTCCAGGATATCTCCTTCTATTACAGTTTCTATCCCCAAGTCCATATCGTTGGCTGTCAGAGTAATCATACCCTGGGAGGCATCTATCAGTATACATTCAAGAATGGACATTGTAGTTTTGTTGGGAACAGCTTTTGATACAATCTGCACCCCATTTAACAGATTTGATTTGGAACATGCTATTTTCATATAAAAGGCTCCCTTCTTCTTAAATTCCGTTTTCTTGTTTTCATCTGTGGGGAAAGGTTCTCCATGCGCGCAAATGCTATTTATTTATAAAGAAATTCGTAATAATCTTAATAAGGGCTGTTGATATGTGCATAAGTGCTTCTATTATACTATTTTTCAGGAAAAAAGGAAATGGAAAACTCGTGAATATTTTCAGAATAACTTAATATTATATGTGAAGTTATTCACATTGCTCCTTAATTCTCTTTTTTGCCCTCAAAAAGTTATAAACAATTCCCACATATCCCTATGTGTTTATTATGTGGTTATCCTTCATATTGGTTATGAAGGGGTTGGCTTCTGAGAAGGGTTTATCTTCTAAGAAGGGTTTATCTTCTTTATTATTATGTCAACTTTATTTTTCAATTCTTCATTTGCCTTCATCTCTGCAGTAATCTTATTCACACCGTGTATGATAGTGGTATGGTCTTTTTTGCCCAGTATTTTTCCTATATTAACATAAGAAGTGGCAGTCAGCTCCCGGCAAAGATACATGACGATTTGCCGGGGCTGGACAAATTCCGAATTCCGCTTCTTGGAGCAGATATCTTCCGGTTTAATGCCAAAGTGTTCAGAAACGACATTAATAATGAGGGTAGGTGTAATCTCCCTGGATTTGTTTGGATAAATCACATCTTTCAGGGCTTCCTCCGCCAGAGCCAGAGTCAGATCCACCTGGTTTAATCTTCCAGCGGCTACTATTTTGTTGAAAGCGCCTTATATTGGACTTAATGTTAGTGGCAATGTATTTGATAATCTCTTCATTGATCGGTCGTGAGCAGGATTCCGCATTTTTCCTAAGGATCGCCATCCTGGTCTCGTAATCGGGAGGCTGGATATCGGCGATCAGTCCCCATTCGAAACGGGAACGGAAGCGTTCATCCAGAGTCTCAATCTCCTTGGGAGGCTTGTCCGAGGAGAGGATGATTTGTTTCCTGGCGGAGTGGAGCACGTTAAAGGTATGGAAAAACTCTTCCTGCGTACTTTCCTTGCCGATAATGAACTGCACATCGTCAACCATGAGTACATCCACGGTTCTGTATTTTTCACGGAGCTTGGTCATGGAAGCAGCATTACCGCTTCGGATGGACTCGATGACTTCATTGGTAAATTCTTCACTGGTCACATAGAGGACTTTCTTCTCCGGGCTTTGTTCCAGAATAAAATGTCCTATGGAATGCATCAGGTGAGTCTTCCCCAGTCCGGGTCCTCCGTAGAGATACAGCGGATTGTAGGTCTGTCCGGGGGATTCCGCTACTGCCAGGCAGGCGGAATGGGCAAATTTATTGCTGCTTCCCACCACAAAGGTGGAAAACTTGTATTTGGGATTCAGATTTGCGCTTTCAGAGGTTTCCTCGGATACAGCCTCTTCTGCTTCCGGGATGATATCCTGTTCCAGAATAAACTGGACATCATATTCGTGTTCCATCATCTCCGTAATGATAACCTGAAAAAAACTTTTATACTTGGAAGTAATGTAGCCTATCATATGGGACTGCTCGGCCGGAATAATGATTTTAACCACATTATTGGAGGCATTATAAAAGGTAAGAGGCTCCACCCATGTCCGGTAAGATATTTCAGTAAGGCCATATTCGTTTTTAATCGTTTCTTTGATAGCAGTCCAGTTTTCTTTAATACCTTCCATAAATCCGGTTCCTCCCTTATAAAAAGCCCTGGTACACCACATTTATACATTGTAATATAGATTGCACAATATTTCAAATACAACTTTTAAACATTTTTAAGAAAAAAGTTATCCACAGTATGTGCATAACTATGTCTATAAAATTTTTTTATACAGGGAGATGTGGATAGTGATGTGTATATGTGGATAAATCAGTGGAAAAACAGAAAGGTTATGTTTCCGGGGATTTTGAATATGTTTACACGGCATGTACACAGGTAATATTACATATCTTCTTTTTTTATCCACATTTTATCAACAGGGTGTGGATAAGTGGAATGGGGTTATTTTATGTGGATATCTATGTGCATACGGGGCTGAATAATTTTTTCTTTCAGAAAAACCGGATTTTTGCTGAATTTTTCTTGACATTGTCGGAATTTTTTTATACAATCAAGATGCTGTTTTCCGAAATACGGACATTTGAAATCAAAATTAGGTTACCTTTATTATCAATAGAAGGTCAAGAGAAGGAGGTGCGTTTCCATGAAAATGACATTTCAGCCCAAGAAGCGTTCAAGAGCCAGGGTTCACGGATTCAGAGCGAGAATGAGTACGAAGGGTGGAAGAAAGGTTTTAGCGGCCAGACGTGCAAAAGGAAGAAAAGTATTGTCCGCTTAGGTCACAGAAATGTGACCTTTTTATTTATGCGCACAGGGAAGAAAGGCAGGAAAATCAATGAAATTTTCTGAAAGCCTTAAAAAGAATCATCAGTTCCAGTCGGTCTATAAATCCGGTAAATCTTACGCGAATAAATATCTGGTAATGTATGTGACGGAAAACGGCATCGGAAGAAACAGGATTGGAATCAGTGTGAGCAAAAAAGTGGGCAACAGTGTTGTAAGACACCGGATTACAAGGCTGGTGCGGGAAAGTTACCGATTACAGGAAGCGATGTTCAATAGTGGTTTGGACATTGTAATCGTCGCAAGGAAGAATGCAGCTTCGGTGGGCTATGCTGAAATAGAGAGTGCGTTGCTTCACCTTGGAAGGCTTCATAATGTGTTGCTGCCGGTTACAGGCAGGTAACATATAACACAGAGGTTGATTCATAAAAGATGAAAAAAATATTGATTGCCGGTATCAGATTTTATCAGAAATTTTTATCTCCCATGAAGAGGACTAAATGCCCGTATATTCCATGCTGTTCCCAATATGGACTGGAAGCCATAGAAAAGTACGGTGCTTTCAAAGGCAGTATTATGGCTGTGTGGAGGATATTGCGCTGCAATCCTTTTTCAAAGGGAGGATTTGACCCTGTTCCATAGTTTTCCGGCAAACCTGACTGAGAGGATAGAAGATTAATGAATCTAATTTTACTGACCCAGAATACGACGCCTATCATAGGGCAGGTCGCATGGCTGCTGGGTAAGATCATGAACGGTATTTTTTACGTGATTGATTTTATCGGAATTCCGAATATAGGTCTTGCCATTATACTGTTTACGATTGTGGTGAACCTTTTGATGATGCCTTTGAACATCAAGCAGCAGAAATTTTCCAAGCTTCAGGCAAAAATGAGTCCTGAGATTCAGGCCATTGAAGCAAAATATAAAGGAAGGTCGGACCAGGAATCCCTGATGGCGAAAAATCAGGAAATTCAGCTGGTTTACGCGAAATACGGCGTGTCTGCCAGCGGAAGCTGCCTGCAGCTTTTAATACAGATGCCTATTTTGTTCGCATTGTACCAGGTTATCTATCGGATGCCGGCATATGTAACCCAAATAGGGAATACCTTCCGGGTTCTGGCCGACAGGATTATCTCCGTGGATAACGGCAGC
>OFFJ01001063.1_pt1 | contig 21129 bp, 35 predicted proteins | sample 1521261 | NCBI WGS metagenome assembly OFFJ01 (sample SAMEA3504122, study PRJEB24116) | mouse gut metagenome | biome: mouse gut; feature: mouse-associated habitat; material: faeces | place: Denmark | collected 2011 | reverse complement strand
TCAATATATCCGCAGTTTAAAACCTCTGATTGCATAACCTTACATACCGCATACCGTTTCACGGGCAGATATCCTTATCTGCTTTGTCTGCATGTCTTAAAATCCTTGGTATACACATCCACCTCCTGTAAGTCCGGCTCAACCGGGTCTTTGCCCTATTGGAATCAAGATTCTGAACTTGTTTCGCAATTACCTAATCTCTTTTATTGTCAGCTTGTAATAATCTTTCCCCGGCTCTGCTCCCCATTCTGCCCTACCTATCCCTATGGATAATTCACACTTTGCAATAAAACTAGGGGATTTTGCAGAGTAACCGTTCCTAAAGCAAATATCCATATTGGTATCAATTTCAATCTTGTTATTCCACCACTCATAAAAAATAATATCTTGGCTGATACCTAACGCCTTTGCGAATCTGCTATTGTAATACGGCTTTATTTCCCTATACTCTTCTTTCTTTCTGCCGGACAGAATCATATCAAACCATTTCTTTTTTATTGGCAGGGTCAACATTTCTTTTCCCTACCCTCTTCCATTTTCTTATAGCAATAAAGGGTTGCTTTTGCGTCCTCTAAAGAATCATGTGCTTTAAACTCGTATCCGTAGTAGTCCGCACATTTGCTAAGTTTCTGCCATTTGTACGAATCGTGGTAGCTGTCGTATTCTCCGTAGATTCTCGCAAAGATTACCATAGGGTCAATCCATTTTCCGGGGTCTATGTAGATACCGTAGGCTTTCAAGAATCCGTTTTCAAAATCCGCATTGTAGGCTATCACATTATCCGCCTTATTCAGAATTTCCGTTACCGCCTGCACATAGCAGGAAAAGGGGCAGCAGGCTTTTACTTTCTGCGGTGTAATTCCGTGTACCCTCTGTGCGTCCTCCCAACTGTCCTTATTGTTCGGTCTGCAATACGCATTAAGCAGGGTATTAAATTCCTCGTCTATGATAGATACCTGTAAAACTTCGTCCTTTCCTGCTCTGAATCCCGTTGTTTCAAAATCAATCGTTACAATCATTTGATACCTCCATTTTCTTCATGCCTACTTTTATTTTTTCTGAAAGTAATATCTTCCTTGTCCGTTCATTCCCATATATTCCCGCATAGTCTATATCTCTGTAACATTCAATTCCCAAGCCATGCAGATTAAGCCAATCTATGATAAACCAATAACCTAATCCGTTTTTGCTCGGCTGCCAATATCCGTTATCTCCAAATTCCCCGCCCCTCAATACATAATCCGCAAGTTTCGGCTCTTCAATCTGCAACCGTGCTATACGGTCCTTGTCTTGCGTGATTCCAAACAAGCAGAATATACAACCCGTCCTTTGGCAACCCGTAGTATAATACCGACCCTCTTTTTTGCTAAAAACCACTCTTCTATATGCTTTTGCTATTTCCAAATTGTTTTCCGCTATATACTGCAAAATATCATTTTCCACCCAAAACGATAGCGGATTACTTACTGGGGCTTTCATGTCAAAACCATTGCAACCGTTTTTCATCCACTGTTGTTTCCGTAATCTGCTTTCATCTGCCAAAGTTCCTATAATAGGCTTTTTATCATGCTTTTTGCTGAATGTCTTTGCAGGCTTTTTCTTCATCGCATTGCAGCACATATGAGATATTGAAAACGGGGCATATAGCAGGAATTTCCACTTTTCTTGATTGTATAGGCTTTTCCTGCCCTCCTTATCAACCGCCGTTCCCTGCAACTTTGCCAATCTGTAAGAATAATATCCTTTGTCCGATTCCAAACCTTTCCTTGCCTGTGAAACGCACTCGGCAACCTCTTTACTGATAAGCGGGTATCCATACTTTAAAATCACTTCCCTAAAACTCATTTCGGGTCTGATTGTTGTTACATTTTCCTTACTTCTTACAAACAATCCGATTGAGGGATATTCTAAGCCAGTATTTACAAATACCGCTTCAATGTTCGGGTACATCTCACGGACGATATGTAATAATACCGTGCTGTCCTTGCCACCGCTGAATGATACATACACCCCGCTTTCCCCATACTCATTGACCCAACCCCTAATCCTTGATTGTGTCATTCTGATTTTTATATCAAGTGGTAGGCTCTGCATTACCCTTAAATCATCTTCGGTATGCTTATATCCTGCTGCCATGCCTACAATCCCTCCAATCTCTGCTTTATCCAAGGTCTTTTATTTATGTACTCTTTCCAAGTTTCTTTCCTATACAGATTTCCGTATATGTAGCGGTCGGTAAATTCAAGCTGTGCTTTGTTCGGGCGGATACCCAACCCCTCGTTACGCTCCGCCTGGGCGTATAGGTGTATGCCCTTATGTTTCTTCAACTGCTGCACCCTATAATCTGCTTCGTCTAGGTCTTTCCTCACAAGCAGATAAACAAAGAGCCGATACGGCTTGATTCCCCTTTCCGCCAATAACTCCGCCACCCTATCAATGTGCTTTACTTGGCTTACGGTATCGCAAGAAAAACGAATATACTTTATCCATTGCAGGCTTGCCAATACGTCCGCTATTTCCTCCGTTACCAACCGTGCGTCCATTCCTTGATTGAGGTCGATTCTCCACCCCTTGCCTGCCATATCCTTTAGTTGCCCTATGCCGTATTCGCTTGCTAATATGTTGTTATCCATTAAGATTAAATCCGGCGTATCGTACCGTACTAATTCCGTCCAACGTCTGTAAGGCTTTATATTTCCCTCTTTCCTCGGAACGTAGCACCAAGGGCATTTATTGGGGCAACCCCTAGTAATGTAACCTATTGCATAATCACAATCGGGGTATATGGAATAATCCGGGTACGTATCATCTATTTCCTGCGGTAGTTTCTTTTCTATGTCGTAGCCTGTACCGCCTTTTATGGTATCCGGCGGTAGGTCTTTGTTTTCCTCCGTAAAATCGAATATCTTTGACGAATAGACCAAATCATAATCTTTTGCAGGGTCCCACCACTCCACGGAATCCCCCTTTGCCTTGTGGTATGCAGATATTTTCATAAGGGCGTAGTTAGGGAATGTCTTTTTATGCTTGAAATGCTCTTTTTCGCTGTCATGTAGTCCAATAATCAATCTTTATTCCTCACTTCCTTAATATCCTTACCCACCGTGTTTTTAACTCCTGCGGTATCTCCTGCCCTCTATCCCTTTCCCCCGTCCAATGCGTTCCCCCTGCTGCCCCCTCGCAAATAAAATTACTTGCTTTCAAACTCGCTCCGTCCTCACTTTGCAGAATATAAGTGATAATTTTCCTATACCCCATTTCCTTTGCAATCCTGCAACAAGCACCATATAGCATTGAACAAGCGTTTTTTGTTCCGTCTGTGCATAGTCTATTTATTTCGCAAGTAAAGCCATTATCTAAATATCTGCTTACAGGTCTGCCACATACCGCACAACCTATAATCGTATCTCCTTTATATAATCCAACGGCAAACTTGCAGCCTATTGTAGCTTTATGATGTCTGTGGTATTGGTTGATAAAATTGCTTGCCTGCTTTAGGGTTATTGGTCTGATTTCCATTTTTACCCCTTGCATTTTTATCTTTTCTCTTATCAACTGCTTTATATCCTGTTGCATACCGTCACTTCCTTATTTTCCGCAACCGTAGGTAGACGCTCCACCCGGTATACTCGTTATACTGAAAATCTATCTTTGTAGGCTCATACCCTTTATACTGCTTACGCCATACCTCTTTATCTTCCGGGGTCTGTGCCAATGTCCGCAACTTTCGGAAACTATATTTATGGTCGTTTTTCTTCTCCTTTGGCTTTTTCAGATTCATAGAGGTAGACCACTTTTTGCAACCCTTTTTCCTCTTGTTAATATAGTTTACCAACCCCTCTATACCGTTCTCGTTTGGCTGCAATCTATCACAATTCACAAATCCCAAATAATCTACGGTTTTCCTATATTCCGGGTCATTCTGTGCCTTTTTCCAGTTAATCCGGGTTGCACTCCACATCAATTCCAAATCGTCACGGCTCAACCCTCCATTTAGGATAATATGGTGGTGGATTCTAACCGCCCTTGTCTGCTTATCCTCCATGCCCTCTAGGGTCAACTGCCCCTCTTCATCTTCCGGCGTATATTCCGTGACAAGCATATACTTTAAGTCCTGCCCCGTGACCCTCTTCATTCTCCTTTTTACCCTGTCAAGATAGTTGTGTACGTTCCTTTCCGCTTCCTCCAAGGTTATAGGTAAATGCTCTTCGTTATAGGTCGCTGATATATGTAAATCATCTGCCCCAAAGTTGGTATTGGCTATCTGTACGAACCGCCTTTTACTCCGCTTGTCATTCAGATTCTTTTGAGCCTGTGAGGACTTCCCCTTTTTCCCCTTGCCTGCTTCCGGCATATTGGTAACGGGTACTATATCAACCTCTAAATATTCCTCCCCGCAATAAATCCTTTTCTCTCTTATGAATTTTTTTCTTGCCATTCCTGCACTCTCCTTATACTACCCAACCCCTCCCCTCATAAAGGGTACATCAACCTAACCATATACTTATATAACTATATGTACTTATATAAGTATATAATATAGTATTGTCCTTGATGTTAATACCCCATACAAGGTCCGAAACGTGCCATTTCCTACACGTTTTCAGAGGTTGCTTATTGACTTTCCATAAGCCTTATAGTATAATTTGAGTAGGTGTAATTATTGCTATAAGGCAATGAAAGGCGTTTGCGTATGCCACTATGCAAACGCCTTTTCTTTTTCTCCTTTCCTATAAATTTTCGTTGCAAAATCCATTGTAAAGAATCCGCCACAATCCTTATGCCGTGCCACATAACAGCAACCAAGCGTAACATATCCGCATTTTAAGCAAGTCATTTTCAGAAACGGCAACGGCGTAGCCATTACGTTTAATGAGGGCAGATACGGCACATTCAGACCGTTTTCAACGTGGTATCTCATGCCCTCTATGAAGTCCGGGTAATCTACCGTATTGCCGACTATGCTTATATCCCCTGCCTGCAAGCGTCCTAGTGCCACTATTTCGCCCCAAACCACATCAACCGCCGTTTCTTCGTCCTCCACGACAAAGTACCCTATTTCGTCCTCTGCTTCGTGTAAAAGAATGTCCTGCGTGTATATCCTGCTGCCCCTGCTGTCAACCGCTGCCGTGCCTTTGCAGAGGGTGGAAATATCCACGGCGTACACATTTGCACCCGGATAACCGCCCTTGTCTATGTAGTGACCCACGGGGCGTAATGCCCCGTTTGGTCGTTTTGGCGGTTCTGTCAGATATTCGCCGTACACCCATATAGGGTAGGGCGTACCGCTACTCTTTGCCCTTGCTTCCATTACCGCCCCTTTCCGCCCTTGTGTGAATATCCCCGACAATCCGCATACGCTCCGTATCGCACACGCCTTTCTTATCCACGCACGGTAGCAGGATATAGGTTTTTCCGTCCTGCTGCCATTCAAAGGCTATTACCCCCTGCAACCTCACTTTCACGGTCTTACCGTCAAATCCGGGCAGGGTGTTATATTCCCGGTCAACCGTAGTTTCGATTACCGTAAACCGCCGTTTTTCTCCGTCTACCTCCAACTCCGTAATGTCGCCCGTGAAAATCTCCGTGCCTATTTTGTCCGTGTAGCCGGTCCCCCTGCCAAGGGTTGCGGGGTTAATTTCCGTAAAATCGCCGTCCGGCGTTCCCATTTCCCCGATTTCTTCCGTATCGAATCCGTAAGAGGGCAGACCGTAAACATAATAAAATCTGTCCTCCGCCTTGTTGTACGCCAACGCCCTATACTTCATCTTCCGCCCCTCCCTTTCCTTTGTTGAACAAATAGCCGTTCCTGTATGAGATATTGCCGTTGTCAAGCTGCACTTTGTAGAATCCTGCACTTTCTTCCAATACCTCGTACTCCCTGCCCTCGGTCAACCCAAAATCGCTTACCTGTGATATTACTTTCACTTTCCGCCCTCCTGCTTTTTCTTAGGACACCACGCCGGGGACGTTTTTATAGGCACTTCGCTTGAAAACGGCTTTCCGTACCCAAGGAAACCGGGCATTTTCTGTATCCTATGGTCTTTGAAATAATCCAAAATATATTTTTGGTCGGGGTGTTCACAAGAAAAACTCGACCTTGTATTACTCATTTTCCTAAACCCCTTGCAATGCTCGCAATCCGCACATCTGATTTTATCCGCCATGCTTACCGTTCCTTTCTTCTCATGGGGTGCTACCGCACCCCTAAACAGTTATTCAGTAATCAGTTTGCCGTTTACCTCATAAAAAGCGGAGCGGAAACCCACGCTGTCGTGAGAGTAGGAACGGGGATCAAGCAAGTCGAGGGCAGACGGCCCCGAATGGGACGCACTGTAGAAACCCGACCCCCGGAGCGGCAGATATTCCCCCTCGGTAGCGTCAAACCATACATAGGTATCCTTTTCCTCTTTCACGCCGTTTTCGGGCAGGATTCCCAAGTAGCGTAACGCCTGCGGTATCTCCTGCAAGTCAACCTTTAAATCCTCCCAAGATACGCCGTCATAGTCCGGGGTGTAGTCCTCGCCTGCTGCCTTGTCGGTAATCGTGATTTCCCCGCCCTCGACATTAACCCTCACGGTGCTTTTACTAAACCTGTCCGCTATAATCCTCTGCCACTTCTTGCTATCCCTCGAAAGGTCGCACCCTGCCAAGGCTGCGTCATTGTTCGGTATGTACTCCAATACGCCGTCTACGATACGCACCCCTGCCAACCATTCCCATACCAAGCCGTTAAGGTCTGATACTCCGTATACGGTGTGGTCGTGATTCCATGTATCCGGGCCGCTCCCTGTAAGCGTCCTGCCATATCCGCAACCCTCACGCTCCCCCTGCTCTTCCTTGTGGTAATAGTCATTTCCCCAATCCGTATTACCGTGGGGCAACGTGCCTTTCTTCCGGCTCTCATTTAACACATATTCCCACTCGGTAGCGGTCATTAAGTGCCACCCCTCGCCCTTTGTCCGGCAAGCTGCCAAGGCTTCATCAAAGGTAATTTCCGTTGTCGGGTCTACCATTGGCAGACTATACGCCCTGCCCTTGATTACCTTGTTGGGGTACTTGGAAATATAGATAGCGTCTACCTCTTTCCCTCCGATAATGAACATTTCCGGGGTAACTGCTGCCCTCGGATTCTCAAACCGGATCATAATAGAGGGAATCCCCCTATCATCAAAAACCACTACATTGTTGTGCTTGATTGCTTCGCTCATTTCCGCTTTTCCTCCTATTCTTCATAAAAAGTATTTAATTTGCATTTCATACAGATATTGCAAGGCTCATCATCATTTGCCGACTTTTGGAAACCGTCACACTTTCCGCCCTGCTGCCGTGGCTTGACCCCCATTTTGGTAATCAGTCCACAATGTTCTAATGTCCGTTTCCCGGACCACGGATATTTCCCCATGCCCTCCCTCCTATTTTTTAGAATAAATTGAATGTAACTTTATGCTTCCTCTCCGTCTTATGCTTTCCTCGGTATGCAATCCCGAATCAAAGAACGCACAAAACGTAGTACCGCCGATTATGCTTGTCGCCACGATATGCGACCCGATATTATGAAACTCACACTTTTTCACGTTCCTGTACGCTACCGTGTGCTTTTCCGTTTTGCTTGCCACGCTACCCCTCCTTTCCTGCGGTCATTCTTTCTATTGCCTGCTGCTCTTCCTGCATATCCTGTACCGCCTGCCTAATCTGCCTGCAATCCTCTTTCAGACAATCCGCCACGGCTTCCAATGTTTCCAACGGCAACGCTTCATCTACTACCACGCTACCGACCATATCCGCCAATTCCCTAGCCTTTTCCTGCAACGCTTCCGCCGTCATTTCCATACCTACACCGTCCTTTGTGCGACTTCTGCCCGATAGGGTGTACCTCCACGCTTTAACTCGTTGTAGATAGTCGCACGGTGGACCCCGATAGTGTCAGCAATTACAATCACTCTCGCCCCCTGCTCTTTCATTTTTTCAATCCGCTTTCTGTCCTCATAATTCAATCGCCTATTACCTTTTCTCACGCTTTCTACACCTCCTATCGCTCCAAAATAAAAAAGGAATGTGCCAAAAGTCCTAAACTCTTGACACATTCCCTATAAAATCGTATAAAAAAAGAAATGCGATAGAGTTTAATAACTCTTGTCGCATTTCATTTTACAATGAAGCAATATCTTTTGTCAATAGTTTTGCGACAAGTTTTTGAAAAAATTTTATGCCAATTTCTGCAACTCTTCCTCGAATAGTTCCGCTGATGTTCTGTAATCAAAGATTCCCCTTGGATAATCGTTAATCCATTTTTCTATATATTCTATCTCTACGTCCTGCCTGCCGTCAAAATCTTCCCCTTTTGGTATGTGCCTGCGGATAAGCCTATTGTTATTCTCGTTGCTTCCACGCTCCCAACTGCTATAAGGGTGGCAATAGAAAACAAAGGTACGCTTTTCCTCTCCGAACACGGATTTTTCCATACCCTCATAGTCTGCAAACTCCACCCCGTTATCTACCGTAATACTGCGGAATACCTTACCAAACATATCCCCCCATTTCCTTTCTAGCCGGTCCAACGCTTCCACTACGGACGCTGCCGTTTGGTCTTTCAGCTTTATTATGATTTCATCACGGGTCTTTCTCTCTGTCAGCACAAGCATACATGATTTTGTAACCCCACGTTGCCCTTTTACTGTATCCATTTCCCAATGACCGAATACCTCCCGGTCTTTTACCTCTTCGGGTCTGTTTTCTATGCTCTCCCCTGCACTTGCCCTTTTCTGTACCTTTACCTTTTTATTGTGCTTTTTCTTTTTACTTTTAATAGGTAGGTCTTTGTTTGTCAGTTTCAAGAAAATTCCATTATCTATATATCTGTAAAGCGTCCGCAAGCTGATAGAGGTTTTAAACTGCTTTTCTCCTTTGGCAATCTCCGCTAACGCTGCTTCCGGGCTGTACTTATCGTTTACTATTTTATCCTCTATGCACTCCGCCAATTCCCTGTCATTCCCTATTTTTAACGCCCTGCCTTTTCCCTCTTGGGCGTAGTCGTGTGCTTTCTGCCCCAAATCGCTACTATACCTTTCCTCTTCCGTGTAATCAGAATTGCGGTGCATATATTTACCCTTGTCATATTCCCGGTATATCGTGCTTCTATGGAAATGTAACTGCTTTGCTACCTCCGCTTTGGAATGTCCTGCATTTAACAAGGCTTCCATTTTGATACGGTCGTTTTGGCTCATTTGTTTAAATATCTTTCCCATGCTCTACCTCCAAATATAAGGGGCAGCGGGTGTATTTGTTCCTGCTGCCCCTTTGGATTCCGCCTTACTGCCTTTCCCATAGTGAAATAGAGCATAAGTTTAACCCATGCTGCCAATCCCTCCGGCTTTTTGTGTCCGAATCGGTCTATTGTATCTTGATTTTTCCCTGTTCTCCTGCTATTATTTCTTTAAACACTAGGGGCGGTTAGCAGGAATGTTAAGAAGTCCGCCCCCTGTGTGAATCCCTATTTAATCTTCAATATCCTTTTGGGTATCCTCGATTAAATCATTTATGAGCCTTTCGGCTTCCTCCGTGTTCTTTTCCTTAATCGCCTTTTGCAGGTCTTTAAGGTCCCTCATTAAACGTCTTAGGTAACTTTTGAATACTGCCATTTCTTCGGTGTTCTCCATTTCTTTAACTCCTTTCCTGCTATCTCCTTGCTACAATTATATTATATACTTATATAAGTATATTGTCAAGGGTTTTTATGGATTTTGTGCTACAAATTCCTGAATATGTGCTACAATACTTTTTCTTTATTCTTGGCGTATTCCTCAACGATTTTCTGTAACTTGTCCGTGAAATTCTTTCCCGGACTTGCTTCTATGATTCCGAATATCTCCGGCTTGAATCTTACCGTTTTATGGATATTGCAATCATCATTAGTATATACGCCGTCCTTATAAGCGTACACCCTAACCCTCGCCCCTTTCCCTTTTTATTTTTTCCTCAACTGCTGCAACTATCATCTGATTCCGGCTCTTGTACCCTAATTCCTTGGCTATCTCCGTCCACTCTTCCGCCCTGCCTTTCGGTATGGAAGTAAGTAGAAAAGAATCATAGTTATTCTTATTCCATTTATTTTTTGCCCTAGTCGCAGGCGTTCCGCCTGCCTTTTCCTCTGCCATTACGCAATACCTCCTGTCCGCTCCGACCGTTTATAGTTTCCTGCTGAAATTGTATCATACTTTTTATACTTATACAAGTATATAAAATGCACAAGATTTCCTTTATACTTATATAAGTATTTTGTGAATATTTCCGGGATTGCAAATATACTTATATAAGTATATAATGTACTCATAAGGAACGGAAAATAAAGTACATGGAGGACTAAGGAAATGACAAATACAGATATTATTATCAGTGAAGCGGTGGCAAACGGATTATACACAATGGAACAAATCGAAAATATACTTTCAAGCGGTCACATGATACCGCTGCACACATTCCAAGCATGGAAAGGTTACGGATACTCTGTTAAGAAAGGGGAACACGCCCGGATTACTACAAGACTTTGGAGATTCACGAACAAGGCAAAGAAAAATGAGGACGTAGACGAAAACACGGACGGAACGGGCAACAACCATTACTACCTTGCAAAGGCATTTCTTTTTACCGCCGACCAAGTAGAGAAATTGAAATAAAAACAACCCCCAAGGCATAGAGCCAAGGGGGCGTTTTTCTTCCTGCGGTATCTTATTTTATAAACCTGTCCTTCAATTCCTTGAACGTATCCCAACCGTACATTGAGATATACGCCACTACAAACGCTGCGAATACCGCAAGTACCACATAGTACCATAAAAGCGGTATGCCTGCATAGGCAACGTAGATTAACAACGCTGCCACGGTCACGATTAAGGAAATGAGGATAACAAACGCCTTTGTCGGCACTTTCTTAATCCCCGGCAAGTCCTTTAACAGTTCCGTAATGAGGGATACGGCAAACGCCAACGCCCCCAAGATACCGATAATCAAAACTGAATTTTCCGCTAAAATCTTCATATTTTTCTATCCTCCGTCTTTGTGTCCGAATCGGTCTATTTTACATCCGCCTTGTCAACCCAACCGTAAACGCCTTTTCCGTCCTGCGATATGCAATGATACGGGTGTGTGCCTTTGAGGTTTACCGCCGTTACCTTGCAGACGCTTACAACGTCCTTTTCCTTGGCTGTCTGTGCTGCCGTAGAGGACACATACACGCCACCGCCCGTAAACGTCACTGTATCGCCTTTCTGTAATGCCCCTGTGGCGTTCTGTGTGCCGTTTCCTGCGGGTTTTTGCTTGTCAGCGTCCTTTTTATCGTCTGCCTTTTTTAAATCGCTTAAATTGGACGCTTTGACGGCTTCGTATACCTTGCCCCTACGGCTTGCATACTGCCCCATTACGCTATCTTTTAGGGCGTAGGCGTGTATTTCTTCAAGTCCTACCTTTTCCGCCCCTCCAAGGTCATTTCCTGCGGTCGTGGCTATCCGTTTGCTTGCACCGCTCCCCCCTTGGTTCTCCAAGTCCGCATAATAGGCAAGTGCCTTTAAAGACGTAACGCCGACCTTAACGCCGTTTTTGACATAAGCCGTAATATCAGCGTCCGCCAAATCGTCCTGCACTTCCTTTCCCTGCGGTGTGGCAAGCAATTCAGAAATTGCCTTTGCTTCCGCTTTGGTGGCTTCCCTCTCTTTTTTATCCCATGCTTTCGGGCTGCTTCCGGCAATCTCGTTATAAAGGGATTCCCCCAATATCTCCTTTGCCTGGTCCCGGTCCTTATTTACAACCGCCTGCAACAAAGGCAACGCACGGCCCCAATATGCGTTCCATTGGCATTTCCCTATACTCATGCCGTGGCTATTGTCGTTTCGGTTTACGCTGCCGTAATCGCCCTCCTGTGCGTAGATGATACCGCTTGCTACTTTTACCACTTTTTTAATCTGTGCTGCCGTAACTGCCATTGTGTACCTCCTATTTCTTTACGCTTGCCTTGTCAACCCAACCGTAAACGCCCTTTCCGTCCTGCGATATGCAATGATACGGGTGTGTGCCTTTGAGATTTACCGCCGTTACTTCGCACTTGCTTGTTACGCCCTTGTTTACGGTCGCCTGTGCTGCCGTAGAGGACTTGTAGACCGGTCCCCCTATGAATGTTACCGTATCGCCCTTTGAAACGCTTTTAGGGGCGTTTCCTGCGGTCGTGCCTGCGGTCTGTGCCGTTCCTCCTGCCGTGGCGTTTCCTCCCATAGCTTTCTTAATATCCCTGCGGAATTGTGCCATAGTCAAGCCGTACTTATTCCAAATATGCTCTACGTCGCCGTGGTTGCTTGCAATCCCTCTTTTGTGACCCTCGGAATGGGAAATAATAACGCCGTCCTTTTCCGGGTCAAGGCTGTACTGTTTGCAGAGGTAAGCAAAAAGTTCTACCGCCGTCCTGTATGTCTTGGTTACAAAATCCTTTGTTGCTGCCGGGTTTAAATCCTTAAAGCTGCTTCCGCCTGTGTACTGAATCGTGTCCGGCTCTGTCATTTCTACGCCGATATGGGTATTGTTTCCGCTTCCGTTGCTTCCGCTTCCGCAATGCCACCCCCTGCGATTCCACGGCAACAACTGTAATACCGTTCCGTCCGCCTGCAATACTGCGTGTACGCATACATTGGCGTTTGCGTTATTCCAGTTATTCGCAAATACGGACGCTCTCGGCTGCGGACAGCCCACGGAATGAATCATAAGGCCCTTTACCGTAATTGTCCGCCCGCAAGTGTAACACGGATTCTTAGTTACAATGTTCTGCTTAATATTCATGGTGTTACCCTCCTATAATGTGATATTGTTTAAATCAACGGAAATATCCTTTGTTTCCTCCGGGTATCCCTGCTTGATTTTGATAATGTTTTCTGCCTTGGCTTTCCAACAATACAAGGCAATTACCGTAGTTGTCGGGGTTGCTATGTATGTGGCAAGTACCCCGAATTGTGAGTAGTCTATAAGCGTCACTCTGATACCGATATACAGACCCACAAAGTAAGTAAAAAGGACTGCCACCAATACAACCTTTGTAAAGGTCGGCTTCCCTCTTTTCTTTGCCGATTCCCTTTTGAAAAGCTGTTTTCTGTTGGCAATCCTAAATAACAGGTAAAATATAAGGAATCCAAGGACAACGCCAAGGATTCCGCATAAAATATACTTCATTCAGTTTTCGCCCTCCTAATCCTCCTGCCCGTGTGCCTTTTGGTTTATGTGCTTCTCCACTTTCCCGATTGCTTCGGTCACGGGGCCGTTGCAACCCTGCTCTTTCAGACCCTTTAGGCAGGCAAGCACGGCATAGGTAAGCAGGCACATTTCATCATTTAACTGTTTCAAGTTTTCTTTGTCCTGCTTCCTCAATTCCTCTATGTCCTTTGTCTGCTTATCCTGCTGCTGAAACCACTTGACAACCTTATATGCAACGGTCCCGATTGTGATTAAAGCACCTAATACGCCCGCAACGGTTATTATTGTTGATGAATCAATATACATTCCGGCTACTCCTTTCTGATAAAAAGACGGTTAAGGCTCTGCCTCATGCCGTAGCTGTTGCAATGTGACAATATGCCCCGGTATGACGCTATCGCACGTTCCATTTTCTCCCTGCTCTCTTCCCCGGCTTCCACCTTTTCTACATAATGTTTCATGCTCCGCTTGATTTTTAACGCCGTTTTCTTCTTTAATCTGCGGTGCGTGGCCCATATGCGGAATCCTACAAAATCAATCCCCATGCTGCAAGGTCTGATTGCCGTTTTCTTATTGAGATTCAAGCGTAGGTTTTCATCAAGGAAAATGCGTAAATCCTCCTTAACCTGTGCAAGGTACTTTTTATCGTGATGTAAAATAATAATATCGTCCATATACCGTATGTAGTAATGCAACCCCAACTCATGCTTTGCGTACTGGTCTACCTCGTTAAGGTAGATATTCGCGAACATTTGAGAGGTAAGGTTGCCTATCGGCATACCCTTATTGCCTAACCTGTCCTCTACCTCTACTTCGTCCGGCTCTTTTCCCATTGGCAAGCCAAATTTCGTAGTTTCGCAATTTATGATTTTCTCTAACAGATTAAGCAACCTTTTATCCTTTATCCGGCGGCCCAATATTTTTAGTAGTATCTCATGGTCTACCCTGTAAAAATACTTGGATATATCCATTTTGAGGTAGTAGTACCGCTCCGGCTTCCTTTCCGTCTGCCGTAGCCAATACTGTAACTTGTCGGCTGCCTTATGCGTTCCTTTCCCCTGCCTGCAAGCGTAGGAATCGGAAATAAAAGTTTTCTCGTAGAGCGGGAAAAGCTGCTGATATATCGCCCATTGTACTATCCTGTCTTTGAACGGCAAGGACATAATCAACCGCTTTTTCGGCTCAAACACATAGAAACTATGGTATCTTCCTACCTCGTATGTTTCATAGATTAGCTGATTCTGAATCTCTATTAAATGCTCTTCGTAGTTACGGTTGAAACTCAATACATCCTCCCTGTACCGCTTTCCCCTCCGTGCCTTTTCCCAAGCCTTATGCAGATTTTCAAAATCGTATATTTTCTCATAGATATTTTTGATACTGTGCATTTGCAACCTCTGATTTTCTTAAAATTTTGCCGTACAAACCTACTAAGTTTTTAACCCTTTCGGACGTGACAAATATAAATCTTTTCGGCTTACGCTTACTAACTGTCTTTACGGCAATACAATCTTTTTCCCGGAACGTCCGGGAATGGAAAACAACCCCTTTAACCCTTTTTGCACTGTCCTTACAGTCGTAACCGTAAGGCTTCTTGGCATAGGGGCAGAGCGGAGCGGAAACCCACGTTGTCGTTAGAGTTGGAACGGGGATTATTCAAGTTGAGGGCAGACGGCCCCGAATTGGACGTATTGTTGAAACTCGACCCCCGGATAGGCAGCCACCTATACAAATGTGATTGTTTCCCAATGTATTTTTATTTCTGCTTCTCCCTGCTGTTTACCCACTCCATATAACCGCCAATCATACAACCGATTTCGTTTACCTTTTTAATCCATACTTCCCAAGTATGGAAGTCCAAACAAGGCTTTTGTTTTGGGTATAGGTTCGGGTCTTTCGCAAGTCTTAGCAGATTCCTTAATACATCTATTTCAATATCCAAATCCTGCAAGGTCGTTTTCTTGTGGTATTTCTTTTCAAGCCGTACCGCCATTTCCAACGCCGTATACATTGATTCCCTTATTTTGCCTGCCAGTACATACCTTTCAGTCTTTGGAAAGTCTTTTAAGGCAGGGTTGCCGTATAATATCATTTCGTAGATTTTCTCTTTTATATGGAAAATCTCGTTGCCGTTGCTGGTCCCGGTCCCCTGCGTTCCCTGCTTCTCTTCCATGTTTCCCCTGCCTTGCTGATATATTTTTTCAAAGGGTGTGCTACCGCACACCCTATCAGTTTATCAGTATTCAGTTTACAGTTCGCAAAAAGCGGAGCGGAAACCCACGTTGACGTGAGAGTAGGAACGGGGAACATTCAAGTAGAGGGCAGACGGCCCCGAATTGGACGTATTGTTGAAACTCGACCCCCGGATAGGCAGCCTTTCGCCGTTGTTCCTCGCCCAATATCTATCGTTGCCATATCCTGTAATACCGCTATCTGGGAATAATCCAAGTGCGATAAGCAACTTAGGAATAGAAACGCCGGATACCGCCTGCACACTTTTAAATACAACATTTGTATCGTTACTGTCCGTTGTTCTTGTGGTAACGCTCGTATTGATTCTTAATGTACCGTCACTTGCACTTGTGCGGTCAATCTTCAAAGTGCCTGCCGTACCCGGTGCAACCAGTGAGCCGTTAGGCATGATTGCTTTCCAAAGGGTGCTTTCTGCGGACATATCGCAATCAAGTTTCATGCAGTTACCATAGGGGATAATCTGTATTTCCCCATCCACAAGCCGTAACCCGCCGGTCCACTCCCACACATTGCCGTTAAGGTCTGCAATGCCCGACATATCGTGATTATGATACCATGTAGGGCCACCGCTGCCCGTAAGCGTCCGCCCTGTTTCTCCCTGCGGTTGTATTCCATGCTCGTAGGCGTGGTAATAATCCTTTCCGTAGTTGGTGTTTCCGTGCGGTACGGTCCCCATTTTCTGCGATAACAGATTAAGCACGGCAAAAATGCCCGTCTGATTCAAATGCCAACCGTTGCCCTTTGCCTTGCAGGCTGCTACCGCCTGGTCGAAAGTGATGTAATTCCTCGGCAACTTCATACCCAAGGAATACGCCCGGTCATTCTCCACGATATTAGCAAACTTGGAAACATAGATAGCTTCCTTTTCCTCGCCGTCCACAATGAAAAACGGCAACACTTCCTCCGTACCGCCCGTGATAATGTCGGAATACTTCATCTCGGGAACGCCTACCATAATGGACGGCATACCAATATCATCATAGATAACCTTGTTTCCTGCCCCAAACTGTGCTACCGCACCCTGTAAATCGTCAAAATTTGCCATTGTATATTATCCTCCTTAAATCAGATTAGATTAACGCCCATAAGGTCAACGTGCATTTCTTCATGTCAAACGGCAACGGGTTCTTTTCCATAACCGGGTTTCCGTCCTCGTCCTGCTTCCCCGTGTCCGTAATCTCATATTCACGGGCGGGTATTGTGACCTGTGCCACATATTCCGTAGAGGACGTATTGACCCCGACCGTCAAGCCGTTTTCCTTGTCCTTGCAAATGTCAAGCGTTGTTTCATAGTCACGCTGCCGGGTTTTCAGATTTACCATAAGTTCATCTTCTCCAAAGATGATTTTCGTACCCGATACCTCATAGGGGATTTTCCCGCCCTCGTTCTTCTCAACCACAATAATCTTAGCTGCTGCCATTACCTTTTACCTCCCATTCTCTGTAATTCTCTGTACGCTTCATTGGAACGTACTGCGATATGCTCGGCTGCTTCCCTCTGTGCTGCGGTCGCCCTGCCACCGCCCACGCCGTAAGCGTTCAATACTGCTGCCGTCTGTGCCTTTCTTTCCGCACTTTTGATAATCACGTTTGCCATTATGCGTAACCTCCCTGTACGGTGCATTTTACGGATACTTCCTTGGCGGCCCCGGTAAACTCAATCTTAAAACCGTTCAACTGCTTATCGGTTACCTTGATTTCCCCTATCCCGCCTGCGTCCTCCGTGCTTGATTCCACGAATACGGTATAGTCCAAATTGCCCCTTGGCGTTTTGAGTGCAAGGGTCTTTTTGGAATTGTTGAAAGGGTACTCTTTGGAATTGGTTAAGGTCGTTTCTATAATCTCGCCTGCCAATCCCTCAACCTTACTTTCCACCGCCCCGACCTTTAACATAGCAAGCCCGGCAACCTCCCCGGCTGCCAAAATACGCTGCTCCATATCGTTAAAATTCTTTGCGTTCTGCGGTGTACCCTCCTGTATTACCTCGCCCTCTACCGCTTCATGGGTTATCGTGCCGTCTGCGTTGTTGATTTCCTTGTAACGGTTGCTAAACTGCGTTACATGGTCTTTCCAAATCTTGAATAATCCCATTTCCGCTATTCCTCCTTAAAGTTGAAACTAAAGCGGTACAGTACGCCCTGCTGCACCCCTTTTAACTTGATTGCTTCGGTTTTCTCCGCCCACAACTTATTACCAATATCGTACAACTGAATCTTGGTTATCGTGGTGGCCCCCGATACCTCCGGCGTAATCGGTATGCTTAGTGCTACCCTGCCGTCCGGCAAGCGTTCCCGGCTGATAATCTCCGCTTTATGCAGCACACCCTCATACTCGACCTTTGCGTATGCAATGTTTGTTTCAATGAATTTCTTGAAACTCTCAAAGGCTCTTTCTGTAAGCATTTCCTTAATCTCCTTTACTTTTATTTGCTTAACCGATTAGCACCGCAACGCTTGACCTCGTATTGGTAACTGTCGGTGTCTGCCGTCTGTGCTATGCCTTTTACCTCCTGTGCCGTTTCTACGACCCTTTCCGGCTTCGTGCCTGCGGTTGCATTTCCCGTTGTCGGCGTTTCGTATCCGTACCCTGCGGTATCAGAATCCGCCACGACTTCCGCCGTCTGCCCCGAAAATACAACATTCCTTTTCGGCTTCGTGCCTATAAAGGCATTTTCAAATACATAGGCTTCTAAATCCGCTTCCCCCACCGCCTGCACGTCCACGGAATCAAATAAAATATTTCTGTCCGGCTTCGTGCCTGCCAAATCGGAATCGAATTTATACCCCTGCCCTGCTGCCGTTGCCGTCACTCCCTCGCTCCCTGCACCGCCTACGGTGTCTATATATGGGGTTGTGCCTGCTTTGGCTTTTCCTGTCTGATTGCTCGTAAACGGATAACCTTTCGTGTCCGAATCGGTCACAATCCCGCTATCCTGCGTGGAAAACACTATATTTCTGTCCGGCTTCGTGCCGGTCCTCACGGCTTCGGCTATATACCCTGCTGCCCTTGCGTTTATGCTGATAACCGCATTTTCTACCGCCCCCTCCGTGTTCCTGTATGGCTCTGTGCCTGCCCTTAACTGCCCTGTCATAGGCGTAGAAAATAAAAAATACTCCGTGCGTGGCATTACTACCACGCAAATAGAGCATTGGTAATATAATCCGTCCAAATGAGCCGTAAGACGCTTGTATATGTCAACCGTCTTTACAATCTCGTCATAGTCTGCTGCAACCCTTGAATTTGTGGTATCAAGCACTATGCGGAAACAATACGGCTTTCCATTGTATGAAAACCATTCCTCAATTTCGCTCTGTGGGTGTATCCCTCCTAACGCCCTTTCTACCGCTGCCTTAGTTCCTAATTTTTGATGTACCCTTACGCTGTCCTTTATGATTGCCCTTTTTGCTTCTATCGGGTAGTCGTAATCGTACCAATCCACATGCAAATCATAGGCTAATACGTCAAGCCACGTTTCCGTTAAGCTGTCTATATTCGCATATATGACGTTCTTTTCTGCTTCCCATGCGGATATATGCAATTCCTCCGCAATCAACCGCCCCAAGGCAAGCATTTTTTCATCTTTTTTCAATGCGGGCGGAAAGGACAGTAAAAAATCTGCCGTCTTAATATTATTCATCTTCCACACCCCCGAAAGATATATTGCAATCCCTTATGACCGCCACGCTCCCCTTTGGGATTGTCGTAAATGCAGGCTTTACAATCTCCACCCTTTTAATGCCGGATTCCATAAGCATAGCATTAAAATAGGACGGGTTAATATCCCGCCCCATTTTAGAGGTCTGCCATAATATATAATTTTCCTCCGCCAAGTCAACGGCTCTTTGGATTTCCTTTGTGCTTGCTGATTTATCCCTTGATATGTAATAAACCGCTTCAATGTCAAATGGTATCGTGGTAGGTGCTGCCACTATTACCTTATCCGTCATTGGTCTAATATCGTCCGCACTCAAATACTCCTGTACCCGGTCTATCAATTCCTTGTCCGGCAACTCCCCGCCGTATAGCATGATTCTAATATCCGCTATTCCGGGTTCCGGGCTTTCCGCCGAAACGTCACTTATTTGTGAGGATACCGACTTGGCATGATAAATATAGCTTCCACGGGGTCCGGCGGTCGTGTATGATTCCTCGCTTTCCCTCATGCGGTTATAAAATGCCGTGTCGCTTTCCTCTTCGCTCCCTCCTGCCGTTACGGTTGTATTTGATACCTCTTTAAAATACAGAAATTCATCTGATACTAATTTGTTTACCTGTCCGGGTACAAAGTCATTCCCCGCCGTTCCTGCGGTCGTGCATACCGCCTTTACCTCTGCGTAGTTTTCGCCTGCCTTGAATATCAGATAATCCGTTGTGGCAAAATTTATAAAACCGTCTACGGTTACTTCCAGTGTGTCCGTTATGATGTAATCCTGCTCTAAAGTCATGGTAATGTAGAATCCAAGCGTTGTACTCGCTGCGGTCGGTTGCAATCTGTAAGTATTATGGAAAATCTCACTAAGGGAATCCAAATTTTTACCTACCGCATACCTTGGAAGATTCTGCTTTGCCGATTCATTTATCTGTACCCGCTCCTGCACTAAAACGCTTGCAAGCCATAATATGAACGCCCTTACCGGGTCTGCCGGGTAAAGCGTCCTGCCCGTAATTCCCTCATACCCTGCTATGAGTTTATTTACCAGTGCTTCCGTGTTGGTATCCACAAACTCGACTTCGGGAAGATTACTCGGTATATTCCTCGTTTTCGTATTCTCCATTTATTTCTACCTCCACTATTGGCTTTAATATGCCCCTTTCGTAATCCGCTTTAAAATCCACGTTCACGATTTCCGCCCTTGGCTCGTATTCCTCGGTCTTGTCGTAAATGTCCGTTGTGGCTAACGCCTTTGCTGCTTCTATCGGCTTATCTATGTAAGTCGCATTTAACCCTAATTCCCGGTCTAGTGGTACGTCATACTCCAAGGAAGAATATAAAAACCATAGATTTTGTATTACTTCCTCTTCCACCGTAACGGGTTCTAGGTTTATCGGCTGATTCTCCGTTGTGTCTACCGTATAATTCATTTTCCCTACCTTTCTGCGTATTCCTCCAAGGAAATATTGCTTTTTGCCACAAGTAGGTTGCCTTTATTGTCAAATCTTTCATACTGCTTTGAATGTGAGGTAATGACCCATTTACTGCCGTACTTTTTCCCTCCGATTACCAACGTAAGTATTTTACCTTTTTTTCGGTAATCATCTATTTTTTTCTGCATTTTTCTAGGGTCAACCCCCAAGAATACCGACAAGTAAATAGAGAAACTCGCCGTGTCCGTATCGTTATACTGAAATTCCAGTAAAGGCTTTTTATTATGCCTTGTGTGCTTGGCGTAATTTGTCTTGCTGTCAATCTTCAATCCGTCAAATGTCTGAATTGTTTTTGCCGATACCTTAAATACAATATCCCCAAGCGTTCCTATTTTCCCTGCTTTCTGCTCGGTTTTCTTCCGCTCTACCTTGTGTATTTCTCTTAACGTGCTAACCTCTACAAGCCTTTGCTGCCCTTTGATTGCTTTTAATTTCGCTACTTGCTTTGCCATTAGATACCTCCCAATATAAAGCCGTCGCCCTCCCCATCCGGCTTAAACA
>OFFJ01001059.1_pt1 | contig 21160 bp, 21 predicted proteins | sample 1521261 | NCBI WGS metagenome assembly OFFJ01 (sample SAMEA3504122, study PRJEB24116) | mouse gut metagenome | biome: mouse gut; feature: mouse-associated habitat; material: faeces | place: Denmark | collected 2011 | reverse complement strand
CCTGTGTTGGCTTAAATCTATCACGGAGGCGGAAACCGCGTAAAGAGTCGATTTTTGTCCATTGTGTCCAAAATCGTTCCCCTTCTCAGTATCTCCCATGTCATAAAGCCCATCCATCGGATTTGCGGGGCGAAAAAAGCCCGGCATGATGACCAAGGGGCAGTTTTCCCGCCGGCGCCACAGGATTCAGACTAAAAGCGAAAAAAAGCCTCCGGGGGGGCAATCCCTCAGGAGGCTATATAGCTTTGTATGGATTTGTATGGAAAGACGCTTTCAGGACACAGGGGCAGGTCGCTTTTCCGATACGCACAGATACTCCCCCATCCACTGCAAGATTTCATTCTCAAAGGGGAACACGTCTCCCTCCGGCGCGGGCAGCTCCCCGTAGATTTCTTTCGTCTCTGTGGCGGCGTATCCTGTGCTCCTGCAGACCTGTTCCCACTCTTCTATATCGTAGAGTTTTTCATGCAGGGAATAGCTTTCATCCAGTGTGCCGTATAGATATTCCCATTTTTTCGTATTTTCCGAGGTATGGTCCCCCACGATGCTGATGTTGTACACCGCATGGCCGCCGGGCCTCAGCACCCGGTATCCCTCCCGGAAGCCGTCCATCATTTTGGACTGCATGCTCTCAAATCCGCCGTTTGAGACCACCATGTCGATGCAGCCGTCCCGAATCGGCAGATGGGCGCAGTCACAGGCCAGGCACACGATGTCCACGTAAGGGTTCACCATCTCCTCGCTGAAATACCGCTTGTTGTACTTGAGGATGCGGTGGGACAGGTCTGCCATAATCAAGAGACAGGGCCAGTTGATGCGCTGCAAGTCATACTTCAGCCCGTTGCAGGTGCCGCAGGCCATGTCCAGAATCACCCGGGGGCGGAGTTTTTTCAACGTCTGCCAGCGCACCTCGCTACAGGGAACGGCACCCATCTGATAGCGGGGATTGCCCGGATGGCGCTGTTCCCGGAGATAATCCTGGTAATTCCTCATGTACAGAGACCACAGCTCTCCAGGAATCTCACGGGAGCCAAAATATACCACGCCGTCTGTCACATCGTAACGGTGACTGTTTTTACATATAAATATAGGCTTATTTTCGTCTTTATCTCCAAGAGAAAGCTTCTCTCCGCATTCCGGGCAGCGCATCAGCTCCTCGATCCGCCGCAGACCCGGCTCCGTGTTGCCCATCATTTCTCCCAGGGCCTTTGCGAAATAGGGCGCTGTCTCCCGCAGCGTGTTCTCGCCGAGAAGGCTGGCGGGTATGGAGACCTTTCTCTCCCCCGTCCTGGGGCGTCCCTCCTGGCATATGCCGCGTTCCTGGTGTGCCCTGCTTTCCTGGTGTGCTCTGCCCTCCTGACAAGCCGCGCTTTCCGTTCTCGCGATGCCCGCCTGGACGGTCAGCTCCAGGCTTCCCTCGGACAGCTCCCTGGCAATGTTGTAGAGTTCCGTGTCGGAGCAGTAGGTGGACAGGCTGCCCAGGAGCCTTCGCCTTTCGGCGTCCGGGAAGAGGGCTTCCACGCTGGCTGGGAGGGCTTTCTGGCTGCTTTTCTGGGCAAACGCAAAATCCCCTTCCACGATGCTGTCTATGGTCATATGGAAAAGCCATGCCAGCTCCCGGAACATGTCGATGTCCGGCAGGTTCCTTCCTCCCTCCCATTTGCTGACGGCCTGGGCGCTGACCCCCAGCTTTTCGGCCAGGGCCTGCTGGGACAGGCCCGCTTTTTTCCGCAAGGCCGCTATTCTGATTCCTATCTGTTCTCGGTCGATCATTTCCGGTACCTCCTGGTTTTTGTCATGTCTTCATACATTCACAGGCTGCGGGCACACCGGGACGGCTCTGGCTTTCATGGGCTCTGCTGTCCGGCCGCTTCCTGCTTTGTATAGGGATATTATAGCTTTAAAAAGCTGACGGCCGCAAGAAATCAGAGGTTGATATTTCCGCTTCCCGGTTCAACCAGAAGGATACTGTCACTCCCATTCCTCTAAATCAAGTCTTTCCTGAATTTAATATCATCATGGATTGCTCTCCTTTACATATGCAAGCATAATATAAGTTGGTTTTACCTCTCTGTGAAAGGCGACCGACTTCACCTTCCCTATAATTTATCTACAAATCATAAAAATGCAGTAGATTTTTTTGAAGAATTGTGTATAATAGAGAAAGAGGCAAATTCTGTCTCCGCAAAATTGTTCTTTCGCACTTGTAAAGTGTTTTTTGGCCGACGAGGCCGCATTTGAAAGGATAATTTGACCGACGAGGTCTCTCTGGGCAGCCAGAGCAGGGCATGGTTAGTGCCATGCCTTTTTGTCTCAAAATGAGGTACAGCAACTGCAAGAATATCTGAAAGCACAAAACAAACGAGACCGTCCTGAGAAATACATACAGTTCTGACGAACTTGGCCGCTTTTCAAAATCAGATTATCGGTGGGCCCCATTGACCATCCTGATTCCAAAAGTGATATGTTTCTACTGAAAAACAGCGAATTTTCATTCATCATCCGTGATTCGGTATTAAAACTGAATGATATCAGGACTGTCAGTGTCAATAGGATACTTTACCAGCAAAGCGGACGAATTTTGCCTTCGTCAGGTACATATAAGCAAATAGAAAAGCTGGTACTGCAAAAGTATTTCTCCAATTTTTATCATGATTTTGAACAGAATCTCCAAGCTGTCAACATCTTAAGCGAACAGCTCAGAGACGCTGCTGAAGCCAACAATGCACTCAAAGCTGAAAACGAACAGCTCAAAACAGAATTGGAGGCATTGCGAAATCAGACCTCAGAGCCAAAGAATGAATCTCGATAGTCTTTTCCCAAAACCTCCAATGCGTGTTTCCTGACGATGCAGTCACCATTCTGCCCTGTCCCTCTCGTACTGGAAAAACCCTTCCCCAGTGGCTATATTGAACAGTCCGTAGCAAGGCAAGGTCTGGCGGCTTCCCGCATCCTCCTGATAGCTCCCCCGCCCCATCCACCATGACAGGAACTCCTCCGGAATCTCTTCCAGCGGAACGCCCGGCGCATAGAACAGAAATTCCTCTCCGTCCTCCAGGCCATATGGTCTTGCGGCAATATATAACACGTCATCTTCTATCCACTCCTCCCCTTCCTCCTTTTCCGTGTCGAGCTCGGCCAGGGTCATCGAATAGATATATGGGGTTATCTGCCTGATATCTTCAAACCGCCCGCTGAAATCGCAGAGATAGCATGTGCCTTTGGAATAGCCATCGCCTGTGGCATTTTCATGGTCGAAATGCCGTCCGGCAAATGAGCCGTCCTGGTTCAGCACAAGCTCTGTCCCGGAGGAGCTTGCGCCGCTCGCAAACAGAAACTCTATGGGAAAGACAGATGCCAGCGGCATCGCTCCCTCCAGAGGTTCCGGCACAATGTCCTGACCGTCTTCCCGGAGGGCGATATAGGCATCGTTGGCAGAATCAGCTTCCGCCCTGGTTCCCGTTCCTACATCCGTTCCGGTTCCTGCTCCGGTTTCCGCTTCCGTTTCCGCTCCCGCCGCAATCCTCACTTCCACATTTTCCACCGACAGATACACCACCTTATCTTCCCCGGACGGGTCCCGCATCCTATTTACCCCGATTTTATACCAGGCGCCTTTATCCACATCCAGCTTCACAGGCATCCCCGGCGTGATGTAAGTCGGCTCTCCATATGCGTTCTCCTGACTGGCCTCCACCGGGAGCAGCACGATCATACCGTCTCCCATCCCCTCCCCGGCATACAGGGTAAGGGTATTGCCCTTGGGGCTGATTTCCTCATCCGAATAATAAAAGCTCTCGGTGCCCTCTGCCGGTATGGTCACCTTTATCTGCCAGGTCTTCGGCGAAGTGGTCAGAAAACATACCGCCACGATCAGGCAGACGAAAACGGAGACCAGCACCACCCAGAATCCGGGCTTTTTATAATCCAATACCGCATTTACCCGCTGCTTCACTCCCACCTCTCCAAAAGCGGGCGGACAGGCCAGAACCATTCTGCGCTGTGTACTACAGTTCAGTAGTGCAAATAAATAGGATTTCTTTTCCGCTTCGTCCAGCCCGCGGATCACCTTTTCATCACAGGCCAGTTCCATATCCCTGGACAGCAGGATATAGGCCACCCAGGACAGCGGGTTGAACCAGTAGACCGCAAGCAGCAGATAGCCCAGCAGCTTCCACCAGTGGTCTCCCCTCCTGATATGGGCCTGCTCATGAGCCAGCATGTACCCCATCTGGCTTTCCTCCGCGCTGGAAGAAAGATAGATTCTGGGGCGAAACATCCCAAGGATGAAAGGCGATGCCACCCTATCCCCGATCCATATGTTGTCCCGCAGAAGGATGGCCTCCGAGACGCTCCCGCGCAGGCGGAGATAGCCCACCAGCGCATAGCCCAACAGGCAGCCTAAGCCGATCATCCAGAAGATTCCCCCTGTCTCCATCCAAAGATACGGCAGATTCGCCCTGGATTCTGCCGCCAGGGAATGCCCGCCGGGGACTGTCCCGTCGGGACGGACGGCCACCGGCACTCCGCCGCCTATGCCATCAGAACGGACATCCATAGACGCTCCGCCGCCCATGCCATCAGAACGGACATCCATAGACGCCCCTCCGTCTGTCTCAATAGGACTGACAATCGTCGGCCCTCCGTCCGCAGCCATGGATTCCCCGGAAAAGCGAACCATGGCAGAGGCGATGTCCTCCGCGTTGGGAACCAGGCTGAAGGTGCTCTCAAAGGAAACCGGGCAGATCAGCCGGATGGCCACAATCCCCCACAAAATACAGCGAATCCATTTCGGCGCTTTCCTCAGAAGCAGCCGCAAGGCGATTACCGCCAGTATCAGCCAGCTTGCCGCGATGCTCATATGCAACACTTTCGAGAATACTCCGCCCATCCTCACACCTCCCGTCTGCCGTCAATAATCCTGCGTATCTCTTCCGTCTCCTCCTCCGTAAGGGGCTTCCCTTTCGTGAACGCCGCGATGAACGCCGGAAGGGAGCCGTCAAAGCTGTCCTCCACATATTTCCGGCTCTGCAGCGAGTAGAACTCCTCTCTGGAGATCACCGAGGTCACGACTCCGTTGTCGTTCCGGAACAGCCCCTTGTCGCATAAGCGCCGGAGCACATTGTGGGCCGTGGTGCGCTTCCAGTTGAACTCCACTGCCGTAAGCTTTACCAGCTCTGAGGAGGTGACAGGCTCCCGTTCCCAAATCATGTCCGCGTAGCGGGCTTCTATCACGCCTAATTGTATCTCCTGCATTTTTCTTCCTCCTTGCAGACTATTCTTTGTGGTCTCACATACAGACTACACTATATGGTCTGTGTTGTCAAGGGGTTTTATGGCTCTGTATACGTTTCCTGCTCATCTGCTTTCTGCTATAGTATCCGAACAGAGCGAAATCATGAATCTCCATCCGCAACCGCAGGTTGCCGAAAAGAACTTCCATGTTGGTGGCATACAGCGTCATTATTGTGTATAATACAAACCAATGAGGAGGCACTGCAATGAAGTTATCAGAGAAAATCATAGCGCTAAGAAAAGCAAACGGAATGACGCAGGAAGAACTGGCATCCATCTGTAATGTCAGCAGGCAGTCCATCTCCAAATGGGAGGCCGATATCGCATTACCGGAGACGGAAAAACTGCTGATACTGGGAGAAACCTTTCAGGTATCGATGGATATTTTGCTAAAAGATGAACTGGCATTGCACGAGGTGAAAGAGGTTCCTGTCTGCGGCAATAATGCAATCCGAAAAAAGAAACAGGAATTGTACGAGGGCATATTGATAAAAGAAAGCATAATGGACGACAGCATCATTGATTGCCTTAACATTCATAAAATCGAATTGTGGCATACCGGCGGAAAACCAAAATATTGGACAGCCCTGTTCTTTACCAGCGGCAGAAAAGATTTTCCGGAGCAGCTTTCAAAAGTCATGCTGTCCGTCCCTGACGAGGGAGAGAATTGGTTTGTTGATTTTAAGGCAGGAAATGAAAAATATATTGTCTTTCAGGATAAAATTTTAAAATATCAGATTGGAAATCAGGCCGAAAAAGACCGTGTGCGCATGGAATGCAGGAAATTAGGCATCTCAGATGAACAGATGAATTGGCCGGAATAGGAGGGCAACATGAGAGTTTTATTGACATCAGCAGGTTTGGAAACAGAGGAAATCAAAGCGTGTTTTATGGATATGGCAGGCAAAGATATGGCTTTGGCAAAAGCGCTGTTTATCCCTACGGCAGCAATCGATGCAGGCGCCATAGAAGTTTTGCCAAAGTGCATGAACGACCTGTTAAAATGCGGTATCTTAGACGAAAACATTGACGTATTTGACCTGCATATCGGAATGGAATCGGAGAAGCTGCGGCAATATGATGTGGTATATCTGTGTGGAGGGAATACACAATATCTGCTTGAAAGAATCAATGCTACCGGGTTCCATGAGTCTCTGACAGAGTATATCAATGACGGCGGCCTGGTCATAGGAGTCAGCGCCGGCAGCCTCATTTTTTCCAATAATTTAGAGAATAATCTGGGGTTGATAGACACGAAATTAGACGTCCATTGTATAACAGGGGAAAAGAGAGGAAAGCTGGCATATCCCTTAAAAAAGAATGTGAGGCTCACAAATACATGCGCCCTTGTAATACGGGATTTTCCGGATGGGGTGGAAATAATCGGAGAATAGAAAGGTTCCGGCCTGTTCCGAGTACATGCTCCCAGGGAGAACGCGGAAGATGGATATGGAAAATGCGGAAACTTACCTGAAGAAGAACGGAAAAAACTGCTGGCAGGCGGAAAGAGCGGAGCCCGGGTGTATGACATCGCAGGGGCATATGTTGGCGGGGAATAAAATCCTCACTCCACATCCAGCCTTTCCGTATGCAGATCCAGGAAAACGGTGGTTCCCGCGCCGGGCTCGGATTCCACGCCGATCTTATGGGACAGCCTGTCCGCAGTCCTTCTGCAGAGATACAGCCCCAGGCCGGTGGATTTCCTGTCCGACCTGCCGTTGTAGCCCGTAAAGCCTTTCTCGAATATTCTGGGCAGATCCTCCGGCGCGATTCCGATTCCTGTATCGGTAATCCGAATTATTTTATCCGGTGTGACGGTTATTGTGACGGAGCCTGCCTGCGTATATTTCACGGCATTGGAAAGCAGCTGCTCGATGATAAAGAGAAGCCACTTTTCATCGGTCAGCACCCTGACATCGGCGGGCTCGTAAAACAGGCGCACCCTTTTCCGGATAAACTGCGAAGCGTATTTGTGAATCGCCTGCCGTATGATTTTGTCCAGTTCATACTCCTGAAATACGAAATCCGTTGAATCACTCCCCAGCCGCAGCCAGTTCAGCACCATCTCCACATACTGCTCAATGCGGAACAGTTCGGCCAGAAGCTCCCTGTTCTCCTCCGTGTCCTCCCCCTGCAGATTCATACGCATGACGGATATGGGCGTCTTAATCTGATGCACCCAGGTGGTGTAATAATCCATGCTCTCCCTCCGCTCGTTCTGCCAGGCTGTGAGATTCCGGTCAAGCACGGACTTCAGCTCCCGGAGCATATCCTGATAGTCTTCCTCCTCCAGATTCTCCGGCTCCGGCAGCTGTTCCAGCAGGATTTCCACATTCTTAAGGATTCTCCGGCGCTCCCGATGCCTGTTTCTGTATGCACGGAAACGAAACGCCACCAGGACAGCCGTGAGCAGAAGACAGAGCGCAAAAGCATACAGCACCGCCTCTGTCTCCAGATTATACAGCGAAAAGATACCCGTAAAAATTCCCATATACAGTATAAATGTGATGCCTGTCAGTCTGTTCTGCCAGATAAAGCAGCCCAGAATGTGATACCATCTTTTTTCTTTCATTGCAACAATACCCTCTTATTCTGGTCTCATTTTCCACAATAATAATGCCGTCTTATTTCAATCATTTCCCCAAAACGCCATCTGTTCCGTGTCCGGGAATCCTCATGTGCCTCTCTGATGCATCCGTATTCCAGTGCTGTATTCCCCGAAGAATCCTCCAAATACCAATTTTTCAGCAGGTACACTAATTCGATTTTTTCCCTCACAGAACAATATATCCGCTGCCCACTTTGGTGGTAATAAAATTCGCAAGCCCCGCATTCTCCAGTTTTTTCCTGAGTCTGGTGACATTGACAGTCAGCGTATTCTCCTCCACGTAGGAATCCATCTGCCACAGCTTCGTCATCAGAGTATCCCGGCTCACCACCTTTCCCTTGTTCTCCAGCAGAGTCTGAAGGATGCGGAATTCATTCTTAGTCAGTTCCACCTGCTCTCCGTTGTAGGCAAGGGAAGTACTGTTGAGATTCAGGACTGCCCCTCTGTGCTCCAGCACCGGAACCTTTCCCGCCATATCGTAGGCTCTGCGCAGCACAGCCTGTATCTTGGCCATCATCACTTCCAGGTCCACCGGCTTGGGAATAAAGTCATCCCCGCCCATGCTCATGGCCATGACGATGTTCATATTGTCAGCCGCAGAGGATATGAATACCACCGGCACATTGGAAATCCTGCGTATCTCGCTGCACCAGTGGTATCCGTTGTAAAAGGGCAGCATGATGTCCATCAGCACCAGATGAGGGTCGTATGACGTAAATGCGGATATGATATTCTGAAAATCCCGGACGCACATCACCTCATTCCCCCAGCTTTTTATCTGTTTCTCCATTGTCTTTGCCATGGCAAAGTCGTCTTCTATTATCATGATACGGTACATATTTTCTCCTCATCTCCTGCCGCCGGAAGCCGGCGCACATTCCATTCGCCGTATCACACAGCCCTTTGCGCAGGCCCGCGGTCTGCTCCTGAAATATGCTGTCCCGGCGGAAAGCTTTACGGGATTCATTCTTTTTTTGAGAATGTATTCCAACATAAATATAGCAGAACTACATAGAAAAAGGAACAGAAAGTTAAAATTTCTGTTCCTTAACGGAATACTATTTCTCAGCCGCTTTCTCTTTTTCTTTCTCCTTGTCTGCCTCTTTCTCCTTATCCCTGTGGAAATACTTATCCAGTTCCTTCTTCGTCTCCTCCGGCATGCCTTTCTTCACGGGGATTACCGCCGCATTTGCTATATCTCCGATAATACGGTTCGCAAATTCCACATTTTTATGTATTGCCTTCTCGCTGAGGGTGGAGATCAGGTCATGGATGGTATGAATGGATGCCGTAACCGTCTCTCTGCTCAGACCCAGCGCCGGGATCCCATTGTCGCAGAAAGGCGCGGAATCGCTGGAATGTACGCCTACCCCTTTTTCCGCGGAATAGCCCGTGATCTTACAGTATTGATCCACAAATGTCTCCAGTTCCTTCTCTCCTGTTATGATAATCTTGTTCGCCCCCAGAACCGTTCCGCACATGTCAAAGTTGAAGCAGAACACCGTCTTTTCCAGCAGGTCTTTGTGCTGCTCCACATAGGCTTTCGAACCCAGCAGCCCCAGTTCCTCGCTGCCGCACCAGACAAAACGCAGGGTCCTCCTGGCGGGATGTGCCGCAAAATGCCTGAAGATCGCCAGCAGCGCCACAGTTCCGGTGGCATTGTCCCAGGAACCCGTCCCCACAGGCACGGAATCATAGTGGGCAGTCAGTACGATGCTCTCCTCTTTCAGATCCGTCCCTTCTATTACAGCCGTAATATTCCGGCTCTCCGGCTCCGTCTCTGCCTGTTCCAGGGTAAGGTGCACTTTCTCCACCTCATCACGAACCAGCCAGAGGGCATCTGCTGCGGGGATAGCAAATCCGGGGATCACCCCGTTTCTGGAGAAATGCTCCCTCAGCCTTCTGGAATACAGGGAAGCCTCCTCTGCCGAAAAATAATATTTCCCCTGCATGACCAAAAATGCCGCAGCCCTGCGCTCCACCAGGCGTTTATACACATCCTCATCGGCAAGGCCGTTCAGCAGCACTGCCTTGCCCTCCAGGTCTCCCACCCCCGCAAAATCGATCTCGGAAGCCCCGTCCAGGTAAACCAGACCGCATTCCCTGTCAATACTGCCTGAACGCAGGAAAGCCGCGCAGGGAATCTCCTTCCCGGCCGCCCGTACGGAACATTTCTTCAGTTCCGCGTCCGGAATCCGGAATGTCTCGTATTCTCCCCGGATGTCCTCCCGTCCTGCTTCCGCCGCAGCCCGGTTCACCTCTTCCAGAATCAGTTCTCCGGCTTTCCTTTCTTCGGCACTTCCGCCTGTCCGTACAAAGCTTAATTCCTTAACAAGCTCCAACAGTTCCTTCATTTTCTTTTCCTCCTGTTTCAGTTCCGCATACATCTCTTCAATCTCCAACCCAACCCGGCAGAAACTTTCATTGATGCTTGCTGTTCCGGTTCCGCCATGCCGGCAAACCCGCAAATCCTGTTCCCGTACACCATTCCATTATAACCCATATGTACGCAGATTCCTATGGGAAAATTCAAATATTTTCATTCCTTTTCTGCAAAACGCTGTTTTTTGTACTCGTGAACGCATTTAATTGCCGCTTTCAGCTCCGGACTGCCGATGCGTTCACTGGTTATACTGTGCAGACGGCAATTATTTGATTGTGGGTATAAATTGTATCAATAAAAAAACATTCCTAATTCTTAATAACTGATAAAATCTCTTGAAATCTCTCAAAAAGGTGCTATAATCTACTTGTTCGCCCGCGATGGCGAAATATATAAAAGGAAATAAAGGAGAGATGTAAAATGAAAAAGAATGTATGGACAAAAATGCTGAGCCTGGCACTGGCTCTCGTATGTGTAGTCGGGCTGGTTGCCTGCGGCGGCAACGGCGGCGGCTCTGCGTCAGCAGGTACTTACAAGCTCCAGACAATGGAGATGAGCGGTCTGACCATGGATGTGGCACAATTGGCTGAAACTGCCGGTGTCTCTGAAGATGAGTTTAAGGTCGTTCTGGACTTAAAGTCCGATGGCAGCTTCTCACTCGATGCCGCATCCATGGATGACAGCATGTCCATGGAAGGTACCTGGGAAGAAAGCGGCAGTGAAATCAAGCTGACGGCAGACGGTCAAACTCTTACCGCTACTTTGGCAGATGGCGTAATTACTATTGCCGACAGCGGCATCACCATGACCTTCAAGAAATAAGCCGAGCTGAATCGGAAGAGAACCATTGCATAAAACCTGCAATGGTTCTTTTCATTTCCTGTTATTTTCTCTCACCGGCCGCCACGCCGTCACAGAGCCTCCTTCAGGAATTTCAATTCCACCTCTCCCTTTATATGGCCAGACCTGTCGGCAGGGTATCCTGTCGCGAATCCATTGTCAATACCGGCTGCCGTAACACGTACAGACGTTTTCTCTCATCCCTGAACTTATACTGCTTAACAGCTATAATTTCCGAGTAACCCGACTACATGACGCCAACTGTATGCATTCAACCAGTGCAGTATGGTAAATTCTGGCGTTATGTAGTATATGTGCCCTATCCGTCAGATACCATTATTGGCTTGCTGCTGCTTTTGATTTTCAACTTGACAGAACATTTCCCTGATAGTATGATTGATAGAGAATCAGCTTTTTCCATACAGCAGAAAATCCGGAAGGAATGGGATTACAGATGGCAAACGGACAGGAAGAACAGATCAGAATCGTACAGGAAACCGTAGCTGGGAAAGAAATCACATTTGCACATGTGATGGGCGGCCCGGCACCGATCATATACCAGAAGCTGGGCCTGAACCCGCAGGTGGATTATCAGTCCTCCGCCATCGGGATCATGAATATGACACCGCCGGAATCGGCTGTCATTGCATCCGATATTGCAGTCAAAAGCGGCAACGTCTATCTGGGGTTTGCAGACCGTTTTACGGGGACACTGATCATTACAGGGGAAATCTCGGACGTCATGTCAGCCATGACCGAAATCGTGAATTATTTCCGGGATGAGCTGGAATATGTTGTCTGCAGGATCACAAAGAGATAGGGAGTGCTGCCATGGCCCGAATGACAAAGGAAGAACTGCTTGAAAAACTGTTCCACGATGACTATGAACATCTGAAGGGAAGGAAGCTTCGCATCACACGCCTGCGGGTTCCCGGAAAAGAGGTCTGCCTGGCTCATGTCATAAGCTCCTCCCAATCTCCCGTATATCAGAATCTGGGCCTGCACATCGGTGTCCATGAAGGCGAAGACCACACCGGAAAGTCCATTGGCCTGGTCCGTTTTACTCCATGGGAGGCAGTGGTGGTGGCTGCCGATGTTGCAATGAAGAGCGCAGATGTCCGGATTGGTTTTATGGATCGGTTTTGCGGCTCTCTGATTATCACCGGCGGACTGTCGGAAGTACAGACCGCCGTGGAAGAAGTTGTACGTTTTTTTAAGGAACTGGGCTTCCATACCTGTGACATCCACAGAAATTAGCGAGACAGGACGGGACAAATCATGAAAAAATTATTTCTCATGGGCAGGAGCGAAGCCGGTAAAACGTCCCTGACTCAGGCAATGCGGGGCGAAGCGCTTCATTATGTAAAAACACAATATACCAGTTCGGACAATGACACCATCGACTCGCCGGGCGAATATGCGGAATCCAAGTGTTTCAGCGTGGGACTCGCCTGCTTTTCCTTTGAGGCCGATGTGGTGGCTGTGGTCCAGGCTGCGGATGAACCCTACAATCTGTTCAGCCCCAGTCTCCGTTCCTTCATCCTCCGCCCTCTCATCGGCATTATCACTAAAATCGATTCTCCCTACGCCAATGTCCCCATGGTCAGGCAATGGCTGTTGTGTGCCGGTTGCGAGCGCATTTTTCTGATAAACAATGTGACCAGAGAAGGAATCGACGAACTGATGGAGTATCTGAAAGAGGATTTGCCTCAATTAACGTTTGAGCAGGCGAAACTGAGACAAAGTCTGGGATTAAGCGAATGGGCACCCTGAAATCCGGCATACTGCTCCACTTTCTTCCTTACCCACGCAATCACAGGCCCGATAAAAAGGCCGCCACTATGGTAATCACTCCCACATCCCCTCCAAGCAGCGCCCCTGCTATCCAAACAATAGAGTACATACTTCATGAGCCTTCCGTTCTCATTTCTTTTCCCTTTTACCTGACTTGTGAGTTGAAAGTTTGTAGCACTAAGAAGCCATGGAATTCCACTGTTCCCCTGGCTCTACTGCGGTTTGTCCTGGTTGAAATGAATGGAACCCAAAGCATTCTGGCGAGCACCTGCCTGGAACTGGATCCGCTGTCCATCATACGGCTTTACAGTTATCGCTTCCGGATCGAATGTATGTTCCGTGAGGAGGAAGTTCGAGGACACAAGGTTCCCCGGGAAACACTGGCTGGTCATCTTCGACGCCACGGGCCTGTTCCACTTTCCGGAAAGGCACTGCCCCCACTGCCTGAAAAAGGTGCTGAACAAAGGAAGGCCGGAAGAAAAGGAGATATATTACCACCATGTGCCGGAAGCGAAGCTGGTCCTCGGGGATGGCTTTGTGGTCGGCATCGGGACGGAATTCATAGAGAACGAAAACGAGGATGTAAGCAAGAACGACTGTGAGGCAAAGGCGTTCAGAAGGCTTGCGGAAAGGCTGAAGAAAGAATATCCGCGCCTGCCCGTGTGTGTCCTGGCGGACAGCCTGTATGCATCGGAGCCGGTATCTGAAAATGCATCCGTGACAACGGCTGGCACATCCTGCTGCGCTACAAGGAAGGGAGCATCCCGTCCATAGCGGAGGAATACCGCAGCATAGCGGACATCCTGCTGCAGCTCTATGAGAAGGGAAGCCCCGGACTCCGGGAGGCAAAAAGGGAGATAAAAAAGATATCTTCCGACCTGCCAGGGAGTTTTGGCGAACGACTGACAGTGGAAAATATCCTTTTCATAAAGGCGCACGGATACGTAAAAGCCGTGACCTGACAGGGACATTATAGCAGAGGAAGTGGCAGAAGGGAAGATATAAAATAAAAAAACCGCAGCTGCGGCCGCCCGGGCCAGGCAGTGTGGACGGCACACGGCAGAGGGACCATATGGTGGCAAAGGATATCCACACAAAAATATGGGACGGGCCTGTCTGGTGTATGGATGTGGATAACTATCCTAAATTTCAGAAAAAGTTCGGTAAATGAGAAATATAGGATTTTTTCGGTTAGCTCGAACCAACACATGTAAAGTAGTTTTCAAAGCTGGAAAAACCTCCACATCATTGAACGGTTTGGGCGAAAGTATTATAATAAGTTTTGCAAATGAGAATTGACCGTTTATAGACTTTTTCCTTTTATACTTTTAGCGGGGTGATTGACATGGCTTATAAAATCATGGTGATTGACGATGAACAAATGATTTTAGATATGCTGCGCGACCAATTTGAACTGGAGCAGTACCAGGTAATCACGGCCAGGAGCGCCGCAGAAGCAATCGACAAATTGAACACACAGCCCAATTTAATTCTGCTGGACATCAATATGCCCGGTATGGATGGGCTTCAGCTTTGCCAGAAAATACGAAACGATGTGTCCTGCCCCATTTTGTTCCTGACCGCCCGTTTGGAAGAAGCTGACCGGGTGGCGGGACTGAGGGCCGGAGGGGATGACTACATAATGAAGCCCTTTAGCCTTGCCGAACTGATGGCCCGCGTAGACGCCCACCTTCGGAGAGAGGAACGTGTGCAGCGTCAAATCACGACACGGTTCTTTGGCAATCTGGCGATTGACTATGCGGCAAGAACGCTCCGTATCAAAGAACAGCCGGTAGAATTTGCCAGAATTGAATTCGATATTGTGGAGCTTTTATCTCTGCATCCGGGGCAGGTCTTTAGCCGGGAGACAATTTATGAGCAGGTTCGGGGAATAGACGGTATGGCCGATAATGCGGTTATCAAAGAACATATCCGCCGAATCAGGAACAAATTGGGCGAGGCGTGTATTGAGACAGTCTGGGGGTGTGGGTATAAATGGGCCGTATAAAAAATGGGTTCCTCTCTATACCACTCAAAAGGGCGTTCATCTGCCTGGTTTTTTTCATGGCGCTTTTGGTGGCTGGCTTATCTGGCTGCGTGATTGCTGCAAGTACGGCGGTACGGAACCATTTGCTTGATACCGTTACGGTTCCGCTTTCTTCCTTTGTCCAACAGGAGAATCGCAGCTCTGGCGGTGCAAATGCTGATGTTCATATCGTATTTGCCGATGACGGTCAGATTACCCAAAACGAAAACGGCGTTCTCGTTTTGAATACGATAGAACACCGTCTGCAAAATCTTACGCCCAGGAACAAGCTGATTTATTATGGAGCGGGAACTGCCATGGTAGCGGTCCCTTGTCTGCTTTTCGCCGCGGGGACGCTCCTATGTGCCTGGGTATTCTATGCGATTAAATTGAAGAAGCCGCTTTCCTTGCTGATGGAAAGCGCGGAGCGCATTTCACAAAATGAGCCGGACTTTGTAATGGACTACGATTCTCCCGATGAAATGGGGCATCTCTGCAAGGTAATGGACAAGATGCGGGCCTCTCTGCGGAAAAACAATCAGGAAATGTGGGAAATGATGGAGGAACGCCGGAAGCTGAACGCCTCTATCGCTCACGATCTCCGCACACCGCTTACAGTAATGAAAGGCTATACGGAATATCTGTCCATCAATGTCCCCCTGGGGAGGATCAGCCAGACAAAACTGACAGGAACGATTCAAAATCTTGTGCAGGCCACGGAGCGGATGGAAGCCTATGTGGAGCAGGTACGCGACATACAAGCCTTGGACGCCAGAGGGAACTTCCCACCCTCCCGCTCCTGATAGACAAAACGCTGGTGGAGCGAATGATAGATAACGTAATCTCTAATTCCATACGGTATGCGCGGGAGCGGATCGTCATGGAGGTACAATGGCAGAACTCGGTTCTGTCCATCAGCATTTCCGATGACGGCCCTGGTTTTTCTGATGATGCGCTCCATAAGGCGGCTACTGTATTTTATAAGGAGAACAGTGAGAACGACCACTTGGGGCTGGGCCTGTTCATTTGCGACACGCTCTGCCGGAAGCAGGGCGGGACGCTTGTGCTGAGTAACGGAGAAAACGGCGGGGCCTGCATTACACTAAACATTGAGGCCGCTGCTTCAGGGGAGGCAACTCAACAAAAATCACAAATTTGACCCTTAATAGACTTTTTCATTTTATGCTCTCCTTATCAACCGATAAGGAGGGCATTTCTTATGCACAAAACACTTTACAAATGGATTGCGGCTGCGGCTGTGATCTGCTGTCTCCTGTCCGGCTGCGGCGGAAACAGCACGGAAACAGGAGGGCCGGACACATCCCCCGATGTATCCGGCGCAGGTGACGATCTGTCCGGACTGTTCGACGACAATTCTCCTACAATAGAGATTGGCGGCTTCAGCTACGGCTGGCCGGATGAGCGGGACGTGTTCACCTATTCGGGAGAACCGTTGGAGATTCCTTTTTATCTGACGGGAGCAATGGATTTTTCCCAGGAGATCGGGCTTCTGATCTTCGTGGACGGGATCGCCCAGCCCTACTCCGCTGTTTTTCCCGATGGCACAAAAAAGGCCGAAGCCTATATGCAGGTTTTTGAGCTGGAAAAAGCTGCGGAGAATCGCTTCAACCTGGTCTTTCAGCCTGTGACCGGCAAGACCGGGGACAGCCTTTCCATCCAGGCCGTTACAATTTTAAGCCCAAGTTATATGCCGGCTGGAACTGAAAACCCAAGCTATGGCATCTATCACTCCGAAAATTTGACACTCCCGTTACAGATTGCTTATGAGGCTGATGCACCCGCTGAGAACAAGCGAACCGCAACGGACAAGTATGATATTACGGATATTCCCAAATCTGTCACAGATACCAACGCTTATTTTGATATGGACACGCTGGACACTGTAAACTACCTGTCCATTGTTCCCGCAGATGGCGAGGATAACTCCATTCTATACTCCCAGGACGGCTTTGCCACTTTCAAAATCATGCTCTACGGCGGGCCGGAAGCCGACAACAACATAACCGTTTTTGTAAACCACCAGCCGGTGCAGTTGGGCGGCGCGGATTATCTTGCGGTGCGTACCGTGAAAGGGAAAATGGTTGAGGCCACTATTACCCTGGATGTTTCTTCCTTTGGAAAGCTGAATACGCTCTATGCAATCGCGTCCTCTACCGGCAGGGACAGTGATTTGACGGAAACACGGAAATCAGATTCCATTTTAATGGTAAATCAGGAGGCGAAATAATATGAAACGGTACAAATGTCTTGTGGTTTTGTTTTTGCTGTGCGCATCGCTCCTAACCGCCTGCGGAACCGGCAAAAGCCAGAGTTCCAATCAAGGGAGCGGGGTGGACGCTGGAAATAGCGCGACCTCTCAGGGAGAGGCGGGCACTGGGAATATCGTAACCTCGCTGCCTGCGGGTGAGACAGACGGAGTGCAGGGCAGCAATATGACATCCTGTGTGGAGACGCTGTATAACCCGCAGAGCAGCTCCCTGGCGCTGACCGATCTGGCTGCGAATACCATACTGGCGTCCTATCCGTTTGATGCGAATCAGTGTGTACTATCCACCGAAAAAGTCCAAAACGGTGTGGTCGCGCTGGTCACAGCGCAAACGGAGGATGATGCAAACTCAGGGAATCAAAGCGGAGTGTTGATTCAGAGTGTGGACAGCGATGAAAAAATCACCGTTTACCGATTCGACCAGCAATTGAATTTGCGGGACAGCTTTCGTCTGGACGATTCCAGCCTGCCCGATGAACTGGTAAGTTCTCCCCTCGCTGTTTCACGGGATGGAAATACGTTGACCTGGGTGCAGGAGGACGGCATCTATCAGTACGCCTTGGAAACGGGCGACTTGAAGCAAGTACCCCTAAAGCTGCCGGAAACCGTCTATTTTGTTCAGATTCGATACAGCGAGGACGGAAAGAGCCTGTTCTACTTTGGAGACAGCGGGCAGGAAAAAGTAACCGCCTATGGTGTACTGGATGTGGAGACTGGCGAAGGGACGCTGTTTCATGCAAAGGATTTTGATGCATCGAACATAACAGCAACAGGCGGCTATGCCGTTGTGAACGCCTCTGTTCCTCCGGGGGCTTCAAGCGGGAACGGTCATGTTCTGTTCATAGACAGCATCAAAAAGGCCGGGAACGAGATCACGCTGAAAATCAGCGTGTCGCTCTTGCCCCATTTGTTCGGAGGCGGATTCCTAAAATATGTTCTGCCGCTACCTGCGGGCCTGCTGGCGGGAACAGGTTATTTGTGGGGGACGCTGACAGAGCCGCGCTTTAATGCCGACTTTTCTGAAATCAAAGATGTCGTTGTGTTCCGTGGCGTCTCACCGAAAGAGTTTTTAGTCCTCCTGGTGATGTTTTCCATTGTTCTCCTGCTCCTGTTGGCTTTCACGGTACGGCGATATGTTGGACGCAAATTATACTGCTTAACAGTTAAAAATTCCGAGTAACCCGACTACATAACGCCAGCCATGTACGTTTAACCAATGCAGTACGGTAAATTCTGGCGTTATGTAGTATAAGAAAAAGCAGGGATGTCCAAGGGCGACATGTCTGCTTTTTTCAGGAGGAAGCTATGTAGGGGGCGCCCCGGGGAAGCCGGTGTGGCCCGGCTGTTGCCTGAGGCATTGCCTATATCATGGGGAAGGGGCTTCGGAGGAGCCCTCTTTCCCGCGCATCCGGCCGAATACCGTGTCGTAGCCGTCATTTCCATAGTGCAGCGACCGGTTCACGCGGCTGATGGTGGCGGTGGAGGCGCCTGTCTTTTCCGCTATCTCCAGATAGGTTTTCTGCTCCCGGAGCATCTTGGCTACCTCGAAGCGCTGTGACAGGGACAGCAATTCATTGATGGTGCAGACATCCTCAAAAAAGGTGTAGCACTCTTCCTTATTCTCCAGGCTTAGTATAGCCTCAAACAAAAAATCGACGGCTTCGGTCTTAATCTTCTTATTCACGGCTCTCTCCTTCTATACAAATCTAAGCTTATGGCGCCGATTCCTTTCCCGGCCCGTTACCATAACTTTATATAGATATTTTAGCACAGTAAAATCTTGAAGTCCACTGTTTTCCCTATTATTTTCGGCCGCAGTTCACGTATCGTTTCAGCTCCTCCACTGACCGGTTGACTACCAGCCTTTCCGGAAAATTCAATTCCTCCAGAAGCTGCAACGCCTCGTCATGGCGTCCCACATCCGTGTCCACATGGGCGTCACTGCCAATCACTATGGGGGCCTGATATTCCACACAGAGCTTCAGCATTTCCATATCGAGTCCCCTGGCATTTTTTCTGGAACCGCCCGGGCGGAGGGAGCTGTTGTTAAGCTCTAAGAGTACGCCGTATTCCTTTGCCGCCTGGACAAGCGCCCGGTAATCTACGGGATAGCGGGGATCATCGGGATGGCCTAAGATATTGACATAGGGATTCTTCATGGCGTTTACACAAGCCTCCGTATGAAATTCTCTGCTTCCGGGGCTGATGCAGGGAATGTGAAGGCTTGCTATGGCAATGTCCATCTGCTTTAACGCACGAAGATCCAGGTCTATGGTTCCCTGCTCGTCCAGAATGTTAAGCTCCACCCCCATCAAAAGCTCCACCTCGTATGCGCTGCGGTCTACCACACGCAGATTTTGAAAATAAATGGTCTGGCAGCTTCCCCACAATCTGGGGGCATGCTCCGTGATAGCCAAAAGCTCCAGGCCCTTTTCGGCAGCCGCATGGGCATTTTCCCGAATGGTGCTGTAGGCGTGGCCGCTGGCCAGGGTATGCGTGTGGGTATCCAGAATGTCTTTTATCATTTCATACTCTCCTCTTGTGATTTGCCGAATTTATGATGCGGATGATCTCATTTCATTACCACTCTTTGTTCAGTTCCATATTCCAGTCTATGGAGAAGGGTCCGTTGGCCTGTGACTTCAGATTGTCAATAATACCGGCTCTCTCCGCCGCGCTGCTCCCGGAATCCTGCAGATCTTCGCCTGTCCAGTAAGCATAGCCGTAAAGATAGCTCTGATTGAAGTCATCCCATGAACCAAAGGATTCCTGAGCCTTTACGGCCGCTTCCAGGGATTTGTCCATAGCTTCCTCATAAGTGCAGTAGCCTGCTGCATATCCGAAGCTCATAACCGTGCCTACCCGGCTCAGATCCCATGCGCTGATAGCGGCGTCCCCATAAGCAGTCCATGCATCATAAGCCGTCAAAGCACTGTTGCGGGTCTCGTCATCCTCCCCTTCCAGTGCGGCTTCCAGCTCCGCACGATCCGCCGCTTCCGTTCCGCCGAATCCATTCAGAAAATCCATTGCATCCTTGTTATGGCCCTCGTTCATCAGCCAGTCAGCCATCTCCAGCAAGCCTGCCGTATCCTCCACGCCCCAGCTGTCTTCCAGAGACAATGCGGCCTGCTCTCTTAATTCATCTATCTGAGCGTCATCTGCTCCCATCTCCTCCAGGCCCTTCACCGTGTCCATAATGCTGGCTCCGTTAACCGTATTAAGAACGGCTGTCATGCTGCTGACAAATGCCTTGCTGCCTGTGGCTGCCGCGCCTTCTCCGAGAACCTCCAGCTTCATAACCTTCCTGGCATCCTCTACGTCGTCGTCATTTCCCAGGAACATCAATGCAACGTAACTGTCAGAGGTCTCTATATAATACCCGTAAGCCTGACCCTTGCTTCCGCCGCTCCTGGCTATGCCTTCCCGGGCCAGACAGCGCTCAGCACCCTCCGGCGCCTCCGCATCCACGTCCGTCCAGTCCACACTTACGCCGAGACCGTCCAGAGCCAATGCAACCACATGGTCCGCAAAATCCTCCAGACTATCCATCTTAGCCGGATTCCCCGGTACGTTTGTCTTGGGGCTTCCCATTGAAACCGCGGAGAATCCCTGATGGCCAGACCCTCCCTCCAGTCCCATCATACTGGAATTGGGCTGCAGCTGCATATCCGTCTGCTCAAGTCCCTCCAGCAGCGTCACCTTGTACACGCCGTCCACAGAGGTATATTCCTCAGAAGCCGGAAGCTCCTCAGGCGTCTTGGTTTCTTCTGTCTTCACATCCTGCTCCGCGTCAGCCGTCTCCCCGGAACCGCCGCAGGCCGTCATCAGGCTCATGAGCGCCGCAGCCGCCAGTATTGCTGCCTGCTTCTTCACAATCCTCTTCATTTTTCCATCCTCTCCTGTTCTGTCAAGGTTTCCATCAGCTTT
>OFFJ01001057.1_pt1 | contig 21176 bp, 25 predicted proteins | sample 1521261 | NCBI WGS metagenome assembly OFFJ01 (sample SAMEA3504122, study PRJEB24116) | mouse gut metagenome | biome: mouse gut; feature: mouse-associated habitat; material: faeces | place: Denmark | collected 2011 | reverse complement strand
TGGATTTTACCAGAAGGATTTTTCCTCCATAGACACAGAAAAATTTACAGCCTCTCACATAAAGTACTTGCACATATCTAAATAAAACTGCTGCTCTTTTTCAAATAATCTAATTAACTTATTTGGGGATTTTTCTTCTCTATATTCTTTCAAAGCCTCTAAATACTCATTTCTATTTACATCTTCAATCACAACTGGTACAATACCATTTCTTAGACACTCTCTGAAAAGAATTAGTCTGCCTGTCCTACCATTACCATCTTGGAAGGGATGTATACTCTCATATCTGGCATGAAACTCAGCCAATACAGAAATATTTATTTTCTGCCCACCATACCAATCCAGAAGCAAATACATCTCTTGGGCAACATTTTCTGGTCTTACAGTCTGATACATACCAATCATATTAGGGCGCTGCTTATAATCACCGATGGCATATCCGTTGGCTCGATCCTCAAACACCCCTGATTTCAACTCATAGTGGAATTGCTTTATCAAATCCTGCGATAAAGGCTCATCCAATGTATCCATCATTTTATTAAACATGAGAAAGTGCCCATTCATTTCCTCAACATCTTTTGCCCTGTAATAATCATCTGACTTAGGCAGCGTTCCATTATCAAACAAAGAAGCTGTCTGTTCCTCAGTCAGTGTACTCCCTTCAATCTTATTTGAATTATAAGCAAGTAAACGCTGCGTATATGCATACACACCAGATCTGTCAAACTTATCTCTTTCTATTTTGAATCTATCCAAAAGAAAATCTAAAAACTCTTTTTCTTTAATCATTTTACTTACCTTTCTTAACTGAAGCTATCAAACTAGAATTTTTATTGATAAATACATATCTATATTCAAAACTATATTGACTAATGCAAGATATAATTTCATACAATCTATTTGCGTTATATCATTTATCCACATACCATGCATAAGCAGATTACGATTTATAGTCTTTTTATCATTTTCAAAATTATTTGTTCGCTCAAAGAAAAAAGTTAAAAATGCTGTAATACTTATTAATGATAAATATAAATCTTCCCCTATTTTTTCAACATTATAGTCTCCTATTTTTTTCAGTATAACATTTGTAGCTCCCAATCCAGTTTTAATCATTTTATTGTCTTCTAAAAATTCTTTTTGGCTCAATATAAGTAACTTATCAATCACTTAAGTCATTATCATTACACGTGCACGATATTCTTTATTTCTATAACATTGTTTTGACTCATAAGGTGCCTTTTCAATTTTGGGATATGTACTTATTATATCTCCTATTGTATCAAGTATAATATCACTACCATCTTCTGTAAATTTTTGAAATAAGTAATTATCTACATCTTCTTGATTATAAAATTTATTTTTTTATATATCGTCATAATATCATGACAACTTGTCCATCCAAACTTTGCAATTTGTTCAATATATGTAACTTTATCTTTTATAACTTCTAATTCAAGATTTTGAGCGCAATAATCTTTCAGTTCTTTTATTTTATCATAAAGTAAATTTATACCATAATCTATGATTTTTTTCAAAGGTATTATCCATCAATACTGCTCTTCATCAGAATTTTAAACCAGCATTTCATTGCTTGCTTTTTTCTTCTCTTCCGTCTCTATATTCTCTAAATATATCTTCCAATTCCGAATCATAATTATTGTAGTAGTCTCTATTTATTATAATAAGTACAACAAATAAAATTATAGAAATAACAATCCATATTAAATCTATGATTCCTATATTAAAGGACCCATTAACATAAGACTTTTGCAAGATATTCCAACAATAAAAAAATGTTGATAAAAATCCCAAATGCACTGCACCAGAAATTCTAATAATGCCTCTTATACTTTTACTTTTATTTCTGTAATATTCCTTGTATATAGGATATACATGTAAAGATTCCCATCCAAGTTCTCCATTTTCTTCAAAAAATATTCGTATATATGTAGACATTTTTGATATAGACCATTTATATTCATTTATAACACATTGAAATGGTATCAATATTACATAGGATACTAAGTACAAATAATTCGACCACTCTAAACCAAGTATAAACAAAGTACAAAATAAGACATACATGTATATCCATACATTTCTTTGTAATTCTTGAATAGATATAATTTCGTTCCTTATCGTATCATATACTTCCATTTTTTCTTTCATGGTATTTTCCTTTCAAAACTCATCCTTAAAAAATCGGATTTTAAAACCATTTTCTACTTGTTATATTCTTCTAATATATGTAATACAACCCCTTCGGCATATAAATATCTCAGACAGTAAAGCGTAATACTCAATGCAACAATTATAAGAATAAAAAATACAACAATAAGATATATATCTTTTAAAATAAAACTTAAAACCAAAAGTAACACTAAAAAAATCAAAGAATAAATTGAACAAAGTTATTATTTGATATCTGTCCCCTATAGTCAGCTATTAAGACTTCGATAACCTCTTGTTTAGAAATATTATTATTTTCCAAACATATTTTCTCAATTTCCATACATATTTTTTGTTTCTTAACAAAAATATCATCTGTTCTTTTCCAGCTGTGAGCATTTCTGTTATAATGTTTTGTGTTAACCATTATAATTTCATCAATCCTACAAATCGAAATTTATAGAAAAATCTAAAGAATCTACACTATTCAAATCTCAAATCAAAAAACTTTAGAGATTCATTTTCGGTTTTCTTGATAAAATTATCATCTATTAAATATTTATTCTCAAAAATTGTTAAAATCTTTTTGCAAAAGGTTACTAAATCCAGTTCAATCTCAATTCTTTTCTTCGTATTACAAGAATTTGTAGATATACATACACTCCCAGCATGTCCATACTTTGTTCCTTTAGAAACCGTAAACTTAAAATCCACAATTTCTTGATTATTTTTGTTGCACCAAATATCATCAATGTCCAATGTACCATTATGTAATAGTCCACAACGCAATTTCCAACAATATTTTCCAGTAAGTGTCGTTTTATCTTGAAATTCTTTTGCCTCTTCTAGTTGTTTCGTATCTAAATTAGTTTTTGAGAAATCGACTAATTCATATTTATAGACATATTCATTATACCATTTTATATACGTTTTTGAATTTGACTTTTTATATTCTTGAGGATATTCAAATTTAGCACACACATCTGGTATTACCAATGTTAATGCAAGTGCTGGTATAAAACATTCCTTCTCTATTGCATCTTCAATAGAATTTACAAACATTTCCCATTTCATAAAATCTCCTTCTTAGAATCCAGACATTCATCCAATCTTTTCGTTCATTTTTTAACAAAATCTACAAAGTCTAATAATGTGGCATTAAATATCTCATCTCCGTTTTCATCAAATACTTTTAGTGTACCATCAAAATCTATTACAACCCATTTCTCAGTATATTTTTTCATATCATTAAGAAACCATCTTTTAACCCTATACTGTATTCCATCATCAAACGGATCTGCAAAGCCATCATGCTATAAAATTTGTATTCCAAACATATCAATTATATTTTCCATACAATTACCTCAATTCCAATTTATTTTTTAATCCATTATAAACTAACAACTATAGATTATTGCATTTACATCAATATTCCACGTCAGGATTACATACAACATGTTCAGATCCAAGATTTTGGACCGCCTTCAATTCATTATTATATTAAAAACGATTAGATTCATAATCTTTACTTGCCACTTTATTAATTTCTAAGATTCTTCCGTTTCCCATATTCAATATCATATTAAGCACCTATTCGATTCGTTGCTTTAGCAACGGAATATATACAAACCCTCTTACAAAATCCACAAATTGTCTCATAAAATCTATACCAGCATTATATCCACAAACACTATCTATCTGTATTTCTTTTGGACTTCTTTTGTCTGGTCTTTTTAATCCTTTTAATCTGCAAAATTCATTTACCAGATCATCATTGTCTAGGCATAAACTGCACACATTGATAAAATCATTTTCTAATTAAGGAGGGCGGACATTTTCTTGAACTGGCTAAGCAGCCAGACCAAGACTCCTCCTGTATTCCAACAGGCTCATGTTTCCAAGGGATATCTTTATCCGCTTTTCATTATACCATACCAGATATTCATTCAGTATGTCAATGACTTTCTGGATGCTTACTCCTGTCCATTCCCGGTTGTAAAACATCTCGTTTTTCAGACGGCCAAGCAGCCCATCACAGGCGGAATTGTCAGGGGCGCATCCCTTTTTGGACATGGAACGCTCCAATCCGGCCTTCTCCATGCGGCTTATCCTGCCAGACCAGCGGTAGTGGCATCCCCTGTCAGAATGGACGACGGGATGCTCCGCCCTCCCTAACTTTGAGGTTGCGCCATCCAGCATGTCATTCACCAGGGCAGCATCCGGTGTTGTGCTGACCTTCCAGTATGGCAGCATCCCATCAAAGCAATCCACAATCCAGGAAAGATAGACCTTTCCGGCAAGGATGGCGAATTCTGCGATGTCGGTAAGCCATTTCTCATTTGGTTTTTCCGCATGGAAGTCCCTGTTTACCGCATTTGGCACAAAAGGCAAGATTTCCCCTTGATAAGAGTTATATTTCCGCCTGCTCTTGACCCTGACCACAAGCCCATCTTCCGCCATGATTCTGCACACCACCTTCTCGGAGATGACGGTTCCCCCGCGGCTGATCAGGGCGTGCACCCTACGATACCCATAACACCCGTTGCTTTCATGAAAAAGGGCGGAGATCCTTTTACGTATGCTAGAATTCTTGTCCTGTTTTTTGAGGGCAGTTTCCTGATAATAATAACTGCTTTTGGCAGTTTAAGCCGTTTAGCAGCAATGGCAGCGGATATTTCCCTTTCAAGGCATCAACAATCTCTGCCTTCTCCCTGCTTTTGAGGTTTTCCTTTAATATGTCTATTTCCATCTGCATGTCATCCATTCGGGCAAGCAGATACTACATTTCAGCATTAGGGGAATCCTGCGTATCTTCCACAAGGGTGCTAGGTTTTATGTTTTTGTTGTTCATCAGTGCGACCGTGCATCCCTGGAGATATTTTTCCGCCAGGCATAGATGCTTGCCCGGCTGTAGCCAATCTCAAAGCAACGGTAGATTGCATCCATTTTAACTTCGACAGGAGGGTTACGGGGATGCGTTGCAGTATTGGTGTTATCCAATACCTTTTGCGGCGTCTTTTGGACACCCTCGTTTTCAATCCATGTATAGAGTGCCCTTCTGGTTGGATATCCCAGCACGCGTATGGTGTTAGTTACAGAACCGCACTGGTGATAAACCTGTAATGCGATGTTGATTTTGTCCTGAGAATACATAGTGATCCAGCTCCTTTCGGAGTCCGTGGAAGTCCAGTTTTTTGTCCGCACACCCGTCTCTAAGATTCAAATATTTATATAAATGCACCTAATCATAACATACATATACACTTATATAAATAATTAAAATATCATACATGCAAGATACACTTCTTTCCTTATACTGTTTTTAATCGAACATACGTCTGATTACCTTTTGATTCTGGGTAACAAAAAACCCCGTATTCACAGGGTTTCTTAAAGCTGCTGACGGGAATCGGACCCGTGACCTCCGCACTACCAATGCGACGCACTACCGACTGTGCTACAGCAGCATATCGGTGGTGAACACTGCTTCAATCACCGTGTCATAGTATAGCACAGACATTTCGACTTTGTCAAGCATCATATGCACTCAATTACTGATTAATTTCGTCATCCTGTCTCACAATACTGATATTGAAGATACCCTGGATCCTGGATATGTTTTTCTGCAGCGACCCGTTGGCGTTTTCCGATCTTCTCATACTTTTATCCGAGATCTCATAGATATACTCACTGCTGTTTCCTTCCAGGGAAACATTATGTACACGCAGTAAGGCCTTACCGTCAAAAAGCACCGACATCTGTGCCTCGATTTCCTCCTCTGCCTCGATACTGCAGTTAATAATGATCATGATCCTCTCGTTATTTCTCACAAATCCAAACAATAAAAGGAAACCGAAAATCACAGCCGAACCCACCGCCGCAATCATATAATCGGATACTCCACAGCAGATTCCCACCGCAATGGCCCAGAAAATATAAGCCGTATCCCGCGGATCCTTGATCGCCGTACGGAATCTCACAATTGACAGCGCTCCGACCATGCCCAACGACAATGCAATATTATGACCGATCACATTCATGACCAGAGTCGAAATGAGCGTCAACATCACCAGTGACACATTGAATCGCTCACTGTATACGGCTCCGGAATGAGACACCCTGTAAGAAATATAGATCAGACATGCGATGAGCGCAGCCGCCGCGAAATTGATGACCATCTCGCCTAAAGTCAATCCTTCTGTCGTATTTACCAAACTTTCATAAAGTAGCTCTTTCATCTTTCGTGCCGTGCCTTTCTTAGTCTGCTTCTTCTATCCTTTTCTTCCTGATACCATGCTTTTCCTGTTTTTTCTGTTTTGCCGGATTCCAATGTGTCGTTGCCTCTGCCTGCATCATATTCTGTTTCACCGACCGGTATCCTTTCCATATTCTCTTGCTGATTTCACTGCGCGGAAAGTATATCTATGAGCTTCCGGAACCGGTATCCGTTCATATTCCCTTGCTGATCCTTCTCGCCTGACAGTATTTGCTGCTGGAGACCGGCATTCCTTCAAAACGGTTCAACTCATTTTTCACAGAAGTAAACAAAAATCCTCTGAACTTCACCTCGAGAGTATTTTCCAACACGCTTCTGACAGGATACAATATCAGATTCTTATCAAAAATATCGTGATTCCCCTCTGAAGAACGCAGTCCTGTATCAAACGTGACCCGTGTTTCGTTATGCTCCAGATAGTAGGCAAATCTGTCATATTCCACTATGCACCTGGGGCGGTAACATTTTCTGACCATAAAAGTATAGAGCCACAGCGCCAATTCCTCATCACGGCTTTTCAGAAATTCATACCTGCCGCAAATCATCTGCTGCGCTTCTCTTCTATTTAAAAGAAGGGAACGCTTTCTCTGAACCGATCCCTTTTTCTCTTTCAACTCCAGCTTTGCCGTATCTTCTTCCGGATCGTACAGGCGAAGCCGTATCTTCTGACGCTCATTATAGCCGCCCGCCTTATCTTCATAATCCGTATCAAAAGGCGTATCAAAATAGAGCGATCTTACCAGATACCCCTTTGTTCCATTATGGCGGTCACATTTCATAAGCGGAGCCAGTCTCTTTTTTAAGACAGAAATCTCAGGCGGACTGATCTTATATTTTATTTCTCTTCTGCTCACATCGATCATCAAACGTCTCTTCCTATTGTCTTTCTTAACTTTGTCTTAATTCTCTGTAATGCATTATCGGTAGATTTATCGTCTCTTCCCAGCACTTTGGCGATCTGCTGATACCCCATCCCTGTCAGATACAGATCCAGCACCTGTTTCTCAAAACTGCTCAGCTCTCTCTCTATCGTCTGTTCTAACTGCACCACATTTTCCTTATCTATCACGACATCTTCCGGACTCTGCCCCGCCGCATCCGAGATCATATTGACCAGTTCTTCTTCTTCCCCATCGTGATTTCTGACTACACTGCCGTACAGCGATACATAAGTATTCAACGGCATATGTTTCTGCCGTCTGGATGCCTGCACCGCTGTATACATTTGTCTTGATACGCACAGATCGGCAAAGGTGAGAAAACTGGCATCTCTGCCGCTGTCATAATCCCGCAGGGCCTTAAAGAGTCCGATCATCCCTTCCTGGATCAGGTCATCGCCATCCGCACCGAGAATATACATGGATCTGGCTTTGCTGCGGACCAGATTTTTATATTTATTCATCAGATATTCCGTGATGCTTTCCTCTCCATCCCTCAGACGGCCGATCAGTTCTTCATCACTGTAATTGAAATATTCTTTTTCCATAGACTTACAATCGTTTTATTCCTTTTCGTGATCTTCATGCATCGCTGTCCACACTGTTCTCGGACACCGTCTCCGTTCCCGCAGTTTCCTTACCCTCATAATACTGTACCAGTTCCGAGGCAAAATGCTCCGCCATAATCTGATAGCCTTCCTGATTTCCGTGCACGCCATCCGGGATATAATCTGCAACAACATTGGCGTCATGAGAATCCAGAATATTGGAATTGTACAGATCGATCACCTTATAACCATATTCTTTGGCCAATATTTTGATCACATCCACAAATTTTTGCTGTGGCAGCAGATAATCCCTCTCTTTCATCAGATAATCCTGCAGTACGTTCGGCAGCGGCGTCGCGAAGAAAACCGCTGCATTCGGGTATGTTTCCTTAATTCCCTTCATCAGCTCATTTAAATCCCCACAAAAAGTGCGGTACGCCCTTTCTTCCAGATTGCCAAACTCCTTTTCAGACGCACAGAACGCGTCGTTTGTTCCGCCCATCACGATGATGATATCCGTATCCTCTGGAATCTCCTGATAGCGGTCCACATAGGCATCGGACCAATATCTGCCGATAGAAGAACCGCCAATTCCCAGATTATAGACTTCTTCGGCTCCCAACAGTTCTTTCAGACGAGCCGGATACGCATACTGCTGATACCCTTCCTCCCCTTCCAGATTCGCCGCCGCAGTAATACTGTCCCCCAGACAGGCGATCTTAACTCCGGAAAAATCCGTCTTATTCTCGGCAATCCTTTCCCTGTCCGCCTGATTGACCTCCAAAGTCTCTTCCAGTGAGGTGCGCAGCAGCCTGCGGGCATCCAGAGACATTTCTTCCTGTTTATAGATATATCTCCATTCATCAAATATACTGCTGTCCGTCATTGTGCCGTCATAATAATTGATCTCCTCATTTCCGGAAACATTTCTTCCGATATTCGGAATCACATTTCCAAAAACATCTATATTCCCGGAAACCGTACCATTCCCCGATACTGTACCATATGCGGACTCAGGATCATTGTCAGATACCGTTCCGTTACCGTTCAAAATACCATTTGGGAACACCATACCATTTCCCGAAACGGTTCCATTCATGGATACCGTTCCGTTTCCCGTGACAGTTCCATTCATGGACACCGTTCCGTTGCCTGTGACGGTTCCGTTCATGGACACCGACCCGTTGCCCGAGACAGTGCTGTTTGAAGATACCGTTCCATTTTCCGACACCGTCAGCTCATCGCTTTGTATTCTGTTAATGAAACGCTCCAGTTCCTCCTTATCTTCCGCCCGTTCCAGAATCTCCGCCCGCATCTGCGACACACGATTATAGGCCTCCATGTTCCGGGCCATCACCTGGGCCAGTTCCAGTTCCTCCTGTTCCCTGGCCAGCTGTCTGTTCGTATCATATATATCATAAGCTTTTAAGCCCACAGCCGCCGTCAGGACTGCTGTCAGCATAAAGATAAATACCAATAAAATTTCATTTAACTTCTTCATTTATTTTCTTCATCACTTTTCATTTTCAACACACCCTGTACGCAGATCCCCGTCTTTATCCCAGCCGCTGCCGCACGATCTCATAGGCCAGCACGCCGGCCGCCACCGAAGCGTTTAAGGAATCAATATCGCCCCGCATGGGAATGGACGCCGTGAAATCGCACTTCTCCTTCACCAGTCTTCCCACGCCGTCTCCCTCACTGCCGATCACCAGCCCCATAGGGCCTTTCAGATCCAGATCGTACATCCGTGTGCCCGCCATATCCGCGCACACAAACCACAGCCCCTCTTTCTTCAGCGTGTCGATCGTCTGTCCCAGATTCGTCACCCGGGCCACCGGCGTATAGTTCAGCGCTCCGGCGGACGCCTTCGCCACCGTCGCCGTCAGTCCCACCGCGCGGTTTTTGGGGATGATCACCCCATGCGCCCCCGCCAGATTGGCTGTACGGATAATCGCTCCCAGATTATGCGGGTCTTCAATGCCGTCCAGCAAAAAAAGGAAAGGCGCCTCTCCCTTCTCCTTCGCCGCAGACAGAATATCCTCCACCTCCGCATAGGCGTAAGCCGACGCACAGGCGATCACGCCCTGATGCTTCCCCGTCTCGGAAAGCTGATCCAGCCGCTCCTTCGCCACATACCGGATCAGGCTGCCATGTTTGGCCGCCTCCCGCTTGATGGTCAGGATCGGACCGTCCTTGCAGCCGTCCAGCACATACAGTTTGTCTATCGTCCTGCCGGAGCGGAAAGCCTCGATCACGGCGTTGCGCCCCTCTATCGTAAAACGCTCCGTCTCTTCTTTTTTCTGAAAATCTCTATTGTTCATGCTGTTATGATCGCCTCTCTCTCCCGTTAAATCTCCATCCCCGTCCGGGCAATGGCCTCCCGGATCAGATACAGCATCCTCTCCTGCCTGTCCTGCAGATACAGGTAACCGCACAACGCCTCCATCCCGGTAGCCTTGCGGTACTCGATGATGGAAGCATTCTTTGCCGCAGTGCAGGATTTGGCGTTGCGCCCTCTGTGATAGACTGCCGTCTCCTCCTGCGTCAATTCGCTCTCCAGCGCATCGATCATTCTCGCCTGCACTCTGGCATTCACATAAGACACCGTCTTCCTGTGCAGTTTGTTGGCGGAGCTGTTGCCCCGCTCCACCACGATCGTGCGGATCACCAGATCATAAATGGCATCCCCGATATAGGCCAGCGTCAACGGGGAATACGTTCTGATATCCTGCGGCTTACAGTCGAAGTCCCGCCTGATGGCCTCCTGGATCGTTATGCTCTCTTCCATTTCACACCCTCGCGCGTATCCTCCAGTATGATACCCTGTGCCGCCAGCGTATCCCGGATCTCATCCGCCCGTGCAAAATCTCTGGCCTTTCTCGCCGCCTGTCTCTCCTGAATCAGTTCTTCGATCTGAGCGTCCAGAATCTCTTCCTTTTTATCGACGATCAGCCCGCAGATATCGGACAGCAGCACGATTTCCTCCTTTATCGCCTGTACAAAAGCCTTTCCGGTCTCTTCCGACACATGGGTGTTGGCAAATTTCACCAGATCAAAAATGGCTGAGATGGCGTCCGCCGTATTAAAATCATCGTCCATCGCTTCATCAAACTGCGAGATGAATCCTTTGGCTTCCTCCGCCAGCTTCTGCTCCGCTTCCGTCATCTCCCCGTCTTTTGCATTTTTCAGCAGGAAGTTCAGGTTGGACACGCAGGTCACGATCCGCTCAAGACCGTTCTTCGCCGCCTCCATCAATTCCGCACTGAAATTCAGCGGACTCCTGTAATGGGCGGACAACATGAAAAACCGCAGCACCTGCAGATCATACTTCTCGCTGATGTCCCTGACCGTGAAGAAATTCCCCTCTGACTTGGACATCTTCTTATTATCAATGTTCAAAAAGCCGTTATGCATCCAGTATTTCGCAAATTCCCTGTCGTTGGCCGCTTCCGACTGGGCGATCTCATTCTCATGATGCGGGAAGATCAGGTCTTCGCCGCCCGCGTGGATATCAATCTCATCTCCCAGATACCTTTTGCTCATGACAGAGCACTCGATATGCCAGCCCGGACGCCCTTCGCACCAGGGAGACTCCCAGAAAGGCTCCCCCTCCTTCTTCGGCTTCCACAGCACGAAATCCAGCGGATCCTGCTTCTGCTCTTCGCCGGACACCAGCAGGGAACGGCCGCCGCTGCGCAGATCGTCCAGATTCTTGTGCGAGAGTTTACCGTACTGCCCAAAACTCCTGGTCTTAAAATACACCGTGCCGTCCTGCCCCACATAGGCATGATCCTTGTCGATCAGCGTCTGGATCATCTCGATCATGCCCCCGATCTCCTCCGTCGCCTTTGGATGCGTGGTGGCCGGCTTCACGTTCAGGGCCTGCATGTCCTTTCTGCACTCCTCGATATAGCGCTCGGAGATCACGGAAGGATCCACCCCTTCCTCATTCGCCTTCCTGATGATCTTATCATCCACATCGGTAAAATTGGAAACATAGTTGACCGTATATCCCTTATGTTCCATGTAACGTCTGGCCGTGTCAAAAACGATCATCGGCCGCGCATTCCCGATATGAATCAGGTTATACACCGTCGGCCCGCACACATACATGCTGACCTTCCCCTCCACCAAGGGTACGAATTCCTCTTTCTGTCTGGATAATGTGTTGAAAATTTTCATTTGCTCTGTTACCTCCTGTCTGTTTCAGCGGTCTGCCTTTTCGTCATGCCGCGAAGACGTGCTCCAAATCCCCGGCAGACCGCCGTCCTTTTCCTTCCCTGCCTGCTCCCCGGATCATACCTCTTTCCGGAGTTCCCGAAGTTCCCGCTCCAGATCAAGCAGCCGGTTCGTCAGTTCCGTATTGGCCTGCTGCAGGTTCATGATATCTTCCCGCACCGGATCGGGCAGATTGACCTGATCCAGCTCCTCCTGCGGAAAAGACTGGTTGTTGCGCTTCACCACCTGACCGGGCACCCCCACTACCGTGGAGCCTGGCGGCACTTCCTTTAACACCACGCTGCCCGCCCCGATCTTGCTGTTGTCTCCGATCTTGAAAGAACCAAGCACCTTCGCTCCGGTACTGATCATCACGTTATTGCCGATGGTCGGATGGCGCTTGCCCTGCTCCTTACCGGTTCCGCCCAGCGTTACACCCTGATAGAGCGTCACGTTATCGCCGATCACCGTCGTCTCCCCGATGATAACCCCGTTGCCGTGATCGATAAAAAACCCTTTGCCGATCTTGGCCCCCGGATGAATCTCAATCCCCGTCTTCCTGACGCCCTTCTGAGAAATCCACCGCGCCAGAAAATAATGCCTGTGCAGATACATCCTGTGCGCCAGCCGGTAATACAGCATCACCTTAAAACTGGGATACAGGAAGACTTCCATATTAGAGTGGATCGCCGGATCCCGCTCACGGATGATCCTGATCTCTTCCTTAATATTCTGTACTATTCCCATTTCAATTTCCCTCTAACCAAGTGCCGTAAAACAGCCCCTTGCCAGACACGCTCCCGGACAGGGCCGGCCATGCACTAAAAATCCGCGGCCTCCGTCACTTTCCCTTCCGGAAATAGAGACGAAATGATCCGCGGTTCCACTCTACTTGAAGAACACCAGAGGCATTCCTCCACTCATACCCTGTAACGGGGGCTGCCGGGCAATAAGCCGGACTCCGGAGCGCACTTTCCCATCTTCCCTGCCGAAACCGCTTGCAGCCGACGGCGGTTCCTCTCTGCGGCGCTTCCAATGGTACTCTTCTCCTTCCACGTCCTCCTGTTATATACGTGCACTGTGCGTAACATCATTTATTTCTGCTAATAGGATATGCAAAAACAGCGGTTTTGTCAACCTGATTTTGCCAGATAAATGATTCATCTGCTCTTGACATTTTCTTCATTCAGATCCATGATATAACTACAGAGTCAGTTTGCAGACGCATTTCTCAATGATTCTGACCGGCATTCGCCGATTCTACTATCACATCAAGAAGGAGACATATCTATGACAGCAAACCAGTCAATTATTTCCAACCATTCTACCAACACTGCCCCCGACGAAGATCTGCTCTTCCGGAGACTGTCAAACGCACATGGCAGAGTTTCTTACAACATGACCAACGATTACATGTTCCGCGCCGTCCTCCAATCCAACAACAAGGTCCTGCGCGGGCTGATCTGTTCCCTGCTTCACCTCAAAGAGACAGAAGTTCATTCCGTTGAGATCACAAATCCCATCATTCTGGGAGAAGCCATAAGCGACAAGGAAATCCGTCTGGACATCCATGTCAGGCTGAACAACAAAGCTGCAATCAATCTTGAGATGCAGGTCGTCAATCATCTGAACTGGCAAAACCGTTCACTCCTCTATCTGAGTCGTTCCTACGACAGTCTCAACCGCGGTCAGGATTATCTGGACGTCCAGCCGGCTATACATATCGGTTTTCTGGATTATACACTCTTTCCAGACCATCCTGAGTTCTATGCCACATACAAAATGACAAATATGAAAAATCATCAAATTTACAGTGACAATTTCGTACTAAATGTGGTAGACTTATCTTGTATCAATCTGGCAACAGACGAAGATAAAACATATCATATCGATTCCTGGGCCAGATTATTCAAAGCCACTACCTGGGAGGAGGTCAAACAGATGGCAGCCACAAATGAATATCTTAAAGAAGCTTCCAAAAGCATTTTTCAGTTCAACACCGAAGAACAGATCCGCAAGATGTGCCTCGATCGTGAAGAATACTATCTGGATCTTAACCGGGACAAACAGACCGTCGCCGAACAGGATGCTGTCATTCGCGAGCTGAAAACCGCCGTTGCCCAACGGGACGACACCATCCGCACTTTGAAAGCCACCATCAACGTCCTGCAGGCCAATATCAATGAATTATATACCTTGGTTCCAAAAACGACTCCGTAAAAATGTGCTCCGGCCAGGCCGCTTTTACGTCCTGACCGGATGATGAATCCACAGTGCCTATTCCTCATAACGGATCATATCCTCCGTATACTTCCTGTCCATATCATGCCGTATCTTCCGATTTGCAACACTGTCGAAGATGATCGAGAAATCGTAATCCTCCGGATACAATTCTGCGGCCGCCACATGGAGCTTAACACGCTTGTGATTGATCCAGATCTTTTTATCCGGCAGCTGTACTCTCAGAGCGCCCTTTTCATTGATCGGCGCACATACGATACCGATCTTTTTGTCCGGATAGACCATCACGCTGTCACCCCGCTTATATTTCATGCTCAGGTCCGGACCGCCTTTTCCCTGACGGCTCTTCCTGATCCGGGCCGTACCGCCTCTTCGTTCCCTGCTGTCTGCATGCTCCTCCGTCTGAAAATGACAGGTGCCGACCGCTTCCTCACCGTAGGCAGCCGCCACGGCCGTCCGCAGCATATCATGCGGCATCCCCAGTCTGTCCGCAATATAGAAGGCGCAGCTCTCCCCCGCTTCCCCGATCACCATCTGGTAAGTGGGACTCAGCGTTTCCCTGTCAAAAGTCATCCGGGCATTGATCATGCCTTTCGTCTTCTCCGCATACTCCTTCACTTCCGGATAGTGGGTGGTCACGAGAAAGATCGCCCCACTCTTTCTAAGCTCCTCTAAAATGGCAATGGCTATCCCCATGCCTTCCGCCGGATCCGTACCGGAGCCCAGCTCATCCATGATCACAAGGCTGTTCCGGTCTATCCCGCGCAGCACTTCCAGCACATTTTTGATATGCGCGGAAAAGGTGGAAAGATTCTCCGCAATGTCCTGTCCGTCCCCGATATCGCAAAGATACGCATTGCTCATGCAGATATCCGCTGCTTCACAGGTGACATGCAGCCCGCACTGCGCCATCATGCAGTTTAACATGACCGTCTTGATAGCCACCGTTTTTCCGCCTGTGTTGGGGCCCGTGATGACGATCCCCTGCACGTCTCCCTCTCCCACCGCAAACTGCAGGGGCACATTGACCGCTCTGTCCATCAGCGGATGTCTGGCATTTTTCAGGACAATCCTGCGCTCCGTGTTGACCGCCGGCTCTGTGGCTCCCAGATCAATGCTCAGTTTTCCTTTGGAAAAGATGAAATCCAGCCTTTCCAGCATGGAAATATTCTCACCCATCACAGGCGACACGGATGCGACCATTGCCGTCAGCGTATATAAGATCCGGTATACTTCATTTTCCTCGCCAATCTTCAACTGCTGCAATTCCTCATAATATCGGGCAACGCCCGTCGGTTCGATAAAAAGCGTACTCCCCGTAGCCGACTTGTCGATCACGCTGCCTGACACCTTGAGTTTATATTCCTTTTTCACCGGAACACAGAGCCGCCCGTTGCGGAAAGTACAGTATTGATCCGCCATATAAGCCTTATCGGCGCGCATGATCTGCTCGGCTTTCTGCTTCATCTGCTCTTCACACCGCTCGATCTGTCCCCGCAGCTGCGCCAGTTCTTTGGAGGCGTAGTCGTCCACCGCACCATTTCTGATCTGCCTGCAAATTTCCTCCCGCACATCCCCCGCCTCATCCAGATTCTCCTCGTAAAAGGCAATCGGATTGTCGTACATCTTCCCCCGGCCCAGATAATCTTTCAGACGCCTGACCGCAACCAAAACACGCTCTACCCGCTCCAGCTGATACGGCGTAAGGCAGTCTCCCTTCTCTGCGGCCATCATAATCTCCTTAATCTCATCCACATTCTGCAGCGGCGGCGTTCCCAGCTTTTCGATCATCTCCCTGCTGTCTGTCGTGTCCCGCAGCTGCTTTTTCAACTCTCCCTCCGACAATATAAAAGTCGTCTCCGCGATCCGCTCTTTTGCCCTCTGCGTTACCGCAAGCTGTGACCATATTTCTTTTATTTTGTGAAATTCAATCTGTTTTTCTGTATCCATTGTGTTTTTTCCTTTCTCAAAAATATATACCCTCAGGGTAGTCTGCCGCCTTACAGAAAGCATATGTATTACCGCTCCCACGAAACAAAAAAAGGCCATGGCTGCCAAAAATATCAACTGCCATGGTCTCCCGTGAGACAAAAAAAGCATGACCATACAGCCATGCTCATTCCATCTACGAAACTATAAAAACAGATACCGCAATATAAAGCAATTGTAAGGCGAAAATGACGGGCCTTCCATAAAGTCTTCCCTGTATCACAACAGCTGCCGGCACCTGATGTTCCGACAGTACAATACAGCTAAACCTTACGCTGAAAGTCCAACCTGCAATATTTACTTTGCACTTTTCTCCGTTACAATAACAATTAACATGCAATATCCTCCTGAAATTTGATTTTTCTAAATTATACACGCCTGTGCGGGCGGTGTCAACTCTGTTTTTGCCTGCTGCCGGATTAATCTGGCAGTAATCTGACATATCTGGCATATGCCGGTCGAGCATGCCTCTTGCGGTGCAGGCGTGTATTCCTCACTCACAGCACCAACTCAAACACACCGCCGTCAAACATAATATCTCTGCCGTCTGCATCCTTGTAGAACGACACCTTTTCCGTTTCAATCAGCTCAAAACCCAGTGCTTTGAGCAAAGCAACAGAGGGCGTGTTATTGATTGCCGTACCTGCGGTCAGCCTTTTGATGCCAAGCTTACGCATATAATCAAAGAGCTCCACGTGGCTTTCTTTGGCGTAGCCCTTGCCGTGATATGCAGAATGGAAGCAGTAGCCGATCTCATGTCCATCCTCTCGGATATTAAAAACACTATATCCAATAACGGTGTCTCCAAGACAAACAGCGAAAAACATATGCTCGATACCGCTGTTCGCCGCCCACTTTGCAATTCTTTGCTGAACATCCTCATCGTCGGTATTGTGCGGTTGATCATACTGTGAAAAAGCAGAAGTATTAAAGTCTATCCATATTTCTTTTATGCTTTTCCAATCATCCTCTACGATGCGACGGATGGAAAGTCTTTCAGTTTTAAGTGATTTCATAGTTCACTCCATTTCTGCGCTGCGATCAAAGAATTTGGGACGCTTCGGAACAAACTTTCTTCTGCTTCGGGCAGCCGCTGCACCCGCCGCATTCCGGCCGGTCCTCATCTTCCTCACATACGTTCCGGCTGTATGCTTCCCTCGGGCTTGTCAGCAGGCAGATCGCCTGCGCCGAGATCCCTTCGCCGGAGCCGGTGAAGCCAAGTCCTTCTTCGGTGGTGGCCTTCACATTCACCTGCTCCGTTTCAATCCCCAGCGCCTCCGCAATATTGGCCCGCATCCGGTCGATGTGGGGGCGCATCTTCGGCGCCTGGGCAATGATCGTAGCGTCGATGTTTTCAATCAGGAAGCGGTTCTCCTCCAGCAATTCCCCTACATGTCGTAACAGCTTAACGGAAGAGATTCCCTGATAGGCAGGGTCAGTATCCGGAAAATGTTTGCCGATATCGCCAAGAGCCGCCGCTCCCAGCAGTGCATCCATAATGGCATGCAAAAGCACATCCGCATCCGAGTGACCAAGCAGCCCCTTCTCATACGGTATCTCTACCCCGCCCATGATCAGCTTCCTCTCCGGCACCAGTTTATGAACGTCATACCCCATCCCGATTCTCATACGATCCCTATGCCTCCCTTTCTCCCGCATAAAAACTTTTCTTCATTATAAAAGTAAGCAGTCTGTCCGCCACCTCTTCCTTGCTCATGATCGGCAGCGTAAGCGTATCCTCCTTCGTCAGCAGCGTCACCACATTGGTGTCCGTGCCAAAGCCGGCTCCTGTCTGCTTTAAGTTATTGGCCACGATCATATCGATCTTCTTCTTCTCCAGCTTCGCCCTGGAATTCTCCAGCATATGTTCTGTCTCCATGGAAAAGCCGCACAGAAACTGTCCCGGTCTGCGATGCGCGCCCAGCCAGGCCAGAATATCCTCCGTGCGCACCAGCACAAGGCTCATCTCGTCGTCCTTCTTCTTCAACTTCTCATCCGCTGTCACGGCCGGGCGATAGTCGGCCACCGCCGCTGCCTTGATGATGATGTCCTGCTCCCGTGCATCCGCCTTCACCGCCTGCGCCATATCCGCCGCAGACACCACTGGAACCATCCTGACGCCCATCGGGGGCTGTAAATTCACTTTCCCTGACACAAGTGTCACCTCTGCCCCGCGCAGCATTGCCTGTCTGGCTATGGCATACCCCATCTTGCCGGTGGAGTGGTTACTGATATAGCGCACCGGATCGAGCTTCTCCTGTGTGGGTCCCGCCGTCACAAGCACCTTCCGGCCCGCCATATCCTTGGGCGTCAGGGCTTTTATGATATATTCATAGAGCACTTCCGGATCCGGCATCTTGCCCGCTCCCGTATCGCCGCAGGCCAGATATCCGTTGGCGGGGTCGATCACCTCCATGCCGTACCGTTTCAGAATCTCAAGATTGTCCTGCACAACAGGGTTCTGGTACATTCTGGTATTCATGGCCGGGGCCACGATCTTCGGACAGGTACAGGCCAACAGCGTGGTGGTCAGCATATCGTCCGCGATCCCGTGGGCCGCCTTGGCGATCACATTAGCCGACGCCGGCGCTGTCAGGAAGACATCCGTCTGTCTGGCCAGCGACACATGCTCCACCTGAAACTCGAAGTTCCGGTCAAAAGTATCCACCAGACATTTATTGCCCGTCAGCGACTCAAAAGTGATCGGATTGATAAAATTCGTGGCATTCTTCGTCATGATCACCGTCACATCCGCATGCTGCTTCATCAGCATACTGGCCAGCGATGCGATCTTGTAGGCGGCGATGCTGCCGGTCACGCCCAAAACAATATGTTTTCCTGCTAACATAAAGCACTCCTTCTTTCACACTCATCTACTTTGGTTTACATAATTCTATGTCCCGCCAAAAAAACGGCGGGACATCTGGTATTTATCTCGAACTTTTTTAAATGAAATACTTTTAAATGAAATACTTTTTAAACAAACTACTTTTAAAACGAACTACTATATAAAACAAACTACTTTTTAAATTCACTAATTCTCGACATTCTTTCTATATATAATGCCCAGTCCTCTTAACGTCAATTCATTGTCATACACGATCTTCCGCTTACAGTGCGGCACAATGCTTCCGGCCAGGCCGCCCGTCGCCACCACCGGCGCTTCATAGCCCAGCTCATCATAGATGCGCTCGATCATGCCGTCCAGACAGGCCGCCTGTCCCATCACGATACCGCTCTTCATACAGTCAATGGTATTCCTGCCTACTACCTTCTTTGGAGCTTCCAGACTGATGCGCGGCAGCTGGGAAGTCCTGTTGACCAGCGAATCCAGTGAAACCTTGACGCCCGGCAGGATCATGCCGCCGATATAATTCTTCTTCTGATCGACTACACTGATGGTGGTAGCCGTCCCCATATCGATCATGATAATGGGCGCGCCATAATACTGCAGCCCCGCCACCGCGTTGACCACCAGATCGGAACCCAGCTGCCCCGGGTTATCCATCAGGATATTCAGGCCCGTTTTCAGGCCGGGTCCCACCAGCAGAGGCGTCTTATGAAACAATTTTTCCAGTGCGGACTTCACGATATTGTTAATCGGCGGCACCACCGAAGAAATGATACTACCGCTGATATCCTCCAGCCCGATATCATACAGGTCGAACAACGTCCTGAATTCCACCACATACTCCAGTTCCGTGTTGGAAAGGTTCGTGGAGACGCGCTCCACGAAACAGACCCGTTCTCCGTCGATACATCCAATCACTATATTGGTATTTCCAATGTCGATTGCCAAGATCATATTCTGCCCTGCTTTCTATCATACATAAATCAGTTTATTAATGAATCAATTTTTAATAAATCAGTTTTTTGCAAATCACTTTCGCTTCTCTATGACACCGTTCCCTTTACCGGGCTTCCGGCCGCCAATGGCGCTTTCTCATAGACCGGTTTTACCCTGGTCAGCGCAATGCCCACGCCCGCTACGATGATGGCCGCCACCACAGCTTCCACGACGCCGTTAAAAGTCACAACGCCCATGATCACATCCAGCACGGCTTCTCCGGCCACGCCCACCGCCTGCGCATAGGCATCTTTATATAAGACGAAAATGCCGCTCATCACAAAAAGCGTATTCGTGTAGGCTCCGGAAAGCCCCGCATAGGCCAGCGCGATATTCGCCGAACCCTTTTTTCTGCCGCTGATCGTCAGCACTGCCATAAGTGCGCATCCTGCTGCGATACCTGCAACGGTGCACACCACAACGCTCATAACGTCCGGCAGCAGCCGGATCAAAAATGCCCTCAGAGAAATACATAAGATCAAAGACGCCAGCCCGTTCACCAGAATCCTTCCTGTCTGCCCCTCGCCCTTTAAGGCTCTGCGGATCAGGATGTAAACAAAATACGGCACGATGCCTACCAGAATCCTCGGCACAAAACAGATATACAGGCTCTTAAAGATACCCGAAACACCGACTGCATTGTAGGCCAGTACCGGCGAAAACACAAATGCCGACGCCGTAGCCGCTTTGAACGTGTTGTTGATAAAGCTGGTCAAACCAAATACGAATCCCAAAAATGCACCTTTCTTCGGTCCAAGAAACAGCGCTCCCAGGATGACCGGGATATGAATAATCGTCGCGTTGATCACTACAAGCGGGATATATCCCAGCGGGGTGAATGCCATAATCACGATTATGGCGGTGAACAGTGCCGTCAGCACCAGTTCATAGGTCTTTTCATTTTTCATGGTACAATTCCTCCTGTTATTATTCTCATTGGCGGC
>OFFJ01001053.1_pt1 | contig 21242 bp, 19 predicted proteins | sample 1521261 | NCBI WGS metagenome assembly OFFJ01 (sample SAMEA3504122, study PRJEB24116) | mouse gut metagenome | biome: mouse gut; feature: mouse-associated habitat; material: faeces | place: Denmark | collected 2011 | reverse complement strand
ACAAAGTTTTCCACTTCTATCTACTGCTGAAACTATTGATATAGCAGCGATTAGCAGCAGTTAAAGGTGGTAAATCTGAGAGAGTGTTTCTATTGTAGGAATTCCATAGGAAAATTTTACAACTTCCAGCGGCTAATCTCTTCGGATTTTCTTCTGAAGTGGGTATTTCTAAAAGAAATTTCATCTAAATTTTATACAGTCTTGCAGTTATGCTATGGTTTTTGCAGCTATACTATGGTTTTCCAAGTATGTTTTTGACTACAAAATGGAAGGAAGGCAGAGGTCGTGACATCAAAATTTTTATCTCGAAACGGTGAGATTTACCGTGTACTGCTCGAAAATACAGATACTTTCTGGCTGATTTCTTTCGATAATCCGATGGAGCGTCCGTTCTGTGTAACTGCACCGGAATTGAGCAGTTTCTATCGTGTGCCAGCGCCGAAGGATTTTTCGCCAAAGGAGCAGGATTTATCCTCTGCAGCTCAACAACGGCTCACACTCATTCATCCGTTGCTGGATCGAAACATGGAGGCCATTACAGACCGGCGATTGCGGCTTTCTATTGCAAAGGACATCGCCAAGCAGCAGAATACCACCCCCCGCCGGGTCCTAAGATTGTACTACAGATACCTGGCAACCGGGCAGGTGGCGTTTTCAAAAAATCGTGAGGTTAATGTCAACAAAACCTACGAATGGGCCATCAAGACGCTCTATTTCTCAGCAAAACGGTTCTCGCTGAGGGCCACATACGACATGATGCTGGTGCAAAAATACACGGATTCGAGTGGGAAACTGGTTGAAAATATCCCGTCCTGGTCAAGTTTCCGCAACTATTTTTATAGCCGTAACTATCACAAACAGCCTCGAAAATTGATTGCTCGGTCTGGCCTGACGAACTATCAGCGCAACGAGCGCCCGGTCTTTGGTTCGTCATCGGACTGGAAAAGCATTCCCGGCAGCTATCAAATGGACGCTACCCAGGCGGATATTTACTTGGTATCCCGCCATGACCGCAGCAAGGTAATCGGGCGTCCGTACATCTATCTGGCGGTGGATACAGCAACACAGCTCATTGCGGGAATCTATGTCGGATTGGAATGCGATGAGTCAGCTGTGATGCTCTGCCTTGCCAACGCCGTCCAGGACAAAGTTGAATACTGCCGGGAGCATGGCATTGAGATCAACGCAAACCAATGGCCCTCCCAAGGATTGCCGCATGAAGTCATCACGGATAAGGGAACTGAATTTTTCGGCCCTCGAATGCAGGAACTATGCCGAAAATATGGTGTTGAGATTCAGTCGCTTCCTCCCTTCCGTCCAGATGGAAAGGGTCTGGTTGAGAAATCCTTTGACCTCATCCAGCAGCGGTATAAGCCACTTTTGCGAGGAAAGGGTGTCATTGAACCAGACGCTCAGGAGCGGTGGTCTACTGATTACCGCAGCCAAAGTGTTTTGAATCTGGACGAGTTTATCAAGATCGTGATTCACTGCGTCCTCTACATCAACTCCGGACGCATCCTTGCGGATGCAGTAACTCCGGCCCAGAAGTGGCTCGACTCTGGCGTCTCCCTGCTGGATGTCTCGGTTGAGGAACTATATCTGATGTCACTTCCCCGCGAGGCAGCAAAACTGACCCGGAAGGGACTACGGGTGAATGGACTCCTGTATGTCCCGACGGACATGGATGGTTTAACGTTGGACAAGACCTACGACGCAGCTTTCTCCCGTTCTGATCTCAGCTGTGTCCACGTCCTTCTGGATGACTGCTCGTTCAAGCCCTTCTGGTTGTCCCCTCACCAGTCCCAGTACAGCGGCCTATCTCAACCGGAGGCCAGTGCTCTGAAACAGCATGAGCGAAAACAGCGTAGTACAGCCAGGAGACAGGAGGTCGCCGCCAGCGTGGAGAGCATCCAGAGCATCCGCCAGATTGTCCGGGACGCCTCTGCTGCCGGCTCTGAGAAACCCAAGCAGGATGGGAAAGTCATCAATGAGAATCGCTCCGGGGAAAGAGGGTTACTGACATGAGAATGTATAATTCCAAGACCTGTCAAGAAAGAAGACCTGAAGGGAGGTGCAGCAAATGACTAAGAAATTCACCTTTTCAACACCATCCTGTCTCAACTGCCAGTACCGACTGATTGTGGGTGGCTCTGTCTCTGAAACCCGCTATTGCACGGGCTTTGAGAAAAAGAAACCCCGGAGATTTCGCAAGTCAGATCCCAGAATCAAGCCCCCCAAATGGTGTCCCAGGCGGCTCTCCCCTTCGATCTGCCGCATCTATGGATTTGTGGACAAAAACAGCGAACTCATGGAGTTTATGCTGCGGAATGAATTAGGGCATATCCATCCATCGCCGCACCACTACACGCTGCGGATGGAGGTCCCGCTGGGGATAACGGCGAAAGAATTCTTCGCAGAAACACAGAAAGAGTATCTTGAGAACATCCTCCCGCCGCAGGTGCAAGTGGAAACCGGTGAGATTATCGAAATCGATGATGGTTTCCGGCCCTATTGCTTTTATGTGGACAGCTTTGCCAGTGTCACTCCTCTTGCATATTTTGAGATAAAAGCGCCAAATCAGGACTAAAACTGGGAAGGAGGACACAAAAATGCGGAAATATCCACCAAATGAATCCTGTTGCGGTGCTGTCTATGACAACGCCCCGGCTGACAATCCCTTCCTTGCGGCCTTGCCGGAGATGCTGCCCCGGGACGAATTTCTGTCTACTATCCGCAGCACCCCCGGCCTTCCCCATGATCTCCCTCGGATGTCCCCCGAGGAACGGAGGCAGAGCCTCCCCATGCTGGCCTCCCTTTTTGTCCCACTCGACTATATGTACGCTGTCTACGATCAGCTTTACCGAGCCATCCGGGAGACTTATACAACAAGAACTGCTATGGAGGAAATCCGTCAAATCAACGCTCTATTCTGCGGAAAGGAGAACATTTCCTATGCTACGCAAGCTGCTTCCGGCTCTGTCCTGGGAGTGCCGGGAATTGGCAAGACCTCCAACATCCGGCGGGCTTTGGAAACCATGCCCCAGGTTATTGAACACACCGAATACATGGGACAGCCATTTTACTGCAAACAGGTCCTATACTTACGGATTGAGTGTCCATCCGACTGCTCAGTCAAAACCCTGGCACTCAACCTGTTATCCGCACTGGACAGAGCAATCGGCTCTGATTATCTGCATCAGCTGATCTCCCTCCGCTCCATCGCTGCTTCCGCCGTTGCCACTCAGGTCAAGATTCTATGCATGACCCATCATGTGGGGCTCTTGCTGGTGGACGAGATCCAAAATGCAGTAGAGACGGCCCAGCGTAATCGGCGAATCAAGCCGCTGCTGAAGTTTTTGGTTGAGCTGACCAACGACACAGCCACCGACGTCTATTTTGTCGGCACCCCTGCGGCAGAGCAATTATTCACGAGTCAAGAACACTTGAAACGCAGAACAAGAGGAATTCGCCTGTTACCGCTGAAACCGGACGGGACATATAGACGATTCCTTGAACAACTATGTCCCTATCAATTAACCCCTCAACAAGCCCCTCTGACGGAAAAGTTGGCAAATAAGCTCTTTGACTACTCCGGCGGTATTCCGGCTTACATTGTCAAAATCTTTCAGGAAACACAGGCCCAAGCACTTCTCCTTGGACAGGCCCGGATGGACGAAAGAGTGATGCAGAGGGCGATTGACATCCTGGCGATCAAGGTTCCCAAAACGTATTCGGGTGGAACATATTTGTCGGATTTCGATGTTAGCGATGCTGAGAACGTTCCCAGCCAATCCTCTGAGGAAATCCCACGGGAAGTCCCCGAGGAGGCTCCAGAGGAGTCCCCAGAGTCGATCCCCAGGCTTTATGCCAACCAGCGAGGGCGTCGGGCGGCATCCAGGGATGCGCAGGACTTGGTGGCGGTGTTCGCTACGGGTAATGATCTCTTGCATTTCCTTAAGGAAAACCATCTTTTGGAGGAGTGGCCTGCGTCATGCTGACATTCTTCCCGACGCCCTATGAGGATGAGCTTTGGTACGGGATCATCACACGGTATCATATCCGCTCCGGAAATGCCTGCTGGAAGTACACCATTCAGGAATTATTTCCGGAAACGAAGGGATATCCCCGCCTGGGCGATACCATGCCCAACACGACCATGCAGATCATAGCGTCCCAATTGCCGGAGAACATCATATCACTGCGGGACTGTGCTTTGCAGCACTCTCTGTTTCCGTTTCGGATGCGCTTCCAGCCTCTGGCAAAGAAGCGGGAGTACTTACAACAGTTTCTGGACGGAGAAAATATGCAGCCAAAATTTCTGTTCACGACCAAGAAGAACGCTGCGGAGATGCCCCTCCGCTTCTGCCCAAAGTGCATGGCTGACGATAAAAAGCAGTATGGCGAAGCCTATTGGCGCACGGAGCATCAAATTGCCTCCCTGCCGCTTTGCCCCAAGCACCTGTGCCGGCTGGTATCGTTACCCCGGCAAAACACGATGTCAATCGGACAGCAGCTCATAATGCCGCCGGAAAATCTGCCGGATGCCGACTACTCGGCTACCGAAACGGAGTATCTGTTGGCGGAAACCCTACATTATATATATACCCTACCCTATGAAACGAGTCCCAACATCCTATCGGAAAACCTGTCCGCAGCAGTTGAGAACGCTGGTTTCTTGGAGAAGGGTAGCGTCCTGCGGCAGTCCTGGGATGTCCAGCGGCTCTATACGGCACTGACGGAACGCTTTGGCATTGAAATCGTGGTTAGGTGCTTTGGTAAACACATCACAAAAGCCCATGCGCGGCGGCTAAGGAGGTATGAAATCTATTCCACGGAAGAATACACCCTGCTTGCTGTTCTTCTGGAATTACCGCCATCTACATTTTTCGATGGGGAAACCATCTCCCTGACGCTTCAAGAGAAAATGTCCGAGTTAGAGCGTCAGAGGCAGACCTACACAAAGGCGAGGGCCGCCCAGCTCCTGCAGATCCGCGAGGATCAGCTGCTGCCCTACGCCAAGAGATTCGGTATTCGCCCCTTTTGGACGCAAAGCGGCAAGCCCTGTGCAGATGACAAACGGCAGACCTACTCCGTAGAGATTCGCCTTTCCGCGCAGGAAAAGGAGACGCTGGACGAGTACATGGCTGCTCACAACATGGATGTGTACGGCCATGCTTTGCGCTATTTCATGCAAAAAACCGTTGGAGACTGGAAGAACAATCACACAAATGAGAGGAGTTTTAGTAATGAAACATGAGACCACAGAAAAAGTCGCCTTTATGGCAGCGAGTTTAGTTGAATTAGCCGACATGACGGAATCCGACCTGCCGGAAGTCGTTGAGTTGGTGGGAGTGGATGCCATTCGGGAGCTTATGAGCATGGATCATCTTCGCAGCGAACTGCGCTTTGAGAACATGGCGGAGGAAATCTGTAATTTCACCGGCTGGGACCCCATGCTGGTCATTCCCTGGCGTACGGAAGAGGAATTGTCTAGGATCGGCCTCCAGATCGCCGATCTCATTGAAGATGCAAATCCACATGATGACGATGCGGCGGAGATCCTGGCGGATGTTCTGTGCTGGGGTGGGATCTGGGCGTGGATCAAACATAATGGCGAGACAGAGGGGTTGATGTAGTGTATAACCAAACACTCAAAAGCTTTTATCACGGTAATCTCTCCCCCATTGACCAGCAGATGGTACATGGTTCTGACGCAGCCCGCGCCGTGGCGGAGCTGTCGGAGGCTGAACACCGGTTGGCTCAGGCGCTTCCATCGGAACTCCAGCCTCTGATGGAGCGCGTTGCGAAGGCGCAGGGGAAGGTGGATGTCATCATGGCTGAAACAAATTACATCGACGGTTTCAGGACTGGCGCACGTTTCGTTATGGAGATCTTGGATGACGCCCACGAAAATTTGAAGCCGATCACCGAGTAACAGGAGGAGGCAACAGCATGAGATACACCGAACACGGCTTGCAAATCCAGCTGGAAGAGCTGCGCCGGATCGTGGAATACGCCGAAAACCGCGTTAAGTATGACAACATGGAGCCATGCGTTTATATCAGCTCCGGCGACCATCCGCGCATTATACAGTATTGCTACTACGCTGAGTGCAACCCCATCGACCATACATACGGCGTGAGATAATTTATGTAGGCATTTGTCAGCCTCATCCATATCATTCGGGTTGGGCGTGTAACACACCCTGCCTGGGTGAGGTGGATGGGGCCGGCAAGGGATAAGCTGATGGGTGGATAGATAACGCATAAATATCCTGTGTCAAAAAACAACTGGTTTATGATACACTCAAAACTGCCTGTTTTAGGGGCCTGAAAGGGGGTAAAATCAATGAAATCTGTCGCAGAAAAGGAAACCACCCTTTTTGCTACACATGGGTACGCAAGATGCAGCACGGACGAAGACCGGCAGGATATTAACCGTCAGGTCCGCGAGCTGAAAGCGGCAGGGGCGGAGCGTATATGGTTGGAATTCGAGCATGGGGACGCGCCCGCCAAAGAGCAGCAGGAAGCTATGTTCCAAGCTGCTAATCCTGGCGATACGATCATTACATTGGAGGTCCCGCGTCTGTGCCGCTCGACCAAACAGCTATGCGAGATCATTGACACAATCCGGGACAAGCACCTGCGGCTGATTATCACCGGCAGCATCACCATGGATTGCCGTGATGGAGAGATGGACCCCATGACGGAGGCTTTTCTCCTGATCGCCGGGGTCTTTGCACAGTTGGAGCTGTCGATGATCCGGAGCCGCGTCCGTTCAGGGATGGCAAACGCTAAGGCCAAGGGAAAACAGATCGGGCGTCCACCAATTTCCGAAGAGACAATCCCCGATACCTTTTTCCGCTACTACAATAAGTACAAAACCGGAGAGATCAATCTCAGCGAATTAGCCAGACTATCAAAACTGTCGCGGTCGACGGCTTACCGATATATTAACATACTAGAGGGGGTAAAATCACATGAAACAGAGTAAAAACGATGCAAGACTGGGCCGCTTCCTCAGCTTAATCTTACGCCACCATCCAGAAGCAGCCGGGATCACATTGGATGCGCATGGCTGGGCGGATGTAGGGGCGCTGCTGCGGGGAATATGCGACACAGGGTGGCAGATCGACCGGGAGACGCTGGAGCGGATCGTGCGAGAAGATAACAAGCAGCGGTATACATTCAACGAAGACTGCACCAAAATCCGGGCCAACCAGGGGCATTCGATCCCGGTAGATGTTGGACTGAGAAGAGTACAGCCGCCTCAGTATCTCTACCATGGGACTGCCGCCCGGTTCCTGCCCGCCATCCAGGCAGAAGGCATCCAACGGATGAACCGGCAGTATGTCCACCTCTCACCCGACTATCAGACTGCGGTTGCGGTAGGCCGCCGCCATGGCAGCCCGGTTGTCGTACTCCGGATCGAAGCAGGAACCATGGCGCAAAGTGGCGTGACGTTCTTCCTCTCGGAGAACGGAGTCTGGCTGTGTGAGTACGTGCCGCCGGAGTATTTTTGTGTGGTAACGGACGGGTGAAGCAAGGCGCAAGAGGGAGACGTAAATGTCCATCGGGACATTTAACTTTTTCAAGACAATTTGGCCAAAATTTCGATAAAATGCTTGACAAATCGAACGAAACAAGGTATAATAATATTGTCAGTTGAGAATGATTGCCACTCACTGACAACCGTATCATCTTTTTCATTTTTCTTTCTCCTTTTTTGCGTAGCCTTTTGATTTCATCTTTATCCCCGCGCCGGGACCTGACTCAGCAGGTGGGCCGGACCCGCTCCCCAGTACGGACCGGGATAGTACAATTCAGGCGGGTGCCGCTAGGCATCCGCCCTTTTTCACCCCATTTACGAAGGAGGTCTGTCTATGGATTTTACTCCCGGCAGCAAGATGGATTTATACGCCAGAGCTGCTGCCACCTTGTACGGGATCATCAGCTTCGATGATTTCTACAAAATTTTAGCTACCTACTACGGGGAAAGAACACTTTCCAAGGACCGGATCATGGCCTACTTCTGGACCTCGGATAACGACGACCCTGTATATTACATCCAGGACGAGCTAATCGTACATGCTTCCATTTTTCCTTATGAAATCGCTGGCACGTTGCTGGAAATCCAACAATCCGCCTTTGCACCACCCTCGCGGTGTCACAGGGTTCTGCCACAAAAGGAATTTCTACAGTATGCTAATCCGTTTTTCTTTGAGGATTGCTACGGAACACGACAGATGAAACAGTACCTCACTGGCGACCTTGGTATTCCCCAGGATGATGCGGAGGAAATCATAGCGGAGATGGTCTTTGTTTGCCGCTGCGGTGCCAGCCCTACGCTCGTCCAGGATGCCCTCACCCGTCGCGGCCTCCCTTTTGGAAGGGAATGCTACCTTGCTCTGATCACTATAGCGTGTGAGATGGAGCCGGATATCCGACGGTGGGAGGGGCTGGGGTATACCAACAGCGAATTAGTTAATAGTTAAACCCAAAGGACGAGACCGCTCTGCCATGATGACAGGGTGGTCTCGTCTTTTTATGTTTGCGGTCTCAAAGATAGCCTACGAGAGCCAAAAGTCTTCAGAGTCCGCAGGGACATTCGTCCGCTCACTCAGAGGCAGGATGCTGTCTGCCCTTAAGAGGTCGTAGAGAAAAGCGCGACCCTTCTGTGTCCAACGGAGGTACTGCCTGCAATGGGCGGTGCTGTACAAAATCGTCTCAGGATGCACATACCCCTTGCCGGCATAGCATTGATACAGCACCCAAGTCCCGCTGCACGGATATTGCACACCTCTGTCGTACAAATAGCGGTTCATGGCTTGCGCGGACCAACCGTAGTCTTTTGCAATCACAGTGATTGGAACTGCGTCCAGACTCTGAAGTACTGCATCGCAAAACCTGACCTTAGGTTCCCATTCACGGAGCAATGCGGCCTTGGCTTCCTTTTCGAGACGCAAATCTTGAACCCGACGGTCCCGTTCCGCAAGGATGTTCTGCGCGACTTCCTGTGAAGCATCCTTCAATTCAGCCGCATCCATGGAATCCTGTCCCATGATGTATCCGCCGTTTCGACGAAGAGAGGGGAGCACGTCAAACGTGATCCAGCGCTGGAAATATTTCGCCTCAGGCTTGTTGGACGTAAGCAGCAGGTGATACAGTCCGGGCTCATTGATGAGAAGAAGCTTTTGCGCCCCTCCACGCCGCCCGGAATGACTGTTACTTAGAGGAAGAGTCATCTTTTCATCATCATCCAGTCTGTCCGCAGCCCTCGACGGATTGCCGAGGCCAATCAGAATACAAACATCCATCAAGACACACCAGAATATATTGTTGATATAAAAGATCCGCACCGGTCTGCCGTTGTAATAAACAGTCCAGCTTTTGACCGGGTATTGACTGTCAGGTAATTTCTTGCACATAGCAAGTACCCTCCTTCGTTCATTTGTAATATAGACCAGAAACGGTCTGATTCACATTATGCAAATTCTTGTCAGACTATAAGGAGACACTTTCCATTGGCCGTCAGTGGATGACTTTCCGGGAATTGAGGCAAGAATTTGATTTCGACTGGATAGATAACGGGGATGCTACATGGATGTCCGCAGAGGATTTTTTCTCTGCCGGCCCTTGATCCTACCTTCTGGCGGCCTTCTTGATCCCTTTTCCACAGGCAACGAAAAATCGCCGTCAAATCCAACATTCGTCAGATTTGATGGCGATTTTTGGCAGTTTTAAGGCCGGCTTTCCACCGGATTTGGGGCACTTTCCGGACAGGCCGGATTTAATACTGAGAGGTCAGATGGAAAAAGAGAAATCTGTTCTGCCTCCGGAAGAATAGGCGGGAGAAGCTGCCGCAGGCGAAGGGCCAGATGGGAGGCACGTTCATCGCTGGTCTCACCTCTCATTTCAGCACTCAGAGCGGATTCTGTTCCAATCAGCAGGACACGTTCCCTCCCCCGCGTTACTGCGGTATACAAGATGCGGCGGGTGATACCTTTGCCGGCTATCGGGATGATAACCACACCATATTCGCTGCCCTGACACTTGTGGGCGGTCAGAGCATAGGCCAGTTCCAAGTCCTTCAGGTCTGCCTCTGCATATTTCACCAGCTTAGATGGGTATTGGACTGTCAGTACCCACTCTCTGGTGCGGTGGATCTCCACAATCGCGCCGACTTCCCCATTAAAGACTTCCTTCTTGTAGTTGTTTCGTGTGTGGATCACGCGGTCGCGCAATCGGAATTCTTTACCGTCACAGAAGAACTTGTCCTCGTCCTTCTGCGGATTGAGACGGTCTTGCAGGAGGTGGTTCAAATTTTGTGTCCCCAGTTCCCCTTTTTGCTGCCTGGTGATGACCTGTACCGCCGCAGGCGGCGTTCCGCCTTCCAGGAGCTTTTCATAGGTAAGCACCACAGCCTCGGCGATCTTGCAAGGGTCGCTGATCCGCTTGTTAAAGTCGAAGCCCGCTCCCGTCTCGTCCAGATGGATGTCCTGATCCTCCGCCGTTTGAATGATCTTCGCCGCGTTGGAGCGGATGGCGCTGCCCATCTCCTGCCGGAACACCTCACGCAGGTGGACGGTGCGGATGACGCCGGAATCGATCATGTCCCGCAGTACCTGCCCCGCGTCAATGGATGGCAGCTGCTCCTGGTCACCAATCAGCACCAGCCGCGCCCCGGTGGGGATCACGGCCAGCAGCTCCTGAAACCGTTTGATGTCGACCATGGAGACCTCGTCCACGATGAATAGATCGGGTTCGTCCCTGCTGTAGCGGTTCGCATACTTCCACTGCTCGTTCTTCGTCAGGCGGTCAATGGTACAAGCCTCTGCCGGCATGCGCTCCGCTGCCTTGCCAGTTAATGAGCAGCACTGTACCACCGCCCGGGGGCAAAGTTCCTCCAAGGTATCGAGAGCCGCTTTGATCAGGAGCGTTTTACCCGTTCCCGGGCCGCCTGTTATGATGCTGACAGGAGCCGCCAGCATCTGCCTGACCGCCGCACATTGGTTGGGCGTCAGCTTTAGCCCGGTTGAGGTGCCGTATGACTCCAGGAAGCGGTCGATCTGATGCACGGAACACGTCACCCGTTTCTTGGCTTGACAGAGTACTTTCAGGCCCTCCGCCACGTCCACCTCCGCATAGTAGAGCTGCGAAGGATAGACGGCCTCCACCCCGTTTATGCGGTCCGTATGGACCTCCCCGCTCTCCCCCAGCCAGTCCAGTGCTTTTGAGATGTCATCCTCAGCCAAAGTGCAGTCATGAGGGGTGTCATCTTCCGGTAAGCGGGAGATCTTCTCGCGCAGCTCTTTGCGAAGGATGAAAGAACCTCCATTCCGCGCCTCTTCTTTCTGCAGCGCTGCTCTCACAGCATTTTGACACCGGCGGGGAGCATCGGCCGCCCCGCCAAGATTCAGGAAGATCCAATCAGCCGTCAGAAAGCTGGTGAGATGATCCTGATAGATTCGATAGGGCTCTGTCCGGATGGTTGAGAGAGCCTTGTCTCCATATGTTATATAGAGCGGCAGCGCCAGACGGCAGTCCCAGTTCCGCTTTGTCAGGAATGCCAGGAGGTTGGCAAAGCCCCGGTTTTCTGCAATGGTGTGGTAAATCCTGTCCTTGCTGTTTTGCTTGATTTTGAGAAAGTCCAGCGCGGAACGGTCCGCAAGGATAGTATCCAGGGTTTTTGCACCGTAGGCGTTTACCAATTCACTGCAACTCTTTGATGTGATATATCGTCCTTTGACCTGCATCAGAAATTTCCGGATCTCATGAACCATCGCTGACTCTATACGATCAGCCGAAGCGATCCGCCATTGATGCCCATACGCAGAGTCCTCCTCTGCTGCGGTGACCCGGTATATATCTCCGGGCCTCCGCCAGCCCCGGGATAGATTCGTACACAAATGTATACTCTATCTCACTTGCAAAGTACATCCTTTGATTTCCATCAAATAATGCGTCTGCTCCAACAAAAATGTTCTTCTCATCTGATTTTCCGGCGTGATAGATCCACCTTTGGATGAAAATGATGATTTCTGTTTTTGTACTGTCCATGATTTGCTACTTCCTCTTTTTGTTTGTCCAGCCGTTTATCCCTGAAGGGCATGGAACCAGTCAGAATCGAACGGACCGCACACACGCTTAGCAGCTGGTTCAGCCGGCAGGGCAGAGACGGTATTGCCCCGTACGCGGAATTCAACGATACTTTGGGAAAAGCCTTCATAGCTGTCGCGGCATACTGGCTCCTGGAAGGTCCAGGTGAGGATGCCGCATTCCTTCAGGGTCTTCATTGCTCTTGTAAAGGGAAGGATAACCTTCCGTTCCAGGGCGCTGGGCGTCCGCATCTCCTGGGAAGCCGGCCCGGGAATACGCGGACATGCTGCAAGCAGGATCTCCACGCGGATGGTCTGCAGTTTCCGATCTTTGTTGGATTCATTATGTACCAGGCAGCGCCGCCCAAGAAGGTAGCTGTGCCGGGACTTCCCGCTGATATTGAGCAGAGAGAGGGGCAGGCGCATAATGGGGCAGTTGAGCAGATACTGAGCCATCTCGCCGCTGAAGCAGGCATACACACAACTGTTCCGGTAGGTGATCTCACTGAAGAACCGTACATCATGGTAGGTGTACTGGTCTTCCTGCCAGTCCACGCTCAGCTTCCCCAGGAGCGCTATGCTTTCCTTCAGCCGGTGCCGGACGAAGTCCTTATTCGTGTCAGTGACGGCGTACCCGGCAAGACGAAGGAACTCCTCAAAGGGAAGTCCCACCCGATAGGAGCCTCTGCTGTCCCCCAGTTTACAGACCAGAATGTCCAGGAGTTTAAGCGTATCAGGTTTCAGCAGGAGACTGTCGGGGGCCCTTTCGGGAATGTGCAGGGCGTAGCCCTTCGGTCTGGCGGCGGCCTGGAACAAGCCGTTCAGCCCGGGGCCTTGGTGCAGTTTCAATGATTCAGTCATATAGCGGTCATCTCCAATCATAATAGCATGTTTTTTATTTGTCAACTGTCAGTGCCTAAAATGTGTATTTCTACGGCATTCGACATATTTTATGCTATAGGGGCTGAAAATATCGGCTTTATACAAACAAAAGTTTTGGATAAAACGAAAAAGTCCCCGCAGAAGGTTTTCAAAGGAATACCTTCTGCGGGGATTCTGAATAGGTGCGTTCCATACGGAAGCTGCTTCTTGGGTGATTCATGTTGCCAGGCACGGCAAAAAATGATATACTACAGGAAACGACAGAGTGACTGGGAGGAATTTGATGATGGCTTCTGAATCTGCCGGAATGTTGGCATCCGGGAAAATAACCCCACAAAAATGCCTCAATATGAAGCACCCATACGAGCATCAGGATGAGGCGATGATGAGCTTGGACAGGATGGAGAAAAAATCCCCATCTTACAGTACCCTCGTCGTACTGCCCACCGGAGGCGGCAAGACCTACACCGCCGCAACCTGGCTCCTGCGGACCGCGCTGGACCGAAAGAAGAAGGTCCTCTGGATGGCGCACCGGCATCTGTTGCTGGATCAGGCAGCAGCGTCATTCCGGCAGTACGCCTATGAGTCTGTTATCCCCCACATTGACTCATTTCAGTACCGGGTCGTTTCCGGGGCCGCAAACCATGACCGTGTGGCGAACATTACACCGGAAGACGACCTCCTGATCATCAGCAAAGACAGCATTGCCCAGCATCCGTCCTGCCTGGATGAGTGGCTGGAGGGAGTGCGGGAACTCTACTGTATCGTGGACGAGGCGCACCACTCCACGGCCAAGTCATACCGTAAAGCGATTGAATACCTGCAGAGCAAGATCCCGGAACTGAAATTGATTGGATTGACTGCGACTCCGTTTCGGAAGGATATCGACGATCCCGGCCTGCTGGGCGAGATATACCGGGACGACATTGTCTACCAGATCGGCCTCAATGCCCTGATTGCCCGGCGCATCCTGGCAACGCCCTATTTCAACGACTGCCCGACGTCTCAGGATTATGGCCAAGAACTTGGCCTGAGGGCGCTGGAGAGCATCCAACGTTCTGATCAGATCCCTGATGAGATCGCCGGGCAGATGGCGAAAAGCGTGGCGCGGAATCAGTGTATCGTGGACGCCTATCTGGCAAACAAAAAGATGTACGGGCAAACCATCGTGTTTGCGATCAATGTGATCCACGCCGTCCAGCTTGCCGGCGCATTTCTTGATGCGGGAATAAAAGCGGATTATATCGTATCTGGTGTGCGTGACTCCTCCACCGGCGCAATCACGAAAACCTCGGAGAACGAGGAGAAGCTGGAGGCGTACCGCCGGGGAGAACTTAAGGTTTTGATCAGTGTCAACATTTTGACGGAGGGGGTAGACCTGCCTTCCACCAAGACAGTCTTTTTGACCCGGCCCACCGTTTCTGCTGTTCTGATGACGCAGATGGTGGGACGCGCCCTGCGCGGCGTAAAGGCGGGCGGAACGTCAGACGCGCACATCGTCTGCTTTATTGATAACTGGGGGAGCCGGATTGCCTGGGTCAACCCGCAATCGCTGTTCCAGGGGCTGCGTGATTCAGAGGACGAGGTGGAGAACCGGGCGAAGAGTACCATCCGCACGATTGCCGTTGCGAAAATTGAGGAATTTGCCCGGATGCTGGATGAATCCGTGGACACAACGGACCTGGAGCGGCTTCCGTTCTGTGAGCGAATCCCGCAGAAGGTGTACTTCATCCGTCTGGAGGAGCAGGGAGAGGATGGCGCCGACATCTTCTATCAGGTGATCGTGTACAATAACTCGGTGGAGGCGTACAACCAGCTGATGGAGGATTTGCCCGTCCTGTTCGATTCCTATGCCGCCACGGAAGAATTTTTGCCGGAGGAACTTTTACAGGAAATGGAGTGGCACTGCTATAACACCTACTTCACCGGGGAAATGGTGCCTCCATATCAGCAGCAGGATGTCATCAACATCCTCAAATATTATGCGCAGTATGGCAAAGCGCCGCGTTCCTACACGTTTGACGAGATCGACCGGGGCAAATTGGACGTGCAGAAGATTGCCCAGCACATCTGGGACAACCGCCTTACCAGGGAGGAGCGCTGGCAGTACGAAAACGCGCTGTGGGAGGATAGCGATGATAACCTGCTCCAGCTCTTTTTCGGGAAGAAGCTCTATTTCCTGCGGCAGATCGATTTGGAGTACGCCAAGCTCGCGTCTCCGGAGCTGTACGCCCCACAGAATACGGTGCGCTATGGGGACAAGGAGCTGGAAGATCTTCCGCTTGCGCAGGTGCGGGATATCGCCCCGGATACGGAGCAGAAGCTGCGTCACGCGGCGTTTGAGAATTTCAAGCGCGAAGATGGACAGTTTCGCTGTGCGAAGTGCGGAACCGTCTACGCGGAAAAGATACGCTTCCATGTGACCCACATTCTTCCGATGGAGCAGGGTGGAAAGAGCGTCCCGGAGAATATGCAGATCATCTGCTATAAGTGTTATGAGGAATATGGAAAGTAAAAAAAGAAACGAAGAACTCTACTATACCGCCCGTGACTTGGCTGTCATCTTTAACAACCTGGCACTGGACTGTCAAAGCGAGGCGGAAATCCTGGGGAATATCTGGGCAAAGGAGCGGGCCTATCTCCGAGAGCCGTACCGCTCAGACAGGCGCAGACTTTATCTGGACACGCTGTACTGGGAGAGCTATTACTACCACAAGGACTCCCTTGACAAAGAACTCAAGACAATCAGTAAGGATTGCCGCGACGTCGGCGGCAGCCTGAAGGAAGAAGACTACATGAGCGATTTTGCAGATGTCGATCTGTTCTTTAAAACCCTCCGTATCCGGCTCTTATATGGGCCGGGTGGAGCATATGTCCGGCTCAAGCGCCGGACGCTGCTCAGCCAGCTCAACGCACAGCGGCTGCGCCCGCAGGGGGCACAGCGCATCCAGACCTGCCTGCGCTTCTACAGGATCGGTATGTTCTCCCGTGGAGAAATCCCCTGCCGGCTGGAAGAGACCAAGCCGGACGACCTGATCGTTCTGCGGATTGTCGCAAAGAAGCCAAGCGTACAAAAAGCCAGACCGGGCAAATGAGCTGTGGTAGTTCATGATGCTTGTTTATTCATAGAGTATTCACTGGATGATGTGCCTGCAGACCGTTTTTGAGACCGGCGGGGGCCTGATTGCAAATAACGTAGGTCTAAAAATTTTTTTATTCTTGCGGATTTCAGATGATCAACTATCTGACCGGTGGGTTTTGATTGGGAAAAGTTGAGAATCTCTCGAAAAGCCCCGGAAAAACTCGATTGCCCAGAACCGCCAAAATTCGATATTTTTTGTCGAAATTGCATGTCGGAACAGTTGTTCTAAACGGTGCAAAAACTACTTGTTTTTGCCATTTTTGATAACTTTCTACAGCCAAACTTTTTTGAGACAAATGTTCTTTTTCGGCTCGCGGATGTGCTCAAAGGCCCTCTTCCCGGCTGAACACACGAAAATTTCAGGCTTTTTGCGGATGTTAAAATACAAGAGAAATTGCCGAAATATGCATAAATATGATTAAATATTCACTTTGGCGTATATATACTCTGGGGGAGGATCTGTATGGAAACGAGGCTCGAAGAAGGTTTCCTCCGCGAAGTTGTCCATTGTTTGCAGCAGGTCCACGGCGGCGATATGGTGGTTTCCGCTGCCAAATGCTGCGTGGACGGACAGGTGTTGACTGGCGTGATTGGGCGGGTTCCCGGGCGGCGCATCGTTCCGGTCGTATACTTGAAAGACATCCCTGCCGGCGTGTCCGCCGAGAAGGCGGCAGACAGCATTGCCCAAAAATTTCACACCATGCTCACCGGCAGACCGGTACAAATGCCGCCAGGCCGTGATGGTCAGGCCGTTCTTGCGGAAGTCATTTTACGGGCAGCCGGCAGGAGAGCTGTCCGCCTGACACAGCGTGATAGCGCTTCTGTCAGTCGGGGCGGGATTGTGGGACTCTTTTACATCCCAAGCCGGGATGCCTATCTCTCAAAAGGCGAGCAGAAGGAACTGGACACCGGCATGGATGAACTGTTTGTCGCTGCCTGCAAAAACACGCTGGCGCAGTTTGGCGTTGTCCTGGCAAATACATCGGAGTTTTCCAGCAGCCTCCCAGCGGATACGATTTTGCAGTCCGAGCCATTCTCCGCCGTGCGCTTCGATCCGCAGAGCCTGTACGTGCTGACCAATGATGCGCCAACAGGCGGCGCGGCCCTCATGTTGATGCCGCCGGTTTTGGAGGAGCTGGGACGCATCGTTGACGGCGACTACCATATTACCCCCATAAACACGCGGGAGGTAATGATTTCCGGCACAACGAGTATGTTTTCTCCGAAGATACTGGCGGCTTTGCTGCGGAACGGCAATCAGGAAACAAAAGGGACTTCCGGGGAAGGCGCCTTGTCTGATTTCGTTTTTCGCTATGATTGCAACGCAAAAAGACTGATAACAATTCAACAATAACGAGAAAAAGGCGGAGACATTTTGCGTGTCTCCGCCTTCATCAATTCTCTATTCCGGGACTTTTCCATCCTCCGCATTGATTTCCGGAGCTTCGTCCTCCTCGTCAGACAAAGACATACAGTATTCCTCCACCAGATTGCCTAGCTCCTGCATATGGTTTCGCTCCGCCTCGGGAGTATTTGCCCTGCTGTCGGCTGTCCCTATTCCGGCTTGGTCGCACAGAGCAGCGAGCTGCTGATACAGACATGTCATGCGCCGGCTCTCTGAAAAGGTGAACGCACCGTCATACTCCCCGCACAGCGTGAGGACCTGGCTTTGCAACTCCATAAACCTGCGGCTGTGGACAGTATCCGAAGCTCTGTCAAATGCCAGCATCCGGCGGAAGAAGTCCGGGATGCCAACGGTATCGTCGGGGGTAGAGCGGTAATGGCTGATTTGGTCTTCAAACTCCCACTGCGTAAGCTTTACCAGGGAATCTGTGTATAACAGATTGATTCCATCAAAGATCCCCTCGGGCTGCCCACTGGAGGCCCAGAGGTACACTGCGCAGGAGCGGAAATACGCATCTATCTCCTCAGTGGTAAGTTGGAGTATTGGCGGTATGCTCCTGCAAAAGCTGCACACACATTCCAAGTATTTGTGATGGATCATGTTTTGGATCATCAGTGCTGTCCCCCCTTTTTATATGATCCTATGATAGCACAGTTTGGGGACAAAAGAAAGTGAATGCTGGGAAAATCGAAAGGGTCCTAAATTGGAGGTCATATTGCCGCATCCTGAGAGACCATCAATGGTTCCCAAGGCGTGGTGGACTTACGGCTTTTGCATCATATCCAGCAACACTGATGTTATATGTGTCCACTCTATAGGGGCCTGAAAATACAACTGTCTAAAATTATGGCCTGTACTTTTTAATTTGTCCTTGACATGGGGGACAGTTCATGTAATGGGTCACTCGGCGAAGAGTTCTTTTCTGCCGGCAGAAAACAGCGGCTAGACATTGCACCTCATCCTGTATGATACAAAAAGTCCAAACGCTTTTCAACCGCGAAGTTGGAAGCTCCCTTTTTTTCTCCACGATCTCTCCCCCTTCAGCTGTATCCACAGTTCAACTATGAGGCCGTATCTTCCCGCCGTAGATCTTCTCCCCCGGCATCCCCCGTGTGTTTTCCCTCTCCACTGGAGGGCCTTCCGGCAAAGAGCGGACATTTGGTTCAGAAGTCCAAACTTTTCAGGGAAAACGGTGTATTTTTCCGTACGTTTTCCGCATTTTTGCCATCGTTTTGCCGTACATTTTCCGTACGATTGCCGCCCTTTTTCCATAATCGCTTTGCCGCTCGATTCGGCGGTGCTTGGCGCTTCAGCCCGGAAATCCCAATGGTTTCAAAAAAGCAGCGGCTCTTTGCCGTACGTTTTCCATACATTTTCCATGCTTTTTCCGTCCACTTGCCATACTTTTTCCGTACATTGATTGACCGAACAGTGGACCAAGAATGTCCAGGCAGCTACCATCTTCCGCGAAACGCCTTCGTTCCCTGCCTGCGTCCCCAGTCTCCCCTCGTTCCATCCCCATTATCGAGGGATGCCTGGGTACAGTTGCCGGGGCACCAGGGATAAAACACTTTCCTGCGAAGGATACCCTTATGGGGAAAAGATCGAGGAGAGGGGAGGATGGTTGGGGACTGCTCAATACTCCCTCCCCACAACCATACTCGCGCCGAATCAGTGTGTTCCATCGAAATATGCTGCTTTTTACAGATTTAGCTCGATGAAACTCCGCATGGCGTAGGATAGTGTCGTGCTTCCTGCTCCCACCTCGCATTCCAGAGGTTAGAGCATATTTCATTTTGAGGTCTGTGCTATGGCAAAACGCCAGGAGCCTGGGCCGGAAAGTGATTATCATAGATCCGGTGGCCCGCCTCGTCCGGGGAGCCGTTAGGTCGTGATGCTCGCCTCGGTGCCGAATGCGGCTTGTCATTTTTCCGCCGATATGGTATTCTTATCACATATTCAGTCAAAAGGGAGGCCGGCGATATGGCCCAGTCGATTCTTGACGACTTATCCGAGATAAACCAGGCGCTGGGGGACATGGGCCCCGGCGACGGGCGGGCCCGTCCGTACCTCGACAGGTGCGCCGACGGCCTCCTGAACGTCCAAGCCGCGACGGAGGGCGAGCTACGGGACGTGCTCGGCGCGTGCCTGCCCGTCCTCGATCGGCTGGCCGCGCTCCTGCCGGACGGCGACGCGGACGCGCCGTTCTACCGCTCCATCGGGGCCATAATCCGGGGCGACTACCGGAGCTACCTGGCGGAGACGGAGCGCTTCTACGCCGCCAAGAGTGCCGAGGATCCCGGCTGGCTGGATTGGTTCACGGCCAACCATTACTTCGTCTCCATCGTGGCGTGCCTTCCCATCCTCGGGAATTGGGACGACCAGGTCGAAGGGAAAATCATCCGTGCGCACCAGAAATACGCGGCCAGGTACTTCCCGAAGTCCGCGTTCGGCCTCTACTGCAAGGCCTGGGCGTCCAAGGGCTCCGACCAGCACCGACTGAGGCTGCTGCGGGACGTGCTTGAAAAGGACCCGCGATGGGCCTGGGCCTGGGCGGAGACGGGGGACATCTACTATAACCTGAAGAAATGGGATCAGGCCCTGGACGCCTATCGGAAAACCATGGAGGACGAGCGGGCCCATACCGCCGCGCTGTTCTTCGCTGCCGCATGGTCGGCCGGGCAGCTCAAGAAGTCCGACTCCGAGATCGCCTGCTACGAGCGCTGCCTTGAGTTCGACCCGGACTACCCATACGCCCAGAACAACCTGGGCTGGGCCCTGATCCGCCAAAAGCGCCATGCTGAGGCGGAACCATACCTCCAGTACGCGCTGGAGCACGACGAGGACAAGAAATGGGCCGCCCGGAACCTGTTCGACGTCCTGGAGAAGCTGGGGAGGACGGGGGACCTGCTCGCCCTCGTCCAATCCCACCCGGAACATTTCCGGACGAAATACTACCGGGAACGGGTCGCCAAACTATCTGCAAAGGATGTAAGCGTGGACATGGAAGAACTTCAGAAGCTGTTGGAAAAGAAAACGACCAACGAATACGCCGGGACCATCACCGTCTCCCAGGAGCAGAGCGGCATCCGGCTGTACGAGCACCAGAAGCAGGCCGTGCGGGAGCTCGACAAGTGGAAGGGCGCAGGCAACAGCGGCGCGGGGCTCCTCGTCCTGCCCACCGGCGGCGGCAAGACGCTGACCGCCGCCTACTGGCTGATGAAGAGCGTTCTGGACGGCGGCGGAAAGGTCCTGTGGGTCGCCCACCGGCACGAGCTGCTGAACCAGGCCCTCCGCGCCTTCGAGCGCGTCTGCTACCGGGACCTGTCCCCCAACAGGCAGGAGTACCGCTACCGGATCGTCTCGGGCCAGCACGACAAGGCCGTGCACATCCGGCCGGAGGACGACATCCTGATCGCCAGCAAGGGCAGCCTGGCCCACGACCCGTCCCATATCCGGAAGAAGTGGGTCGAGCCCAACGGGGGCCGCATCTGCATGGTGGTCGACGAGGCCCACCACGCCCCGGCCAGCGAGTACCGGAAGCTGATCGGCGTCCTGCGGGAGTCCGGCGGGGACTTCCGCCTGCTGGGCCTGACGGCCACGCCCTTCCGTACCGCCGAGAAGGAGCAGGGCCTCCTGGGCAAGCTGTTCCCGGACGATATCTTGTTCAAGACGGACCTCCGCACGCTGATCGAGCAGGGCATTCTTTCCAAGCC
>OFFJ01001040.1_pt1 | contig 21350 bp, 28 predicted proteins | sample 1521261 | NCBI WGS metagenome assembly OFFJ01 (sample SAMEA3504122, study PRJEB24116) | mouse gut metagenome | biome: mouse gut; feature: mouse-associated habitat; material: faeces | place: Denmark | collected 2011 | reverse complement strand
CCTTTGCCGCCATGCCGGCAAAGGCAAAATAATTTCTTGCCGTGCAGCTGCTCACAGGGCGTGATGGTAATGAGCAGTTACGCCTTTGAGGAGGTGCAACAAATCCTTTGCGCGATTTATACACGGCTGAGTAAGGAGGATGAGGACAAACATCAGCCCGAGTCCGAGAGCATCCAGAACCAAAAGTCCCTGCTGACCCACTACGCCATCGACCACGGCTGGGATATCTACTCGATTTATTGCGATGAAAGTATTATATTAGGACTAAGTCAGGAAGTGCTTGCGCCGCAAGGGTTTCCCGGTTTGGTCCTAATTTTTATGCCCCCGGGCAGGCGGGCCTCATAGGAGGATGATACCGAAATATGTAGAATTATCACGGTTGCCAATCAAAAGGGCGGCGTAACCAAAACCACAGTCTGCCAACACTTGTCCTACATTCTGGCCGAGGAGGGGCGGCGAGTTCTCTGTGTTGATTTCGCCCCCCAGATCAATCTCTCCGCTACCCTTCTCCCCGATGGACAAGCCCCCGCGCTGAACATCAGCGGCGTCATGGCCCGGTTGCTGGAGGACTAGGACTTGCCCGCCCCCAGCAGCTAAATGTTGTACGTCGAATTATGGTAAAAGGAAACAGCGCAATAAAAAGGGAGGAGAAAGAGGGGAAAAACATCAGAAAAGAAGAAACGGCGGGAAAGGGGAAAAAGGAGGGTGTCGAAAAAAGTCGAAACAGTCGATAAACGTGGGGCAGGAGGATATTCTGGAAGGAAACAAAAGGAAATGAAGATGATTCCAATGAAAGAGATCCAGGATGCGATCATGTCAATGGGAGGTCAGCCAAGTAGGGAATGCTATTGGCTGCTGTGTCTGGCGGTCTATGAGGCGAAGGAGCGATGGCCGGAGAGGCCGCAAATGAAAGAGATTTGGGCAGCAGTGCAACAGAAGGCACACAAGCGTACGGCCACAGCAGTTTCCAAAGGCTTGGAAAGAGCCATGGCCGATTTGTGGAAGCGGGGGAACCGGGAAACGATGGGTACTTATCAGCGCAGCTGGGAATATGAAGCGCCATCGCCAAAAGAGTTTATCTATGTGATGGCGGAGCATCTTTGGGCAGGGCGGGGATATGAAGCGGTGAGCAAAGTCACATGAGATTTTGGCCGCTCACGGCGGCAAGGATGAGCTCAGGGTCGATCACCTTTTTATCCAGCTGCTGGCCCAGGAGAAGAGCGTCGGTCATGAGGTTGTCGATCACCCTGGGGTTTCTTGCCTTTTTCGCATCTCTTACTTTGACGCGAAACACCTACATTCAGCGGTGCGGGAATGTCGATTTGATCCCTGGCCAAGCTGGAAACCAGCCTGCTCACCGAGATGGGCACGGAGCGTTTTTTGCAGGAAATCCTTTCGCCACTCCGCCCCCACTACGACTATATCATCATCGACACCAACCGGCCGCCAGCCCCCTCATGACCAACGCCCTCACGGCGGCGGACAGCGTGCTCATCCCCCTCTGTCCCGAGTTCTACTCCACGGAGGGGCTGGTGCTGCTGGTGGAGCGCCACGACGCACAGCTACCGCCCAGGAGCCAGGTGATTCGCCGCTGGCTGGGACGGCTGGGGCCGGAGGCGTTCTTTCAGCTTCTGGAGGTCAAACGGGCGGACAGCATGGGACAGGACCTGGAAAAGGTACGGGACCGTCTGGTGGAGTTGGACGAGATCAAGGCCAAGGCCGAGCAGATTTTGGCGGAAGGGCAGTGCTTTACGCTGAAGGATCTGGCGGTGGACGGCCGGGACGTGATGGCCGCGGGGGTCGCACCGGACCCGGAGGTGGGGCGGGTGCTGGGCGGACTGCTGGAGCGGGTGCTCAGCGGGGAGATACCCAATGAGCGGAATGCCCTGTTGAAACGGACCGTCTGCAATCAAAACAACGGTCAGGAATAGGATACTATAACAGGAAAGCAGGCGGGATGACACCCGCCTGCTCCATTTTTGTTATTCGGAAAACACCCGGGACAGATCAACCACACAGTCCTCCAGGACATTCACCTTCAATTTATCTCCAGCCTCACCGAAATCTACCGCTGTGTAATAACCATCTGTCAAGACAAAAACCTGGACATATTTGCCGTCGGGGTCCACGATCCAATATTCCCGGACGCCGGCCTTTTGATAGAGGTTGAACTTTGTGAATTTGTCATGCCGGCGAGTCCAGGGGGAAAGGATCTCCACCACCATGTCCGGTGCACCCTTGCAGCCGCGATCATCCAGCTTGGAGTGGTCACACACGATGGTGATATCCGGCTCCACCACCGTGTCCACATCCTCCGGGGTGTCGCCGTCCTTCTCGAACAGGCGCACATCAAACGGCGCATGATAGACCTTGCACTTCTTTCCCTCCAGGTAGTTTGCAAGCTGCCGGAACACCTCTCCGCTGATTTCCTGGTGTCCCCTGGACGGGGCGGGGGCCATCAAGACAACTTCCCCGTCAATGAGTTCCGCCCGCTCGTCATCCGGCCAGGTAAGCACATCCGCGAACGTATACCGCTCCTTCTCTGCTGGCAATGCCATAAATCACGCCTCCTTTTCCAGTTTACCCCCTGTGGCCGGGTTGATACCCATAGCAAGGGAAGTTTTATCCCGCTTTGCCTGTGTCTCCACCGCCCGCGCTATGAACACCGGGACGGCCTCTCCTGCGGCTTTTGCGGCCTCCTGCGCGGCCTTGATGGTGTTGGGGGATAAGGATATACCCCCGGCCTCTCCCGTGTCCTCCTGGGCTATTCTGCCCTCAATAGCGGTGTTGATATAGGCGTTTACGCTTTGCCCCTGTGCGTCTGCGCGGGCTTTGACGGTGTCCTTGCGGCCTTTTGGCATGGTAACGTTGATGCGGTCGTAGTTGTTTTTTACATATTTGTTAACCGCCCGCTGGTTTGCCTTTGGTACTGGCATGATCTTCCTCCTTTCAGTCGGGAGCGCCGGAAATTTCGACACCTCCTCCATTATGCTGTTATTATACCACGTTTGTATATTGATGTAAATATGTAATTATCAACAAAAATATTGGTGTAAATATGTGCATCATACCAGTAGACATATTGGGGTAAATATGGTATTATAATCATGTCAGGAGGGAACAGCACCGGCAAAGGTTCCAATGAGTAGCCGCAAGGCGAAAAGAGATGGCCTATAAGAGCGGGACGGGATCTGGAATGGCCCCAACGAGGATTCCCCCATAAAGCCCACCGCCGCCGGTGCAATCCCCTAAAAATCAAGGAGGTTTACATCATGAGCATGAACGAGATTGAGGCCAAGTGCCGGGAGCTGCGCCAGCTCCAAGCCCTGATTGACGAGGCCCAGCAGGAGGCGGAGGCCATCAAGGACGGGATCAAGGCCCAGCTCACCGCCCAGGGGGTGGATGAGCTCCAGGCCGGAGAGTACCGGGTGACCTGGAAAGCCGTCACTTCCTCCAGGCTGGACGGGAAAGCCCTCAAGGCGGCGTTGCCGGACGTGGCCCAGGCATTCACCAAAACCACCACCACACGCCGGTTCTGCGTGGCATGAAAAAGGCCCCTATCCTGAACGCCGCCACAGCTGACAGGATAGAAGCCCCACCAACCACCACAGGGAGGCTGATACAGCCATTGTACCAGCCTCCCGCTCGAAAAGCAAGGAGGAGTCATCTTTGAAAGGAAATATTTTCACCGACATTGCCGCCACCGTCGAGGCAGGGCGGAAAATCCGTGAAGCAAGGAAGGCCGGAGCGGATGCTGTTCGGATCGAGCCCATTCGCATCATGCCTATTGCGACCTTACCCCTGGGGTTTCTTGACGTTATGGAGGGGTGCAGCGCCTGGAACCTGGGAAGGGAAACGTATCAGGCCGCGAAGGAGGTTTTTGATAGCCTCCCAGAGAAAACAAAGCGTGACCTTGCCCCCACGCCGGAGAGGCCGGGGGAATGGGTAGAACGCGCCCGGTTTTGGCAGAATCTCCTAAAGCCCGCCCTGCCGCCGAAAATGTATCATGCTGTCATGGTGAAGTTTATTAGTTGGTACACCCACTGTCTGCGGCGGAGGAAGGGGGCGGAGGTATGACTTTCTTGGAAACCAGCGACAAGCAGGTGCGCCAGTTCATGGAGCTGCTTGATAGGGCAGGCACCAACGAATATATCATGGTGGTGGCCATCCTTTGTGCCGGCCTGGGGAAAGATGGGCCTAACATCGAAAATAGGTACACTAAGGGGGACTTCAAGCGGGCCATTAAAGCCTTGAGAGCGTCCCAGGTATACGCCCCGGATCATGCTAAAAACTATGAGGCCGCTATCGCGCATATCCGCGAAAAATGGTTGCATAAGGCGGTGACGGTATGAGGATCACATGGAGGCACGGGGACCGCTCCGTTGAGTTTGAGCACCAACCCATGCCCCCGGAACGGTTCAACGCCCTGTGTAAGCTGGCCGGGGCAGTGATTGGCAGCGGGGTGCTGCTGGTGGCCGTCCATATGGTGGGCATATGGGCCATTGTCTGGGCGGTTGGGGCGCTGGTGCTGGTTGGGCTGTACAGGCTGATTCGTGGAGGGATATTTGATTGAGCAGAGGGCCGGGGGTGATACCCCGGCCCTTTTACTGTGGGGGAAACTTAGGTTTTCTGAGGTTGTTGTCCAAATCCCTCTATTTCACGTTTTAAGGCCCCTTGCGCGGCGTTTGGCCCGCTCGAGGTATAATTTATACTCCTTCGAGCGGGTGTGGCTTTACGGGCTTTATACGGCCTTTGTGTTAAAAGTTTAACAAAGGCACCTTGCCAGCGGTCAAAACGACCAGAGGGGGGCTCAAATTGAGGCACCCGCGATTTCGGGGGTAGGGGCCAATCGGCTCAAATCTGAGCCGATTGCTTTCACTCAAAATTGGGGGTGGGCAAAGCAAAAGCCACGTGCCAACGAGCTGGCACTTTCTGGCGGGGTGGCGCTTCACGGGCTTTAAGTGCTCAATTCTCCGTAGAATCTTCTTGCTCCTCCTTCCCCGCGGCCGTTCGCAACACGTCTTTTGCGGCGTCCAAAACAGGATTTAGGTCAACCCCGGGATCCAACATCCTCCGGGCCAGATCTCCCATACGCTCTTTCAGGTGGTCTTGCATCGTATAATCTCCTTTCTATATCAGCAGTACCGGCCTCCCGGCCTGCATGGTCATGCCGTTGATGTGTTTGACGGTGTTCCGGGCAACCACTTTCCCATCAAGTTTGGTTTCTATGGTGATATTGATTGTCTGGCTTTCCGGGGTTCTTTGCAACGCTTGCATAATGGCGGAAAACTGCTCCGCAATGTTTCCTGTGTCAGACCGCCTATTCACGGTGGCCGAAAACTGTGGGCTGGCTGGGATTACCGTTCCCTGAGCAACACGGGGCAGCTGCTGAACCGAGAGGGAAGGAAGTGCTTCCAAGTTGGGCCCGCCCACATTAACACCGCTGATTTGCCGCGCAGCCTTTTGAACGGCTGATACAGCAAGCCCGGATTCTGCCTGAATCCCATTGGCAAGCCCCCGGGAGATGTTTTCTCCGATTGCGGAAAACACGGTTGACGGACTGTGAATGCCAAGCAGTCCTTTTACGTTGTCAACGATACCGCCGAAAAATCCAGAAACCTTCTCTTTAATCCATGAACCCATTGCCAAGATTCCATCCCACAGGCCTTTCACAATATTTTTCCCGACATCCTTTATTTTCGACATATACGTTGTAAACCCGGTCACAATTGATGTGATAATCTTTGGAACAGCCTTTACAGCTTCGGGAATATTTTGAATGATTCCAGCAGCAAATTTTACGATTAAATCCAGACCCGCCTGTATGATTTTAGGGAGGTTGTTTGCAATGGCGGTCACGAGCTTTTCAATAATGACCGGGGCTTTTTCTAACAGTTTTGGCATTGCTTCGATCAGCCCATCCGCCAGTGCAACAATAATTTCTATTGCTGCGTCCACGAGTTTGTCCACGTTGTCAATCAGCGTTTCCACAATTTGCAAAATGGCATCAACCGCGACAGGGATCAGCTCTGGGAGCGATTCCGAAATTCCTGATACAAGTACAGATATGATCTCAACCGCCACAGAAATGATTTCTGGAAGCGCCTCAATTGCTCCATTTATCAGTGTCATTATGATTTCCAGCGCGGCATTTGTGATTGTTGGCAAATTTTCTATGATTCCCCTCCCCAGTGCTCCAAGCAGCTGCATACCAGCGTCTACCATAGCGGGAAGCTGTTCAACAACCATGTTCAGACCATCGCTCAAAACATCTCCAAAAGCCTCCATCGCGCCGGACAACCCGCCCTCCTGAAAAGCGGATGCAATTTTTGAAACCCCATCAGAGCCGAACTGCACAAACTCTCTGAGGTTTGGAGTGAGCTGGTCAGATAGGATGATCTGCGCTCCCTCCAGGGCGGATTTGAACAAAGTAACGTCACCAGCCAAATTGTCAAGCTGCGTGTTCGCCATGTTCTCCGCCGCCCCGGCAGCATTGCCTATGTACCCGCTCAGCTCGTCAAACCGCTCCCCGGTGTTGGCCAGCAGGGCATTGACGGATTTTAAGTCCTCCTTGTTAAAAATTTTAGAAAGAGCCTGTGTTTGCTCCCCCTGTGTCATGGCGGAAAGCGCCGCCTGAAGGTCTGCGAACGTTTCATTTAGGGGGCGTATATTCCCCTGTGCGTCGTAGACCTCCAGCCCCAGGGATTGCATAGCTTTTGCCGCTGTATCAGTCGGCGCGGACAATGATAAGATGATATTCCGCAGAGCCGTGCCGCCCTCTGCGCCTTTCACGCCATTGTCCGCCAGAATGCCAAGAGCAGTTGAAAGCTCAGTGGTGCCTCCGGCGAGGTTTTTGGCGGTGCCGCCAATGGTCAAGATTGCCTCGCCCAACTGGGCAACACTGGTGTTTGACTTGCTGGAGGCCATCGCCATTTGATCCACCAGGTCGGCAGATTCTTCCATGCTCAAGCCAAGTGCGGACTGCGCGTCAGTCACCATATCAGAGGCGGCGGCAAGTTCGATTCCGCCGGCAGCGGCCAGATTCAGCACATTCGGAAGCGCTTGCATGGATTGCTCCGAATCGTATCCGGCCAGCGCCATATAATTCAGCGCGTCCGCCGCCTGTGTTGCGGAAAAGGCGGTGGACGCCCCCATTTCCATCGCAAAGTCCCGCAAATCACCAATTTCATCCGTGGTTTTTCCCATCGTTGCCGCCACTTGAGACATTGCGCTGTCAAACTGCACTCCAGTGTCAACGGAAGAAGCCGCAAATGCAGTCACCGCCGTTGTGGCCGCTCCAATCGCCACAGCTGCCGCTTTGGCGGCCGCAGAAATTCCATTTTTTAGTTTGTCAACTATGCTTGATGTGGCTTTTTCAGCTTGTGAGGTGTCCATAACCACGCCTATGATGACAGACCCATCATAATTCTGCATAAATTACTCCCTTCTGCTGTATTTCTCCTTGTATTTCGCAACATTCTCATTGAGTTCTACTTGCTTTTTCGCATATTCTTGGATCAGACCCCCAATTTGCTCGAAAAAGTCGGCAAACTCATAGATCCCAGGGGCCTGTTCCCCGAACACCTTTCGGCAGGTGCCCGCGCCGAACACTTCATCGGTTCGCGCCGCCAGATTAACGCACACCTCCGCAGCCTGTGCAATGACCGAAGAAGCTTCGTCGATAGACCCATTTTCCGCCCGAGAAAGCCGCTCTGAAAGCTCGCCTGAAGCGGCCTCAAACTCTTTCACAAGGATAATGAGATTATTCATGAAAGTTGTGTTCTTCAGCTCCAGCATGATAAAATCACCGCTGTCGTTCACCTGGATCTTCTTCCCGGTGCTGTTAATTTTGATGAAATCGCTCATTTTGTGCTCCTTTCAAATTTGTCCAACCTCTTTTTGGGGGCCCCAAGAGAGATATCCCCCAGGGGGGGGTCAAATTTGACCCCCCCCCTTTTTCGGGAACCCCAAGAGAGATATCCCCCAGGGCCTCTGTGAAAATGTTTTGTCGCATCAATGTTCCAGGACGGCCCACCGCTCCGCCATTGCGTCCAACTTCCCGGGGAGGCCGTCTATCATACCTTTCATGATAACACTGCTGGTAGTGGATGCTTGCCCAAAGTATCCGCCGGATCCGATGGAGGCCAGCCCACCGCGATATGCCCAAATATCACGGAAATGTCGCTCCAGGTCTGCTACTTCCGCTTCGAACTTCTCCAGGCTCGGGGCGGTGATGTGTCCCCGGCTGGGCTTCTCCAGCAGCCGCAGAACGTAATAACCGCCCTTCTCCGCAAATGCCTTGATCTCAGCTTCAGACAAATCCGCGCCCGCTGCAATAAGCCCCTGAAGCGTTGTCAGGGTAGCCGGGTCGGTGCTGCTGGTGATGTACCGCTGGACGGTCTCGCGCAGTTCAGCGATCACGGGTGCAGCCTGTTCCTGGGCTTTCTGCGCCAGCTTGTCGATTTCCGCATTATAGGCGGCGTTGCGATCCGTTTTCATTCGGGCCTGTACCTCCTCGCTCCACAAATGATCCCGTGCGCCGTCGTGCTGGTAGTCCGGGGTCAGTGCATCCACGGCGATTTTGTAATCGCTGGAAATCTTTTTCAGTTTGTCAAATGCGTTCGTCATTGTATAATTCATCCTTTCAAATCTGCAATAAATCTATCAAGGGCTTCCATGTCCAGGTCAAGGCTCGCTGTTCCGTCCTCATCGGGGGTATTCAGCGCCTCCAGCAGCGCAGCCTTGCCCTGTGTGTCAAGTTCGGCCACCTCTGCCCCAAGCTCTCTCAGGCTCCGGGAAAGAGCATCCTCCGGCAATTCTTGCTCCATGCGCCGCGCTTCAATGGCTTTTTGCAGGTTGATAATCCGGCTGTTAATGCTACTCAAAATCTGATAGCTCCCTATTGGGCGCGGGGTGACAAATCACGGTCATGATCCCCGCTGCCGCCGCATATTCGGGGCGGTCTGCCGTGAAATCGGAAATATCTTCGAGCGGGCCGTGCTCCCTGAGGATGTCGATTGCCCCGGCGGGGTCAGTGGTGGTGCTGCTACCGTCCGTGAAGGTGACAACCACCTTACAGGGCTTCCCCCGGTCTGCGATTTTCTGGAGCGCAGCCAGCCGCCTTGAAATTGCCTTACTGTCCATGTTCGCCTCCTATCGCTGCCTCTAATTCTTGCAGACGGGTGATGATGTCGGTCTGCTCTGTCATTTTCAGCCCGTATTCCAGCACAGAGCGGGCCGCAGATACGCGCACCTGCCCATTTTCGTCACTGTCCTCCATGACCTCACGCAGAACAGCAACCGCCGGATCAAGCGTCTGCTGTACCTTCCGTGTTGCGTCCTCCACCAGTTCTGCGAATGCCTTTCGGTATTCCGCCTGAAACTCAGGATCATCCAGATAGCCCCGCAGGGTCTTGGACGTGATCCCCGCAGCGGCGGCGGCTTTCTCTTTTGTTGGCTGTGTCAGCAGCGCAACCAGGGCTTTTTGTTTCTTGGGTGTCATTGCACCCCTCCTTTTTTCGGTAAAAGTCGGTATAAATCGTTATCCAGTCCTCCAGCTTCATCACCACGCACCACGGCGAACGGGAGCGGCGGAAGAATATGGCGGGGGCACCGTCCCCGAACCGCTGGGCGTCCCGCTCCGCCTGGGCCATCCATTCGGACAGCCGCAGCGTTTCCGCCCTCTTGCACTCGATATGAATGCCTGGGAGGCCGGATAAGTCCGGCACTTCCCCATAGCTCTGAGCGCGGCCAGCCTCTACCGGGTAGCCGTAACTTTGGAGGATTTTGGAAAGCTCAATTTCCGCCCTGCGGCCTTTTGCCTGAGAACGTTTTCCGCTCATAGTTCCGTCGCCTCCAAGTTCCATTTTGGCTTACTCTCCTGCTCTTTCAAAAATTCGTCCAGCCAATCGTTGTTTTTCTGAATCCTGTCCTGTGTGGGCTGGAAGTCTTTACCGTTGCTGCTCCCCGGTTTGGGAGAGGATAGCCCCCACTTTTCCCGGCTTGCTTTGCGGATAGCGGCGTCCCAATCCTTGTACGGACGGCCTTTCATGCTGCAATACTCACTCAGATAGCCAATGCACCGCTCCACTTCCTGTTCCCCCAGGTCAGCGACAAGGGCACTGTACTGCTCATCATCCAAAAAAATCATATTGCGGCTATCGCGGGCGGGAGCGGGCGGCGCAGCCGCCGAATCTCCCTCTCTCTCTGAATCTTCTCTCTGTTCTCTTTTCTCTTCTCTCTTCTCTCTGTCGTCACAATGTGACGCTCCGTCACTTTGTAACGAATCGCCGTCACAATGTGACGTTTTTCGTTCTCTGAGTGCCCGCATACGAGCCGCCGATCCGCCCTCGCTACCCGTGTTCTCAACTGCGCCTGGGAGCATATAAGTATCTGCACCATCGACCTGCTCCATTAAGCCACATCGAATCAAAAAATTTACGGTTGCGGTTACATCGTCCTCCAACTCGTCGAGCTGCAAGGAAAGCTCTTCGAAGAACGAATCCCCAAAACCCTCAAAGGCGATTACACCGCCATTGCGGAGAGAGGAAAGCTGCATTTTCAAGTAAACGATGGTCAGCACCTCGCCACGCTCCATCCGGCGAAGCTTCTTCATTGCCTTTTGTTGGAAAAAGTCCTCTTTGAGCTTGAGCCAATAGAAACGCTTATTTGCCAATAACTGCCGCCCCCTCAATGCAATCTGCTACCCGGTTAATCTCAGCGGCCCTTTTTCTCAAGCGCCGGACGCACCGAGCCCGTTCATGGTCGTTACCGGGGAGAAAGTAGCCCCCGGTGGCGCTGCTGCTTTCCAGGATAGGCACACCGTGAAGCCGCTCTTGCCGGATCATTAACCTGACTGTCCGAGCGGGAAGGTGAACCAGTTCCCGAAGGTGCCGCAACGGGACGGCGTTGCTCTCGCCCTGACTGAGAAAATCGGCAATTTTTACGGATTGCGGCGGAGGGGGTGGTGTGGTAGACTGTTGGTGGAGATGTGGCGCGGTCTGCGAAACTGGCCCCGTTTCCACCTGGCCGTCCTGGTGCTGCAACACCGGGGCGGCTTCTTTTTTGTCTGGTATCATCCCACATCCTCCTTTGCCGCCGTCTGCCGGTCTATCCAGGCTTGCAGCCCGGCCACGCTGATAAGTACCCGGCCACCTACCCGGAATGATGGGAAGTCAGTCCGGCCTATGAGCTGGTAGAGCGTGGGCCGCGATATACCCAGCATCTTTGCCGCCTCGGTGGTGCCTACGGCCAGCTTGTCCATTATCCCGCCTCCCTTGCCAGCCGGTCGATGATGGAGAAAATCTCCTTCTTTTCATCTTCGGGCAGTTCTTTCCTGAGCTTGCGGGACAACGAACAGTCCGCGATCCCCAGGGCGTCCGCAATCTGCCAGAGTTTTACCCCAGACCCTGCGGCGGTTCTCCGAATGTCCTGATTCTTCATTTTGGCACCTCCTAAAATCATGATTGACAGCCGGTTGTCTGGCTGTTATAATTATTTTAGCAGACAACAATCTTGATTTCAAGTGTTCGAGCGAGTGTTTGATAGAGAAATATATGTTTATATAATTTTTTTGGCAGATAACACAAGGGGGACGTTATGACAATTTATGAGTGCGACTTTGATGGACACGAAGAATGGCTATTTGATGATCCTGACGAAGAATGCAATCCGGCCCCGCTTGGAGAGTTCGTGTGCAAACTATTGTCGCCGGATTTTGGTGAAGTAGCAGGGTCGATAGGTTTATTTCTGGAAAAAAGTTGGTTAGACAAGAAACCATTCCCTGCAGAACAACTTCAAGACCTTGTAAATAGTCTGTGTGGTACGTCTGAATTTGACGAAATGCGGGATATGGCCTCAATGCTGAGAGGTCTATATAAAGCTGGAGAAACGAAAGAAGTAGTCAATGTCTATGGGAGCCTTAAAGACGCCTTTATAATCGAATCATTTGAGTGCTTCAAGATTGGAGCCGTCTTGCAAGCATACTTAGATGAGAGCGAAAATTGCCCAGAAATGGTTTCTGCAATTAGCTTTGAGCGATTTGTAAATGGCTTTTTAGAGATGAAAATAAGTCGAAACGATCAAGCATATTCGCTAAGCGAGTATAATCTATCTGTGGATATCTTTTTGGGGTGTGACATCAAAAAGGTGGTACAGGATGTATTTTTGAATCTAATGCATCTTAGTGATAACCGTTCTATTTTTAGCGTAGTGTCTTTTGACAGATTTCTAATTTCGTCCATATATTACTTTTTCTTGAACGGATTCCGCTTTAACAGGTGCAAGAATTGCGGCAAATTTTTTATTCCCTTTTCCAGGTCAGATGAGTTATATTGTAACAATGCGTCCCCGCAAGATAGGGCAAGGACGTGCAAGGAATATGGCTCGCAGAAATTGTGGTATGAGCGGCTGAAAAACGATGAAATCTCCAAATTAGCCCGAAATATTTATAGCGCAAAGCAAATGCTCGTACGCCGCAATCAAGATATTTTAGCATACAAAGAAATGTTCGAGTATTTTAAGGCGGAGCGCAAAAAGTGGGAGTGTCAGATAAAGTCAGGTGAAAAGAGCAGGGAAGAATATTCAAGTTGGTTGAACGAAATGAAAGCCAAAAAGACATTATAAAACCGCCCCCGGCGCTGACACACCGAGGGCGGCTTATAGGGGCAACAAACTTTGCGGCCTGTTGCCTCTCCATTCTACCAGAATCAGGAGGGAAAATCAATGGCAAAGAAAAACGCCCAGAATAGCGGCACCATTCGTCAACGCCCGGATGGACGATGGGAGGCCAGAATCACCACCGGCATAAATCCTGGTACGGGTAAGCCCATCCGTCGGAGCATATATGGCGACACTCAGGCGGCGGTCAGAAAAGAAATGACGGCTATCCTCCGAGAGTTGGACAGGGGAACCTACCAGCCCAAAAACAAAATCACTGTTGCGGCGTGGATGGCGGAATGGCTGAATACATTCTGCATGGACAAGGTGAAGCTCTTGACTTTCCAAAGCTACCAGGGCATTATCAAAAACCACATCGTTCCCGCCCTGGGGGCGGTGGAGCTCCAAGCCGTCAGAGGGGCCCACGTCCAGCGCCTATACAACTCCATGACCCGAGCGGGCTTGTCAGGGAAAACCATCAAGAATGTATCTGCCGTACTGCATAAGGCGTTTAGCGTGGCCCTGAAACAGGGGATCATAGCTGCCAATCCCTGCGATGCGGCAGAGTTGCCAAAGGTGGAGCATAAGGAAATCCGCCCGCTCGCGGATGATGAAATCCCCTTGTTTCTGTCCGCCATAGACGGTTCCCCTATGCGTAACGCCTATGCCCTCTGCTTGTTCGCCGGGTTACGGGAGGGGGAGTGCTTGGGCCTCTCCTGGAAGCAGGTGGATTTTGAAAAGGGCCGGATCGTGGTCAGCCAACAACTCCAGCGGGAGAAGGTCAAGGGCGGCACATACTATATTGCCCCCAGCACTAAGAGCGGCAAACCCCGCACCATCGAGCCGCCGCCTATTGCCTTTGAATACCTCCGCGCCGAGCGCGTGAAGCAGTTGGAGAATCGTTTGAAAGCTGGCCCCATATGGAGCAACCCGGACGATTTGGTATTCACAGACGAAGCCGGGGGCCACTACGCCATCCATACCTTTTATAAGCGGTTCAAGGCCATTGCTGCCCGTATCGGGAGGCCGGACGCGAGGCCGCACGACCTCCGGCACACGGCGGCAACTGTGGCGATTGCCAGTGGCGCGGATATCAAGTCGGTGCAAGACCTGTTAGGCCATGCCACCGCCAGCTTTACCCTGAACGTCTACGCCCACACCTCAGAGAAGATGATGAAGGACACGGCGGCGCGGATGCAGAGTTACTATGACGGGCTGGCCGCAAAGGGGTAAAAATCTCTGGTAGGGGTAAACGTAGGGGTAAAACCATATCAGCCCACAAGCGATAATTGCTCTTTAGCTCAGAATCTTGCAAGTTCTAAAGTAAAATCCCTCGTATTCATAACGAATACGAGGGAAATCTTTGGCGCGGAAGGAGGGATTTGAACCCTCGCACGGTTTTACCCGCCTACTCCCTTAGCAGGGGAGCCCCTTCGGCCACTTGGGTACTTCCGCGTGTCGAAAACATCGAAATGATGAAATTGTAATCTGGCGGAGAGAGTGGGATTCGAACCCACGGCCCTTGCGGGTCACCGGTTTTCAAGACCGGCTCCTTAAACCACTCAGACATCTCTCCAAAAAGAAAGCCGTCTAAAGACAATGCGTATGATACCATATCGAACGGGGTTTGTCAATGGGGAAGTTGCGTCCTGTCCGAAGCAGCGGTTGAATTTTCCCTTGAATTCCCACCAGAACTATGGTATTTTAAAAGCAGTGAACTTTTTTGGAGGGACCCCCATGAAAATTTCCACAAAAGGGCGGTATGCCCTTCGGCTGATGGTGGATATCGCCCAGCATGTGGACGACGGCCCGGTGTCCCTGCGGGATGCCGCCCGGCGGCAGCAGCTCAGCGATAAATACCTGGAGCAGATTGTAACCCCCTTGGCCCGGGCCGGGCTGGTGCGGTCTGTACGGGGGGCGGGGGGCGGCTACCTGCTCACCCGGAAGCCGGAGGCATACTCTGTGGGCGACATTCTCCGCCCGCTGGAGGGAGATCTGGCCCCGGTGGAGTGCGCCACCGACGGCGGCTACTGTGAACACAGCTGTGACTGCGTGACGGTGGAGCTGTGGCAGGATATACACCGGGCGGTGTCTCAGGTGGTGGACCACACCACGCTGGCCGACCTGGTGGAACGGCAGCGGGCCCACCAGCATAAGAGCGAGCCATCGGCTTGCCCCTGAATTCTATTTTACGCGAGAGGAACGGCTGTATGGAAATCAACGGCGCGCAAGTGCAGGAAACCTATTATTATAAGGATATGGGCCTGTCTGAGGCCACTATGAAAGCCCTGGACAAAAAGGGCTTCACCCAGGCCACCCCCATTCAGGGCGGGGCCATCCCCTACTTTATGGACTGGAAGGACGTGGTGGCCAAGGCCCCCACCGGCACCGGCAAGACCTTCGCCTTCGGCATTCCCATGGTGGAGCATATTGACCCTGCATCCAGCGATGTCCAGGCGCTGATCCTGGCCCCCACCCGGGAGCTGGCCATACAGATCCGGGACGAGCTGCGGGATCTGTGCGCCTTCCGGGAGGGCGTGCGGACGGTGTGCCTGTACGGCGGCCAGCCCATTGAGAAGCAGCTCACCCAGCTCAAGAGCAAGCCCCAGATTGTGGTGGCCACCCCCGGGCGGCTGATGGACCACATGAAGCGGCGCACCGTGCGCCTGGACAAGGTGCAGACCGTGGTGCTGGACGAGGCGGATCGGATGCTGGACATGGGCTTTATCCAGGATGTCACCCGCATCCTGGACAAAATGCCCCACCGCCGAAACCTGGGGTTATTTTCCGCCACGATATCACGGGAAGTTATGGATATTTCCTGGGTTTATCAGCGCGACCCGGCGGAGATCACCGTCCGCCCGGTGGAGGAGAACCGCCCGGATATCCAGCAGTACGCCATTGAGCTGATGGGACGGGAGCAGAAGCTGGACACCATGACCGCCCTGATCAACAACGGCGGCTATGACCGGGCCATCGCCTTCTGCAACACGAAGAACATGACCGACCGGCTGGCCGGGCTGCTGAAAATGCGGGGCATCGCCTGCGAGGCCATCCACGGCGACATCCCCCAGCGGGAGCGGGAGCGCACCCTCCAGCGGTTCAAGGAGGGGAAGCTGCGGGTGCTGGTGGCCACCGACGTGGCCGCCCGGGGGCTGGACATTGACGATGTGGATGCGGTGTTCAACTACGACGTGCCCGACGAGCAGGAGTACTATATCCACCGCATCGGCCGCACGGGCCGGGCGCGCAAGCACGGGGTGTCCTATACCCTGATGGCGTCGGTGACGGAGGCGGTGAAAATGCGGGATATCGCCAGGAATACCAAGGCGGAGGTCCAGCTGCTCAAGTACGACAAGGACGGCTGCCTCATGCTGGTGGAGCAGGACGGCTGACTGGACAGACCGAGGGAGCGGGAATCCGGCCCTCGGTCTTTTTGCGAAAAGGAGGACACAGCGATGAACATCCATGTATTGGCGGTGGGCGACGTGGTGGGGGACGCCGGGGTGGACTTCCTCTCCCGCCGCCTGCCTGGCCTGAGAAAGTTCCATGACGTACACTTCACCGTGGTATGCGGGGAGAACGCCGCCTGCAACGGCCTGCTGCCCGCACAGGCGGACGCCATCTTTGCCGCCGGGGCAGATGTGATAACGATGGGAAATCATACCTGGGACAAACAACAGATCGTAAAGTATATGGAGGAAAATCCCTATATCATCCGGCCGGCCAATTACACCTGCCGGGTCCCGGGCCGGGGCTGGGGGATATTCGACGGCCCCCGGGGTATGCGCATCCGGGTGGTGAACCTCATTGGCCGCACTTCCATGGACTCCAACTTTGACAACCCCTTCACAAAGATTGACGAGGTGCTGCGGGGGGAGGACGCCGAGCTGACCCTGGTGGACTTCCACGCCGAGGCCACCAGCGAAAAGGGGGCTATGGCCTGGTATCTGGACGGGCGGGCCCAGGCCCTGTGGGGCACCCACACCCACGTGCCCACCGCCGACTGCCGGGTGTTCCCCCAGGGGCTGGGGTTCTGCACTGACCTGGGGATGACCGGCCCCAGCCAGTCTGTGATCGGAATCCGGCCCGACCAGGCGGTCAACCGCTTTCTGGGGGGGCTGCCCCGGCGGTTCCAGCCGGCGGAGGGCCCCTGCAAGCTGGACGCGGTGCTGTTTGAGATCGACACCGCCGCCAAGCGCTGCGTGTGCGTCCAGCGCGTTGACATCACCTAGGAGGGACAGCGATGAAAGTGCTCCACGCCGCCGATTTTCACCTGGACTCCCCCCTCGCCGGCCTTCCGGCGGATAAGAGCGCCCTGCGCCGGAGGGAGCTGCGGGACATTCCCGCCCGGCTGGCCCGGCTGGCCCGGGAGGAGGGGGTGGACCTGGTTTTGCTCCCCGGCGACCTGCTGGACGGGGGCCGGGTGTACCCGGAGACCGTCCGGGCGCTGGCGGCGGCCCTGGGGGAAATGGCCGTGCCGGTGTTTATCGCCCCGGGCAACCACGACTATTTTCACCCCGGGTCGCCCTACGCCGTCAACCGCTGGCCCGACAATGTACATATCTTTACACAGCCTGAGCTGCAAGGGGTGGTGCTGCCCCAGCTCAACTGCACCGTGCACGGCTGCGCCTTCACCGCCCCCCACCGGGAGGACGACCCGCTGGCGGGCTTTGCCGCGCCGCCGGACGGGCGGCTTCATCTGCTGTGCCTCCACGGCGAGCTGGGTACGGCGGGCGGCTACGCCCCCATCGACACCCGTTCCCTGGAGCGCTCCGGCGCGGCCTATGCCGCCCTGGGCCACATCCACGCCGGGGTGAACGGCAGGGCGGGCCAGACCCTGTGGGCCTATCCCGGCTGCCCCGAGGGGCGGGGCTTTGACGAGCTGGGCCCCAAGGGCGCGCTCATCGCATCCGTCGGTCAGCCTGTTTCGGACGGCCCCGCCTCCCCCCAGGCGCCGGAGGCTGCGGTGAGGTTTGTCCCCGTCTGCAAGCGGCAGTACCTGGTGGAGACGGTGGAGGCGGAACGCTTTGCCCACGCGCTGCCCCAGGGGGAGCGCCCGGATCTGGTGCGCCTCGTCCTCACCGGGGAGAGCCGCGCCGCGCCGGACCTGGCGGCGCTGGCCGCCCAGGCGGCCCCCCGCTTCTTCCATGTGGAGCTGCGGGACCGCACCACCCTGCCGGTGGAACTGTGGGCCCGGGCGGCAGAGGACTCGCTGACCGGGCTGTTCCTCCGGGAAATGCGCGCACGGCTGGACGGCGCGGACGGGGACGAGCGGGATAAGCTCCTGCTGGCGGCCCGGTTTGGGCTGGCGGCGCTGGAGGGAGGGGAGGATATCTGCCCATGAAAATCAAAAAGCTCACCGCCACCTTCGGGGGGCTGGACGGCGCTGCGCTGGAGCCGGGGGATGGCCTCACCGTCATCACCGCCCCCAACGAGGGGGGCAAATCCACCTGGGCGGGCTTTTGGAAGGCCATGCTCTACGGCATCGACACCCGGGAGCGGGATAAGACCGGCTTTCTGGCGGATAAGACCCGCTATCTCCCCTGGTCGGGCGCGGCCATGGCCGGGGAGGCCCAGATAGAGTGGGAGGGCAGGGAGATCACCCTGCGCCGTTTCCCCACCAGAACCAACCCCCTGGGCGGATTTGAGGCCGTCTACACCGCCACCGGCGACCCGGTCCCCGGTCTCGCCGCCGCCAACGCGGGGGAGCAGCTCACCGGGGTGGGTAAGGAGGTGTACCTGCGCTCCGCTTTTGTGGGGCAGGGCGGGGCGGCCATCAGCCCCAGCAGGGAGCTGGAGGCCCGCATCGCCGCCTTGGCCACCTCCGGGGAGGAGGACGTGGCCTATTCCGCCGTGGAGCGCACCCTGAAGGACTGGCGCAACCGCCGCCGCGCCAACCGTGCCAACGGCCTGATCCCGGAGCTGGAGGAGGAGCGCTCCCAGCTAAACGCCGCCCTTCAGGAGATGGCGGAAGCCCGCCGCCGCAAGGCGGACGCGGAGCGGGAGCTGGAGCGCCTGGAGGAGAGGCAAAAGGAACTCCAGGGCGATTTGGAGATCTGGGCGCGGATTGAGAAGCACCAGCTCAACCGCCGCTACGGCGAGGCGTATTTGGAGTGGGAGCGGGCCAAGGCGGCTGTTCCCGGGGGGAAGCCGCACCCGGTATTCAAAACCATGTCCGGGGAGGAGGCCTGGGCCTTCGCCCAGGGGAGGCAGAGGGAGCGGGAGGCGGCCATTGAAGAAAGCCGCCGCTGGGAACAGCGGCGGGCCGAAGCAGAAAAGCAGCGCCAACGCGGGCAGCTGGAGACGCTGATGGGCGGCTTTCTGGGTGCGGGAATGCTGCTAATGCTCGCCGCAAGTCTGCTGAACGGCAGTTGGCTGATCGCCCCATTCTGCGCGCTGGCGGTGCTGGCTTGGGTTATCTGCCTATTCCACGGGCGGAAGCTGGTGCGCCGGGCCAAGGAGATCCTTGCCGTCCCGGCTATCCCCGTCCCGGAGGACGAAAACTGGCTGGCCCAGGCGGCGGCGTACCGGGAGGGGCTGGCCCAAGCCCAGCAGGCCAGGGCCGCCGAGGAGGCCGCCCGCCGCCGGATGGAGGATATGGCCCCCCCGGGGGGGCAGCTGTTCGACACCCTGGAGCTGCTCCACGAGCCGCCACAGTCCAAGGCGGCCACCGCCGCCCAGCTGGCCGCGGTGGAGCGGGAGCTGGCCTGGGTGCAAAAGGAGCTGGCCCGCACGGAGGGGGCGCTGTCCCACATGGGGGCCCCGGAGGATTTGGAGGCCCGGCGGGGGGAGCTGGACGGGCAATTGGCCCGCCGTCTGAAGGAGTACGACGCCCTCACCGCCGCCCTGGACGCGCTGGGCGAGGCCAACGACCAGCTGCGCCAGCGCTTTTCCCCGGTGCTGAACCAGCGGGCGGGGGAGCTGTTTGCCGCCCTCACCGGGGGCCGGTGGGACAGGCTCACCCTGGCCCGGGATTTTTCCGCCCAGGCGGCCGGGGAGGGGATGGCCCTGCCCCAAAGCGCCCTGGCCCTGTCCGCCGGGACGGCGGAGCAGCTCTATCTGGCCGTCCGGCTGGCGGTGTGCCGGCTCACCGTGCCGGACGCGCCGGTGCTGCTGGACGACGCGCTGTGCGCCTTTGACGACAAGCGGATGGGCCTGGCCCTGGCCCTGCTGAAGGAGCTGGGGGCGGAGCGGCAGATCCTGCTCTTCTCCTGCCACGGCAGGGAGGCGGCGTGGGCCCGGGCCCACGGCGTCCCGGTGATCGAAGGGTGGCGCTGAGAAATGGCGCTCCCAATCGCCCCCGGCGCACGGCATATCCTCCAAGCACTGGCCGCCCAGGGCCATGAGGCATACCTGGTGGGCGGCTGTGTGCGGGACTTGCTGCGGGGCGTAACGCCCCACGACTGGGATATCTGCACCTCTGCACGCCCGGAAGAGACCCGGCGCTGCTTTGCCGGGCAGCGGATCATCGAAACCGGCTTGAAGCATGGGACAGTGACCGTGCTGGCGGGCACAGAGCCTTACGAGATCACCACCTATCGCATGGAAGGCCCCTATTCCGACCGCCGTCGGCCAGACTATGTGCGTTTTGTCCCCAATCTGGCAGAGGATTTGGCCCGGCGGGACTTCACCATGAATGCCGTGGCCATGGACTTGGCGGGGAATCTGCGCGACCCCTTTGGGGGCGCACAGGACATAAAGCGCGGCCTGATCCGCTGTGTGGGGGAGCCGGACCTGCGCTTTCAGGAGGACGGCCTGCGGGTGATGCGGGCCCTGCGCTTTGCCTCCGCCCTGGGCTATGGGATGGAGGAGCGCACAGCCGGCGCCGTGCGCCGCAATCGCGCTGTGCTCAGCCGGGTGGCGGCGGAGCGGATCAACGCGGAGCTGTGCAAGCTGCTGGAAGGCCAGGGCGCTGGGGCTGTCCTGCGGCAGTACCCGGACGTGTTGTGCCAATTCTGGCCCCAGCTGGGGCCGCTGGCCGGGCTGGAGCAGCACACCCCCTGGCACTGCCGGGACGGCTGGGCGCACACGGTCCACGCCGTAGAGGCGGCTCCCGCCGACGTGACGCTGCGGCTGACCATGCTGCTCCACGATGTTGGCAAGCCGGCCTGCAAATCCACCGATGGGAAGGGCGCTGACCATTTCTGCGGCCATCCCGCCGTCAGCGCCCGGATGGCGGGCGAGATGCTCCGGGCGCTGAAATTTGACAACAGGACCCAGGAGCGGGTGGTTACGCTGGTGGCGTATCATGACGAGCAGCTGCTCCCCCAGGAGCGGGCGGTCCGCCGCTGGCTCAGCCGGCTGGGGCCGGAGGCGTTCTTTCAGCTCCTGGAGGTCAAGCGGGCGGACAGCATGGGAAAGGCCCTGGAACAGGTGCGGGACCGGTTGGCGGAGCTAGACGAGATCAAAATCATGGCGGAGCAGATCTTGGCGCAAGGGCAGTGCCTCACACTGAAGGATCTGGCGGTAAACGGCCGGGATGTGATTGCCGCAGGCGTTGCGCCCGGGCCGGAGGTGGGGCGGGTGCTGAACCGGCTGCTGGACCGGGTGCTGGGCGGGGAGGTCCCAAACGCGCGGGAAGCGCTGCTGGAGCTGATTGACGCCGCAAGATGATGGAGGAACGGGACGTACCGTTTTCAGGATACCGTACAAGCGCCGCTGCTGCGCGCGTCAACGGCCCATACCGCCGA
>OFFJ01001038.1_pt1 | contig 21370 bp, 26 predicted proteins | sample 1521261 | NCBI WGS metagenome assembly OFFJ01 (sample SAMEA3504122, study PRJEB24116) | mouse gut metagenome | biome: mouse gut; feature: mouse-associated habitat; material: faeces | place: Denmark | collected 2011 | reverse complement strand
ATATTGTTCAGTTATATTTGCATTATTGTATGTATCAATATCCTCTAACTTCCTATTTAATTCAGAAAATTCCTCTGAAGCCGTCCTTCCATCCATTACAAAACCAGGTTCAGTTATATTTGTGCTCTCTATTATTTTTGATACTTCCACCTTTTCATCCAGTGACTCCCTTATCGGTTTTATTCCTTTTTTCCAAAATCTGTTTAATAAATTTGTTGTGATAATTCCCATTTTCTTCCTCCATCCTATTTTTCTGTATCCATGTACGTTCCAGAAAGAATATCATCTATGTCTTGAAAACTTCCAATTTCAAATATGCTGCTTTCCTCATCTTCTTCCACATACATTCCTGCAAGAATTTTGTCAACATCTGTATCTGTTGCCATCCGATGTGTTTTCAAGATATTATTGATTTCAAGTAACAATGCTCCATTCTCCGTAGATTCCAAAGTATCCTGCATACCGTTAAATTCATTAGACATATGAGCCATAGTAGAACTAATTTCTGTCAGTGCAATACCTGTCTCTTGTTTGGCATAATCACCCTGAGCTTTCGCATAATCGCCTTGGTCCTTGGCATAATCACCCTGAGTCTTAGCATAGATTCCCTGCTGTTTTGCCTGATTCCCCTGTTCAACCGCATGGTCCAGTTCTCTCATCGCTCGGACACATACAAGTTCAGCTATATCAGCATAAGTTTTTCTGACATCTTTCCCATATATGGCAGTCCGAAATTCCTGTACCAGTACTGTTATTTCCTGTTCAAACATTATATCTCTTCACCTCTTTCTAAAATTTCTATTCTGGCTATTATCCCTTGCATAGCTTCTTGTATTGTATTGTCAGTCTCAGTTAAGTCAGTAGTCATGCGTTCAAGTTCCCGCAGCCTTGTCTTTGTTTCAGAAATATCCGTTTCGAGCTTCTGCAATCTCGTTGTTATTCCAGAAATATCTGTCCCAAGCTGTTGAACCTGCCCGCCCATTACACCTATTCCTGTATATGCTTCATTTACTTTAATAACCAAATGTTCCAGTTCTGAAGAATCTGTATTTTTCTGCTGTTCGATATCTTTCTGCAATCCTGCCTGTTTTTCTGTAAGATATGACAGTGTATCGCCTAACGTAATATTATCCGCCGATGGATCCGTAAGATTGTATTCTCTTTTTGATACCATCATGCGCCTGTCAAGATGATGCGCAGGTGATACGACCCGGACCGTATCACCCAGTTTTATCCGGTCAATATCTACATCCATCAAATGCAGATCTATCGCAGTGAGTTCAATGGTAATAGCAAGATTTATGCATTTTTTCAAATGTTCCCTTGATTTTGCCAGCAATGTATCCGGATCACTGACATCAGAAAAATCCACTTTCTGATAAATCCAGCCGTATAATTCAACTGCCTCAGCATCATAAATATAATCTTTTCCATCATGCCCGTTGGCAGTCTTAATTGTCACATTATTTTTACCTACTGGAATGATAGCCGTAGCTATATTATCCGCTTTGATATAACGTTTTAGATCAAGCAGATTCTCACCAAATCGGATCTCCTGTCCGCTGTCCTCTCCATATTGCCTTACATAATCAATATACCGCACGCCATTCCCATACCTCACTCTCAGATACCCTTCATACACTCCAATAAACTTAGAATTAATTAGATCCCACGTCTTTTCATAATTCGCGTCGAAATTTTCCATACTGACACATTCAATATCAATAATGCCGATTTCGAATTTTTTACTTTCCTCCACCTGCGAATTATGCTCTCTAATAACAACACGGAACACATCAATATTTGTTGATATCGGTTCAAACGTATATGTTCTGTCCCGTTCTTTTGGCCTTTGTATGGAATCCAGCAAAAACGCAAGTTCTCCTTCACAGAATACCTGTCCATAATTATAAAAATCTGCTTCATCCGTCGTCGGTCTTCCGCTGTAAAGAAGTTCGTCGTCATCATACACTGCTATTTTCGAACGCAACTTCTGTATGCTGCCTATTTCTGGATGCGAGGGAAGGATACTAAAGTCAAGATTCCCTGTCTTGTTCAACTCAAGAGAGACTTTTGGGGATATCAGCATGTACTCCTCATCCCTGGCATCGTGTAATGTCTTATTATCACATTCTATTCTGTACATTTACAGACTCCCTCCCCTGTATTCGACAGATACTGTTCCTGTTCCCACGAAAATCAGAACATTTTCCCCAGCACCGAGCCAGATATCAAATATCTTGTTTCTTCCCTTTTTCAGGGGATAAACATTCCCCTGACTATATACCTGCATCGATTCTGTGCATTCAATAATCGGAACTATCCGTTTCCTCAAGCCCGGAATGAGCAATTTATATAAACCCTCAACTTTTATATCTCTATATTCCCTGATAATTCCCATTTCAAAGTTGAAGGTGTCCCACACCCAATCCTCCAGGCTGGAATACAGCTCATACTTGTATGGATCCACATCACCAGAGATGACAAGCTTACTTTCGCTTTTTTCTGTCTTTTCCGTATCTATCGACAGTCTGCCAAGATAGTAAAAATATGGATCATTATCAAATATGATCTTCATTCTCTGCCCTGACAGGTAATTGGCGATCTCAGAAATTAAAACACTCCAGTTATAAAAATCCTTGTCTTCCACTTCAAATTCCATTGACAATGACCTTTTCTTATACTTCACATCCCCTGCTGTCATAGCTTCCGTCAGATCAAGCGCCCCGTCCGCCCCGGGAATATCCTGCTCGTAAGTTTTCGCTTCCGGAAAACCAATATTTACCGCTGTCCATCCTAAGTTCCAGTCCCTTAAAGTATGTTTATCTCCTATCTGTATTCCTAATGTTCCATGTCCCATTACGTGCCTCCTCTCAGCCTGCGGTTCACAATGTCGTTCAGGAATTGATCCATGTATGGAGCAGTACTTCTTGCCACCTCTCTTCCTTCAAGCACGGTTACAACCTCAATTTTCTCCGGCCCCATATATACAATCCGCTCTGTCGTCACATCAGAAGTTGTATTCTGCGATGTTTTAGGTGTCTGAACATTTGCTGTTATCCTTCCCATCTGTTTCTGCAGTGCCGACTGCATGCGCCCCTGAAGTTCTGGAATATTCAAACGGGCCTTTGCAAATCTCTGAGCCATCGTTTCAGATACATCCTCCATCTGCCGATACAGGTTCTTCGCTTCTTTCTCATGCCCCTTTTCTATTCCCAGAACATCATACCTTCCAATCTCCGCAAATTTGCGGGAAGGCGATTTTATACCGAGCTGTTTCTTTGCCGTCTTGATCAGTTTATTGCAAAGATCCTTTATTGCTTTGTTTGCGCTTCTCGTCTCAGACTTTATCCCCGCCGCAAGTCCCTTTGCAATATTAACTCCCGCTTGTTTTATCTGTTTCTGAAGGTCATCTGTGGCCTTCTTAAGCTTTGTCTGATACTCGCTTTCGATTTTTGAAAAGTCATCTGCAAAGAAATTATTGGAAAATGTTTCCGACATAGACTGCTGCTTATTCCAGTTTGCAATGTATGCCTTCTGCTGATCGGCCGACATTGCCTGAAACCATTCCATATATGCAGACACCTCATCCACGTTCATCCCGAGTATTTTCTCCATCATAGATTCCGGAATCTTATTTTCAAGAGCTTTCAAGTGTTTTTGGTATCGCTCAATATCATAAAGATTCTGCTTAAGGTCATAGACATTTCCCCACGACTGCTGTTTACTGGTCAGGTTATCCCTGAGACCTGCAATACGGTCATATTCTTTCTGATACGTTTCTGAAAGCTCCTGTATTTCTTTCTGGGCAATCTTGGTTAAACGATCCGATTCTTTTTCAAAAGCTGTGTTAAAAGCATTCGCGACCTTTTCTCCCGCCTCCTGCAGTTGTGCCTCTTCCTTTTTGTTTGCAGCTTTCAGCTTCGATAGCTGATTCTTTAATTTCTTCTTTTTCTTTTTATTTTTTGTCTTATCAATTTTATTTTGTATTGCATTTTCTGCTTTTGTATGCGCTGCCGTCAACGCCTCATACTGTTTATCAATGGAAACTTGTAGGTTATTGGAACTTCTGGTTTTTGCCGTATTTAATGATTCTGACAGACCACTTACCAAATCACTGCCAATCTGGGAATATTTCCCTTCATGGGCCATGCTCTCTGCAGTAGAAAGCACTTCCAACATTGTGCTTTTCATCTCTGCAATCAGTTCATTCTTGGCTACCTTTACACCTGTAGCAATCCCTTTCGGGATATTTTTGCCGACGATTTCTCTAAACTTCTTGGATGGCGAATGGATATCCAGTTCATCCGTAGTTGCTTTAATGGATGCCTGTGCCATGCCTCTGGATGCGGTTTCAACAGTTCCGGTATACTTTTCAATACCAGCAGCCATTCCAAGCGGCAGAAATTTCCCCACCTCATCCCGAAATACACGGGATGGGGAATTGATATCCGCTTCTGCTTTAGCGGCGTCTTTCGCACTTTTTACTGCGCGCCTTGCCGCTGCCTGTATCTCCGGGATCTTAGATATCAGTCCTGACGCAAATCCGGCGCCTGCGAAACTACCCACCGGATTAAAAGATACGCTCTTCGCCCCCGTTGCCGCTGCTGTTGACGCCCCTTTTCCTGATTTTGTGATTGCGCCTTTCTTGGAATCCAGACCCTTTGAATACTCTTCTCCGCCCTCTCCAGCCGCTTTTCCCATTCCCTGTGCAGATTCCTTTTCTACCAAGGCATTCATCTGTTTTACTGCCTCTGCCGGCTCCATCTTCCCTGAATTTACAGCGGAAACAAGCTTCTGTACTGCTTCAGTTCCTGCTGTTCCTGATTTTGTTATCATCTCATCAAACTCAATCAGGGCTTCCATCTGCTTTATCGCGCTTGCTGGTTTTGACTTTCCTGAAGCGATACCTTTGGATAAATTGCCTGGAATCTTCACACCGGACTGCAGGGACATATTCTGAAGCTCATCCAGCTTGATCAAGGCTTTCATCTGATCTACGCTTGCCGGAAGTACATACTTTCCATTTTGGATTCCCTGTGCGACTGCTGCCGGCACCTGTATACCATCCGCTTGCGCCTTCTGTACTAAACCATCCAGATTGATCAGTGCGTTAAGCTCATCTCCGGTCATTGGATTGGCATAAAGGCCATCCTTCATACCCTGCGCAACTGATTCCGGGATATCCGTTGCTTTTATCTTCGCTTCTTCGCAGATCTTATCAATACCGCCCAAAAATTCTGCATAGTTCGTTTCTCCGATCTGGCGGTTTCCTGTTGTTTCAAGTTCTGCATTCAGTTCTCCCAGACTCTGCTGGTATTTGATTACCTGTTCATTTGCAGAATCATATGCTTCATTTAATTGTCTCTGGTTCTCAAGCGCTATCTGCAAGTCTATATTATCCTTTGGCGCCACGCTTTTATCGCTCCGCGCTTTCTTGACGTCTTCTTCTGCCGCTTTTAGTTCTTCCGCCGCTTTTATCTGCTTCTTTGTTGCCTTATCAAGCTTATCCTTAGTCTTGATGATATCCTCAGTGATATTATCCATCTGAGCGCCATAAGCCTTTGCCATGGCCAGTTCTTTCTGCGCTGCTATATTCTTCTTTATGGCATCTGTGGACTTATTAAGCTTATCCTTCTCTTCGTCATAAGCAAGTCCCAGATCCGGGAGAAGTTCATTCAACTTTTCAACAATCGTCTTAATCTGCTCTTTCTGCCCGGCGCTTTTATTCTCTACCGACATCAGGTCATCAAGTTTCATTGAAAGAAAATCTGCCTGCTTGCCCTCTGTCCGAGTGGTTTCTATAGATTCTTCCCTTGCTTTTTTATTCTCCTTTAGCGACTTTAAGTACTTTTCCTGTGCCTCGGATGACTTTTGCATCTTCTCACGCAAAGTTTCTTCATTGAATATGCTGTTGTCCTGGGTCAGCGCATATGCTCCCAGTCCAGCAACCAACGCTCCAATAGCAACCACCGCCACTCCGACAGGTCCGCCAAGAGCCGTACATGCAGCATTGAAAGCCCCTGTTGCCGCCGTTGCCAAAGATATTTTCCCTGTAAATATGCCTACTGCTGTCTGCAACACAGTTAATCCACCGGCTTGAGCCGTTGCAGTCAATACACCTGCAACCTGCATAGCATTGAGCGCTCCATACGCAGTTGATAGCGCTGTTACACCAGCAGATGCCATATTAAACACCTGATCCCCCGCCATAGCGCCTAAAATAGACGTAGTCAGCGGAATTACTACATCGAGGTTATCCGCAAGTCCTTTTATGCCTTTGGACAATACTTTCAATCCACCGCCGCCTGCAGTCTTTGCAATGCTTCCTAGATTCTTGACGCCGTTCAATACCTCATCCGGCACAAGGGATTTAATTCCACCCTTTTCAAGCTTACTCATAAATTTATCAAGATGTTTATTTGCACTTGCAAGCCCTTTTGCCATTGGTTTGCTCACATCATCATATACAGATATACCGATATCTTTAAGCTTATTCTTTGTCATGGCAAGCTGGGATTCCATCGTTCCATATCTGGTTTCCGCTTCCTTTGCTAATGCAGTATTGTCTTTCCACGCCTGATTCCCAAGCTCAACAGCTTGTGTGAACTGAGCAGATGCACCTGCTGCTCTCAGAAGGGCATCCCTCATTCTTACATCCGACAATTTCATATCATCAAGAACCTTGATTGCACTACCGCCTGACTTATTTACTTTATCGAGCCCCTGTATAAAAGAGATCACTGCACCCGCAGCATCCTTTTCAAATGCCTCTTTGAACTCGCTGCTGCTCATTCCGGCCACATCTGCAAAGCTTTTTAAGGAATCCCCACCTTTTGTTGCCGCAAGGTTCATCTTGGAAAGCAAAGTAGAAAATGCTGTACCACCTGCTTCAGCCTCAATACCAACACTTGACAATGCCCCGGAAAAGGACATGATCTGCGCTTCTGTCATATTGACCTGTGAACCGGCTCCTGCAATACGCATAGACATGTCTACGATCTCAGATTCCGTTGTAGCCAGATTATTTCCGAGCGCTACTACCGTGGAACCCAGCCTATCAAAGTGATTCTGTGACATTCCCGTTATATTCGCAAATCTCGCAAGAGAAGTGGCTGCGGACTCAGAAGACAGGTTTGTAGCATCTCCGAGCTGTACCATAGTTTTTGTAAAGCTGGTTATAGATTTCGTCTTAATACCTAACTGCCCTGCTGCCTCTGCAACTCCCGCTATCTCCTCCACCGATTCAGGCATTTCCTTCGCCATTCCGCGGATATTGCTCCTTAATGTCTTTAACTGTTCATCTGTAGCGTCTACTGTTTTTTGCACGCCGGTAAACGCACTTTCAAAGCTGATTCCAGATTTTATTGCTTCACTGAACATCTTTCCAACGCCCAGCGCTGCTACTCCCTTTACAAATATGCCCTTTAATTGATTTAAACCAGATTCGACTCCACTGTTATCAAGATCGGTTTCTATTACGATACTTCCGTCCGCCATATATGATTTCACCTCGCATCAAATAACTGTTTTTTAGTTCCTTAAGCTATCTGACGCCCCGGCTGCTCACCATACAGTTACGGGCCTACGCCTTTTCACCCTTCAAAATCCCACTCACATCTCCCCCGTTCAGCAATGCCTCCCGGAGTTTATCCTTTAATTCCTTTTCTTCCTTCGACAGCCCGTCTTCTGGAAGAGCATACAGTTTCTGCATCTTCTTTACGAACTTCTTCTGTTCTTTATCCATGTCTTTTGTATCCGCTCCCCGATACCCCATGATCTCCCTGATCTTGCAGTCATCCCGCAGCGCAGAAAAGAGGCTTACAAACTTCCACCAGTGCAGGAACTCTACCTCAAGCAGATCTATCTTATAGTCCTGAAGGAATCCCGCATTAATATAGTCAAAATCATGTCGGTATGAGTAAACAGGCTTTTTGCTTTGCTTTGTTTCCTTCTCCTGTTTTCCGCACCCATAAAACCAGATCAGCTTTTCAATCGCCTCTCCAAGGTCTCCCGGGATATTTCCTTTATAGAAAAGGCTCAATGCCTCATAATACTTTGCATTGACGCATGCCTCTTCAAAAGAAAATTCTGGATTGAACTGCATGATCTCTTTTGCAAATGCTTTCTGCTCCTCAGTAACGTTTTTTCCCGTGATCAGTTCCTCTATCTCTATCATGGTACGGAAATCCGGATCAATATTATAATTCAAGCCCCCGATATCCACAGATACCGGAGGCTTCTCAATCATCATTTTCTATCACCCGAGAACACAAGGCTGCTTAGTTTCTCGACTCGTAAATTATGTTCTTCTAACTGGCTTTCTCTCAGATTATACAGCTTTTTTACTGCCTTCGTCCGTTCCGCCAGATTGAACCTTGAATCAAACATTTCCTTCGGCTTGCCCTCGCCAAAGATACTCTCAAAGAATGTATCTATCATCCTGCATTCCGCTTTCACACCTTCAGCATTGATCCTCCCGTCCTTTGCATTGGCGCTTTCATAATCATTCAGTGAAGCCCACAGCTCCTTCTCCGCTGTATCAAATACCTGCATCATATCCGCATCCATGATATCGAACGGATACTTCTTATTATCCCATACAAACATATCTGTTCTCCTTATTCCCGTTTTTTATTTCCTGCTACTCTGTCGGATTCGTAGTGATTGCCGCCTTTTCAGTGAATGTTCTTGTCTTTGTATCAAACTCACCCTCAATGATGTCACCACGCCCTAACAGCTCTCCTTCCATCTGCATTTCCCCGTCATTATCGGAGAAGGAAGAGATTGCAACAGACACGCCGATTTTCCTGGCATAGAATGTATTATCTTTCCCATTCACAGGCTTGTTAAGGTGTACGGTGACATGTTCTGTCTCACAATCTCCGCCAGTCTTCATTGTCCGGCCAATATCAGCCATATATGCAATGACCTCTTCTTCCTCGATCAGATCTGCGGTAACAGCTTTTGACCATTCATAACTCTTTACAGAGCCTGTTGCCGAGGCATTGTTAATGTACTTTTTGGAATCGGTCTGTGCATTCATCTCTTCATTCGCCTCAGTAAATCCGGTTCCCATCACTCCCCATTTAGCGTTCTCTTCTTTAGGCGTTATATTAAGATACTCGCCTATCATATGTCTTCCTGTAATTCCTGCCATTTTAAATTCCTCCTGTTCTTTTCTGGTAATAAGTCAACTGGCACTGTATCTGGTACTGTGCCTTTGTTTCCGTCTGGTTAAATACATAACCGTTTGTTAATGCTTTGATGTGCCGTGCCTCCTTCTCTTCGGATAATTCCGGGAGAACTCCATTCATATCGCATTCCTGAAGCCATTCCGAAAAATGTTCATAAAAGCCTGCAACATCCATGTTCTCAACATTATCCCTTCCGAAGTATTCCCTGCTCGCGAACACGAAATTAAACCGCATGACTCTGTCACCGTTCACGTATTTTTTTACAACAGGGTTATCGGTGATAGATGCCCCGATGATGTAAGATTTCTCATCTTCTGGCAGGTATTCCACCCCGACAACGGCGTCAAATTCATCTAAAAACGGACATTCGTTAATGAATGCCCGTATACTCTCGATTATACTCACTTTGCCTTTCCTCCCACATAATCTGCTACGGATTCCACAACCGAATCTCCATTGTCCGCCCACGCTCTCTGCGACCACTGTGAACCCGCTCTGCCTCCCTTGTTCATACCTTCCACTCCATTTCCCTGATTCTCATAGAACTGGCGTCTGGCATAAGGTGTATTGTATTCGATGCAGGTTCCTTTAATTACGGATGAGCCTCTTAATTTATTATTCAGAACTGGCACATAAGGGCGCATTACCCTCTGCATCTCACTGGTAAAGAACTTCTGGGCTCCTCCGTTCTTATTTAACGATCTTTTGAGCAGGATCTTCTGTGTAGGATCCATCTTTATCCTTACTTTCCCATGCTATACACCCCCAATCCTCCAATGCGGTAGTCCGCCCCTGCGGTTATCTGAGAAGGAAAGTACTTTTCCTGTATACTGACGCTTCAAAAACTCCGACTCTTTCTCGAAGTCAGAGAGCAGCCCCTTCCCAAAAAGATCATCATTGTCTATGGTCCAGTATCCTGCTGCCTCTTCATCTGTCAGTGCCTTATACGCCTCAGCGTCAATATACTGCTTCCCTTCTGTGTCCGCGGTTTCCGGAATCCGTATCTTATACATATCTTTGGATATGACCCCTGCCTCTTCCGTTATCCTTACCTTCTGATCCGTGTAGAAACTTACGCCTTTGATCTGGGTACGGAAATAAACAGGGCGCCCTGTAGCCTTATCTATGCGGCGCTTATTGAAAATTGTAAGATCTGCATTAGTAATCATCGTTACATCACCCCGCAATACAACAAATCTGTATCTATCAGGTATGGCCGGACTGCCTGCATCGCTCTCTGCTCTCCGGGTGATTCACCTGATTCCTGAATATTTGCATAAGTTACAGAGTAGCCATCATTATTCTCAGACTGCACTTCCCTGCCTCCATGCTCACGGAGCCGTTTATCTGTCTCATAAAACACCTCTGCCGCTGCGCACGCCGCAAGCTTAATCTCATCCGTGAACTGCGGGTAATCAGACTCAAAAGAGTCTGACACCCGTCCGTGAGTAATACACTTAATAAATACGCTCGCCTTCAATGCGGCCTTTGGAAATTCTTCCTCTGGAATCGCATTCCCATGAGCATTCTCTTTATAGTACGCATAGTCTGCATATTCTACCATAAGGTATCACCGCCTATTTCGTTGCCGCCTGCTTTTTTACAACCGCATAATTCTTATCACCAAGACGGTATCCTGAACATATCTCCACCTGCGCCAGTGTCCCGTTAAAGTTCTCAGAATCCTTAAGTCTTGCCATATCCAGAAGATCTACAATATGAAGACCGCGCCAGTCATACATGATATATTCTACCTGAGACAGATCTTCTGTCTGTAGTGTCCCCGTATAGTCGTAATACTTTGCCGCCGTAGACAAATCAAGCATATTACACTCCACCCAGAGCATACCCAGATAATAACCCATCTGTCCGGTACGGATGATCTCATCATTCTTTACGGGAATAAACTTATCCCCTGCTGCCTCCAGCATGGTGCTGTAAGTCTCCACAGATGCCATAACAACATTAGCGGACGCTTTCTGCTTACGGATAGCCTTTCGTCCCGCAATGACCTTACTGATAATATTGCTCTTCGTAATCGCGGCAGTGTCTTCCATTGCCGTTCCTTCATGGACGAGACATGCAAGCCCTGATAACTGCCAGCCCTCCCGGCATACCAGCGTGGACTGGGACAGATGCGCATCCGCCGCCTCATAAGGAACCGCTTCTGCCTGTACATTGTAAATCTTTGTAGATTCCTGCTGCAGGTTATTTAACTGAATCGGAATCAGCTCATTTTCTGCCTTGTTGTGGTCAAAATCAGATGCAGGCGGTTTCGGATCCTTCGCCGATTTCGCCGCCAGACGAAATACCTTTACAGATCCTGCCCCCGTTGCGTCTCCCTGAAACTGATCACTGTAAGTCAGCCCCGGCTGGAAAACCGAGTCAAAATAAAAGTTCGGCGCGATGATCGGGCTGTATTTTTCATTTACGTTGTATCCACCATATTCCATAGTTTTACATCTCCTTTACTGTTTTGAATATTTGTTGTTACCATACTTCTTTTTAAGATAAGCTTCTTCTTCCGATCTGGTTGTCGGCTTGTATGTGTTGCTTGTTCCCCGGACAAAAATTTTCTTTTCAGGCTCCTTGTTTTCCTCTGTCTGGAATTCATCCGGATACTGCTCACGGATACCTTTCATATACTCATCCGCACCCGTAAACTTTCCATCCTTAAATTCCATATTCTGTGCCAGGAACTCATTGAGGATAGTCTTCCTTGATAACGGAGACTTAATCTTCTGTCCATCTAGATACCTTTCTGCCGCAAATGTCTTTTCCTGCTCTGCAAGCTGAACCTGAAGTTTCTTTGTTTCCTCAGTATACTTCGTCTCCCAGTTCTTTGCGGACTGCTTAAGCTCCTCAATGTTTTCATCCTTCATGTCCTTGTACGACCGGATAAGCTCATTCGCTTCTTCCAGTTGCTTCTTATATCCAGATGATTCCGTCTGTATGTGAGTATATTTCTCTTTCCCTACATAACCGCCTTCTGACAGATCCACATACTTGACCGGATTATCCTTCCTGTCATCCGACCCGTTGATCTCTGTCAGCCTTGCCTCCACTTTTGAAAACAGTTCTTCTCCCAAAGCTTCTCTTAACTCCATATATGATCTCCTTCCCCGCCTGCGTTTTTATATCCGGTGTCTTCCGGGGGCTGTACAGTTTAAATGCCATGCCGGGCATAATCGGAACAGTTTAAACGCCATAATCTTTTTGGGCGAAAAAAATAGCACTGCGCAATCGCAATGCTTCTGTGCTGTTTAACGGACAGATCCGAGATTTGTATTCACCTCCTAGTTTTTTGTATATGAAAACACCGCCCATTGCTGAGCGGTGTCCTTACTATGCTGATTCCCTGAAAGCTATCTTAAGGCTTCATTACAAAGATAAATTGCCTCTGCGAATCCCCTCTTGTACATCTCGTGTGCTGTATACAATAATTTTGTCATTTGGCTTGCCTCTTTTAGTTTACCCGGCTCTTCTTTTTCTGACATTTCACAAATATGTAAAATCATATCAAGAACCACATCCGGCTTCATATGTTCCATCTGCTCTTCTACGGTCTTTGCTATCTCTTCATTAGACATAACCAAGTCTTTATAGTTAAAACCCTTCACTTTATGCCACCTCCATATTTATTTGAGCGTTACAATCCGATACTCTTTCTGCCAAATATGTTGGCAATACGTAGGCATCAATCAGCTCATGCGCTTCATAAATATACCGGCGTTTCAGTGCCTTATATGAAGTAAACCGACCTTTCGCATCATATAAGCCAAATTCTCTCTTAATCTGATTGTAAATATCCGTGTACACAGTCGCACGCACTTTGCTATCCTTGTATGAGTTGCTTTCTTTCCCGCCAAGCATCTCTACACCTTTGCGTTTTACATGATTGCATAATTCGTCAGCCTCCGAGCCGTACAAAGGGATATCCAGCTCTAAGTGCTCAATACGCTTTTCAACATTTGTGATACGTTTATCTACGACAATAACCGCTCTGAGTTCCGGTGACAGATTCTCCAAAGCATTTTCTTTGTATTTCTTTTCTACCTGAATAAAATATCTGCGAACCTGCTTGCCCTTTTCGTTGCGCTCGAGCATTGCCATTTCTTTAGCGATGTCAAGTTTGATGATATGCTCTTTTTTAGGTGTTCCGCCAGACACCGTAGAAATTTCTACACTGTCATAATCCTCATTCTCTATTGCATCGCAATCATTTAATCTCCGCATTGACCATTCGCGATATGGACTCTTTACTGCAAGAATGTTGTGAAGTTCTGAACCATACACAACCTTTTCTCCAGTGCTTGTCTCATATACTGGAACTAAATTATTTTCAAATTATTCATACTTTTTACCGCCTTTCACCAATCCTCTTTTTATAAACATTACTGATATCTTATACTACCAAATCAAGCACTGGCGGCATTACTTCTTTCAACATTCCGGCTCCCATGAGATACCCGAAATAGAATCCATACACAGTGCCGTAACCTACAATATTCTTTGGCGTTTTTCTACCAAGATTGTTACCGGCAAGCCAAATCTCATATATAAGTCTTTCATTAAACTCGGCAATCGGCGTTTCACTGTTTACTTCTTTTTCAATTATTGGAAGAATTGCTTTCGCAACTGCCTCAGCTTTTTTCTTTTCTCTCTGTTTCATGCGCCATGAATGAGCGTCCGTCAGCGCTAAGTATGTACAAAAACCATACTTTCTGTAGACATAATCAAGGAATTCTCCTGTTTTTGTCTCTGGCTCAGCCACCTCATACTCAGGATATTCTATTACCTTCAAGAATCCTTTAATATCTTTCTGTGGCACGGCATGATTTACAAACAAAATTTCGTCTTTCCTGTCTGTAATCGCTACGAATTTTCCCAGTTCAGCATGGTATAAATAATTTAGGCGAAATACACATTCTGTTGGAAGTTCTTTGATAACATTTGGATATCCAAAAGTCAAGGCTTTTCTCACAATTCCTCAATCAATTTCTTCACATCCTGATAAACCGACTTATACGGCTCACCATTCTGCATCAGTTTCCTTATTCTCAGCTTTACCAGAGTTTCCAACGCCTTAAGCTCCATCAGAATGTCCTGCGGCAAATCATCGCGCTTGTGACTATCTAATCCCATTTTAGTATTTACTAACTTTGTGAAAGCTGTATAATACCTTTCCGCATTCTGACTTCCTTGCCCCCTGGCATATTCAACGAATAACTTTATCTGGTCTGTTTCCTGCTTTCTTACCTGTTTGGATTCTTCACGAATGCCCAGCCACCCTTCATCTTTTTGATCAGAAAAATAATATCCGTTTTTTGCAATACTAATCGCAATATCATACACCCAGTCGTAAAACTTATCAGCTACCATCTGCTTTGAATGTCGGCAAATCTCATATACTCCTTTTACAGTATACATATACAAATGAGCGTTCCTATCCTTGTTCGGATAAGGGGTGACAAACTGACACCCCTTTACTTCCACACTCATATTATCCAAACGCATGTAATGTCTTTGATGTATTCTCAGGACAGCATTTGCAGGGTCTTTATACTGCAATGCATAACCTATCTGTGTCCGGCTCATGTAGATATCATTATTCTCATCTACATAAAAGTCGCATATTGTTCCTAAAAATTTCCCCTGTTTTACAAGTTTTAGTTTCATACGTTCATCTCCTATTTTTATTCTGAATCATGGAATTAAAATAAGGCGCAGCATTTCGCTACACCTTCTGGTTCTTTTTGGGGAGGTCAGGAACATACCCTGACAGGACTTCTCCCCGATATTCAATTAATTTCATTGCTCCTCCTTAAAAATGGGTATAAAAATACCACTCCCCTTAATGGAAAGTGGCATAAAGCACAATATCTTACGGAATTAAATCTGTGAATCCTTTTGCCGCCTTATACATACGCTGCATAATCGAATTTTCACTGAGATATTCCAGTCCTTTCAAAGTGATCCTTATTTCATCAATATTGACTGCGATATCTCCGGTCACATATTTTTTTATGGATACACCTTTGATATAACCGGCATCTGTGAGCATTTCCATATACTTGCTCCAGCGCTCCTGAGATACTTTCAATTGTTCCGCACTGATACAATTTGTATCAATTTCTTCCAAATCCATAGATTTTTCCAAAGTTGAAAGGATTCTATAAATAATTTTAAAATTATCCATGAGTCACCTCCCTTTTGCGTAATGTATATGAAAATACCACTCACTCTGTAGAATAAGGGTATCTAATATTCATCATGTTCCTTTTTTTTCATAAAGTCGCTTATATCATCCACTTCCCAAAATTCATCCTCCAATTCTGGAAAATGCTCTTCAAATATAAGCTCCACATCCGACGGCAAGCTTTCAATATCGAAATCATCTGGTAAATCGTCTAGTCTTACCTCTTTTTCTCTCAAAATTTTATCCATGAATTTCTTGTCCATAATCCAAACCGTATCTTTCTGCGAATAAGCGGATCACCGCATCACTAAACATTTGATGACGTTCCACTTTATTGATTTCTTTTTTATTATACATCTTTTGATACTTTGGTCTCAACTCCTTTTTTATATCTTTTATAGTGTTTTCTATTTTCACACTTGAATTAATTTCTTGCGGCCATTCTTTAGGTCTTCTAATATAGTATGAACCTCTTTCTGATACGACTCTCAACTCCGATATGGGAACCCTCTTTAAAAACTTTATATCATCTACCGAAAAAGAACCGCCTGATGGATGATTATGCGTAACTACTGCATCTTTAAGTTTAGGATAATCAAGTACAGAAAGCCTAACACTATTAGTCCCTCCCCTTTTAGTCATAATATATTTCCCTTTAGAATCATAAACCTCCAGCATTTCTTTAGTCCTGCTCCGAAGGCTATCCTCCGAATGCCATAATTCTTTCCTAGCTACTGCCGCCCATTTATCCGTTGTATCGCTAAGTTTTATCTGTTTATTATATGGCGCCACTCTCCCCCTCATATCATAATAAATCCGCTGTCTCTGCTCCGGCAGATCCATTTTCTTGCAATACCGTGAATACTCATTGAGCTGTGCCTGATATTTGCATCTTGCCAGCATGACTTCATCTTTATTTGCCCCAGAATCTTTCAGAAGCTGCACCTTTTCACGCTGCGCACGCATGGCAGTCTCCATCTGCCGCTGTTTCTGGGTGCGCTCATAAGCGTCGTATTCTTTCCCCTGCCACTCTTTTGTTATGGCTTCCTTGCGATTCTGCTCTTCCAGCCATTCATCCGGATACATACGCTTTGAAGCTCCGGGCACAAATGCGTAATAATCATGTTTACAGTTTGCACCATGTAATCCTGTAACAGTATGAAGTCCGCAGACGGTTTCCAATTCCTCTTTGCTGTATACCTTTCCCTGCCATACCCGATGCGACGGACGGGCTGCGTAATGCCAGTCTACCTCAAAGAAATCCGTCCCCAACTCTTTTGCTGTGCGCTCATTGATCTTCTCAGTTATCTGGGAAACGCCCGTCATGACAGCTCTTCTTACTGCCACATCCACGCGGTTGCTTCTTCCAGTCGCATAGTCTACTGTCCGAAGCCCGCTGTCGGTCATCTGTTTGACGGTCCGTCTTATGACCGTATTATAGTCAAATGCGCCGCTGATGATGTCTATGATCGCCGCGTCAACATACTGGTGGTAATACATGGAGAATGGAGTAAATACCCGTCTGCCGCCAATCATGATTGAAAATCCATAGGACTGAGCCAGATTCACAAGCTCATCCTTTGTCTGGCGTTTCACTGCTTCCGACATCTTTTGCAGCCATTCGTTCTCCTCCGGAGGGATAAACTTGCCATTCACCTGCTCATAAACATCCTTGTTGCGTACATACTGCCAGTCAGCCACCTCATCGTACAGTTCGAACATTTCCGGATAGGTAGCATTGAGCGCTTCTTTCAAGGTTCGCTCGACCTCTTCCGTAGACTGTCCTAATTCCAGTAAACGGTTTATCTGGTAATCTGCCGTAGAAGTGATCTTGCCAGTCTTCTTGATTCTTCGGACAATATCCTGCATAACTCTCAAGCCTGCTGCCCTCCAGATATTCTCCATCCTCAGTGAAATACTGTCAATGTCTGGTTTTGCCATATACTCACTCCATTACCGTATTCTGTACCGGAAGATTGCGTCTTGCCTGTTCGAGTGTTTCACTGTACCATTTCGCACGATATTCGGCTATATCCATCGCTCCAATGGCCACATCCTGCATATCCTGCTCCCGTTCCGTCTTCTTGTCAGTTACCAGGGAATCATCCCATGATACAGAAACATTCACTGTGCCTGATGGGGCAAGTCCTTCTATCGCCATCCATGCGTCTATTGCATCTACCAGAACCCGCACAGCATTTTCCAGACTGTTTTGTATGGATTTTACAGTAGCATAAGAGCGCTGCTTGCTTGCCTTGATCTCTTCTGCGGTTTTGTCCACTGTCTGCGGGTCTGACAATGTCCCATAAGCAAGTCCGCTGTTAAACTCGACTTTCTGAATGATCCTGTTATAACCGTTAAAAAAGCTGACATCACGGATTTCTGGAGAATACACATTAAAAAAAGGCTTGCCGCTGATATCGGAAATATTTGCTCCCATATCATGATATAGCCTTTCTTTTCCTTTTGGAAGAATTGCACTCCCCTGCCTGTCTTTCTTGAAAAACTCCCTTGCTGCCTGAACCGCTGTTTCTTTAGAACGAAACTCCCACATAGTAGCCCCATACTGCTCATCTGCATCCTCGATCTGCCCCTCTGCCCTTGCGTATACTGATACACCAAGCGGAGAATCCGGATCTGTATTATTAGCTATCGGAATGTTGAAGCAGGAAAACAATGTCCTGTCAGCATTGTCAAACTCTACATAAGGAGCAATGTCTGACCATTCCGGCACATCCTCCAGCCTGATCTCCTGACCAATGTTAATGATATCATCATTCCTTACCTGTGCTTTTCTGCTTACAAATGCTTTATTAACAACAAAATATTTACCATTTGAAAGCTGCTGATACTCAAGTCTTGTATATAATTTCTTCCCTTTTCTCTTAAACTCTGGGAAAATAACCCCGGTTATCGCACCTGCGCTGTCGAACTCTACAGGATAAAAATAACCTGCTTTTGCTACATCTATAAATACTTTGCCATCTGATGCATACGGTTTAAACATAATCCCGCCTGTGCTGCAGGCATACTCAACGTAAGCGGGGAGCTTTTCAAGGAACGGTTTCATGTATCCTGCTATTAAGTCAGCACGAAAGCTCCCCGAAATACTGACGCTTGACTCTATTGTCACAAGCCGCGCCATTTCCGTACATATAGCTGCCGGAAGGTTAAGACTCTTCACCCCGTCCTTCAGCCACGGAGCACGGTTCATATACATATTGTTCCATCGGTAAATAGCATTTGACATACAGCGTGAAACCGCAATCTCAACACCCATTGCCTTCTGAATATTCTCATATTGTATCAATCCTCATCACCCCTTTCTGACACTGGCAGCATATAAACAATCAGCCTCCACATTCCACAACATAGATAACGGAATGCATCAAGGCAATGATCTGATGCTTTAACAGGCTCTTCCTTCCCTTTTTCAATGCTCTTAGGGTCGTACTGATACAGCCCCATCTCATGAATCAGCCATTTCTGCGTTGTGCTGACCATCATTCTGTTGAAAGACAAGAATTTCTGCACTCGGCTGATTCCAAGTTTTACATCATTCCTTGCGGGAATGATATCAATATGCGGTATCTGTCTTCTGACCTCTTCGATCAGTCCTGCTGCCGATGGATCTATAAAAATGCTGCTGACTACCCGTTTGTACTCCTTTTCAATCTCATCACAGAACTGCTTCATGTCTTTGGCGTATTCTGAAGGTGACTTTTGTTTCCCAGACTCACGCCCGGAATGATAATATTCTTTCAATCCCCGGAACAACTGTTTCTCATAATCAATACCAAACGCCTCAAACACCGTTGGGTTCTGCTGCCCGTAATCTACTCCGACACCGATCTCTCCTATCGCTTCTTTGGATTCCCCTGTAAATGTTTCTGGATCATAGATATGTACTTTGGCATTAAACATATAGTAAATCAGGTCATCCACCCCGATGGATTCCCCAAGCCAAATCCAGCGATACAATTTTGGATCAGATTTCTCCATTTCCTCTGCCGACTCTATAAGGTCACGTCCAAGCCAGTCTTCTGGAACATCTCTGTAATCGGTATGAATATGTATGCAGTCTTTTCTCTCTTCCATTTTCTTGCACCACTGATTTACTGGTGCATTCGGATTCTTCGGCGGGTTATACAGATAGATCATCTGAAAGCCGCTACTGTTTCCACGAACAAAGGTGGCTTCAATATTAGATAGCTCATCCTCTCCCTCACCATCCTCAAAAAATTCCGTAAGCTCATCAATAATAACAAGCTTGATCGGCTTATCTTCATCAATGATACCCTTTGTATCATCAATACCGTCCGATCCGGAAAAATAGATTGTAGAGCCGTATTTCTTATAGGTGATCTCCATCGGTGATTTCGTAATCCGAAATTTGCTTTTCGGTATCTTTAGCCGGTTGATTCCCCGAAGCATTTCTTTATACACTGTCTTCCGCAGCTTATTGTGATGTTTTCTGAGCACTACCACAGAACCATGCGGATTGGCTACTATCTGATAAACAGAACGGATAGCAGCATAACTGGACTTTGTTCCGGCACGTCCCGAGGTTAGGATGATATGTTTGATCTTCGTATTATTGAATATCGGAAGATACTTCGGAATGATGATCTCCGATATCCTCACCCGCTTTTTCTGGCGCATCGTTATATATCTCAACTCCTTCATCCTCTTCTATATTGGAATCTCTCTGAATTCTTTCCGTGTTCGCTTTCAACTGCTCTATCCTTGCTTTCTGCTCTTCTGTAGCAAGATCCATGTGATCTGCCAGCCACTCAAGAGCTTTCATCCGGTCCGCCAATTTAATGCTGGCTCCATCTTTACCTTGTTTGACCTCACTGATCAGTGTGCCGTCTACTTCAGATGACTCCCGGAATTTAATAACATTGACTTCTTTTGTTAACTGCTTCTTTCCCCCGGTTTCCTTGTCTTTGACCTCTATCGGACCATACGGACCCATGACAGGGACGCTTTCTCTGCCAAATTGTACATAATCTGTAATGTCTGCGAAAGCAATGTCCATATATTTTTGGAAGATATCTGATTCTTCTAGCATTTCTCTGTTTAGCCTCGATTCTTTTAAGCTCTGTATTTCATTTTTTATTCTAACATTTGCTAACATCCTCGGCCCTGCTGCCTTTGCCGTATTATAGTCTACTCCATAGGCTTTTTGATACGCTTTTGTAGCATTAAAACAACGTATGTAAAAACAGCAAAAAAGCCGTTGTTTATCGGTTAATTCGGAATTTTCTATTACTGAACCAACCACTTCATCAACAGCCTCTTTTTCTACTTCTTTTTTTCGTTTGGAACGTTCCGTATTTTTTCGGAACGTTCCATTCAATTTCTCTTCCCATTTATCTTTAGATTTCCATCCACGGACAGTCCCGGGAGAGACCTTTAATTTATCTGCAATCTTGATAAGATCTATTTCTCCGTTATGTGATTTATAGATATCAAATGCCTTGTTTCTGTTCGGATCTCGTATTCTTGGCAATCTCACCACCTCTCTCCTTGTGCGATGTCGCACATCCTCACTTATAACAAAGAGCACCTGAGATTATTCCAGATGCTCTTTGCTGACACGCTCAATATATTCTTTCATCATCTTAGTTAGCTGCCCTGCCTGACTGACTCCCTCTTTCTCACAGGCTCTTGCAAACTCTTCTACAATTTTTTTCTTCAGCTTATACGACTTTGACACCCAGCCTGCTTTATCCTGATACCGTTGGTTGCGTAATGTTTGCTTACTTGCTGTCATGTTTAAGTAACCTCACCATCTTTGGAACCACATCCGCCAGCTCTAATATCCCGGCGCAAAGCAGGATGATAGATGCATAAATATTTTTTCCTGCCCCGAAGTTCAAGATAATTGCAAAGAAAAGAAACATGTCATATAAAGTTATTTTTTTCATATATAAAATTCCATAACTTTATTTGCTGTTTTTACAACAAC
>OFFJ01001037.1_pt1 | contig 21379 bp, 21 predicted proteins | sample 1521261 | NCBI WGS metagenome assembly OFFJ01 (sample SAMEA3504122, study PRJEB24116) | mouse gut metagenome | biome: mouse gut; feature: mouse-associated habitat; material: faeces | place: Denmark | collected 2011 | reverse complement strand
CACCAGAACCTAAATCTGGCGCGTCTGCCAATTCCGCCATACCCGCTTACAATGTTATTATCATATACATTTTTGGGAAAACTGTCAAGTGAAAACATTTAACTTTGCAATTATTGTGTTGTGTGATATACTATTTACAAGTATGCGATTTGGAAAAATATTCTAGGGGGAACATATGGTAAATCAGGAAAGAGTGTGTGAGATGACCCGGCTTGCAATTTTTGATCAAAATGAGGGGGAAACCTGTAAGCCGATGATTCAGTATTTTCGAAAAGACTATATAGCAAAAGAATTATTAAAGAGTTTTGTCACGGGAACGATTGCATTTGGCCTGCTTGCGGCAATGTTTGGGCTGTATTGCGTAGAAAATTTAATAGAGCAGATAAATACGATTGATATCCGGGAGATGATAACTGGTATTTTAATATGTTATGCGGTGTATCTTGCAGTATATTTTGTCATTACGTATATTGTATATTATGTACGCTATTCGAGGGGACGCCAGAAGGTGAAAAAATATTATTTGCATTTGAAAAAGGTGAACAGGCTTTATCGCGAGGAAGAACAGATATGAGTCCGGCTGCCTGATACAGCACAACAGGAGGGATAGAAAGTGACTGACTTATTGGAAATAAAAGAAAAGATTAAAAATATTTATGGAAAATTTGATATTTATATTGTGCCATTGTTTAAATTTGTGTTGGCATTGTGTGTTTTTTCTATTATAAATGGTAATATTGGTTATATGGGAAGGATTGACAGTCTTCCGGTAGTTTTGGTATTGTCGTTAGTCTGCGCAATACTTCCGATGAATGTAATGATTTTACTGGCGGCGGTTGTGATTATGCTTCATTTATACGCATTGGCATTGGAAGTGGCAGTCGTCGGCCTTGTTTTATTTTTACTGATTTTATTTTTGTATTTTCGTTTTGTTCCAAAAGATGGTATTTATACTGTATTGATGCCCCTTTGCCTGCATTTTCAGCTGGGTCCTGTTATGCCGGTTGTTGTTGGACTGAAAGGAAAGATATATTCCGTATTATCTCTGTTATGCGGTATTGTAATCTGGTTTTTCCTGGATGGAGTAAAACAGAATGCAGCGGCTTTGGGCAGTAAAAGTGAAGATGCTTCTTTTACTTCAAAATTTGCAGCGGCATTAAATCCGATATTGAATAATAAAGAGATGTATCTGGTGCTTGTTACCTGTATGCTGGTGACGGTTATTGTGTTTGTGATTCGCAGGCTTTCCATAGATTACGCTTGGACAGTGGCAGTTCTTGTTGGCGATTTGCTGTATTTTATTATTATTTTTGCCGGATATATGTTGTTGGAAATTTCGGGCAGGACAGTGGGACTTATTATTGGTTCTTTGGTATCTTTGGCAGTTGCCCTGATACTGGAATTTGTGTTCTTTAATCTGGATTATTCCAGAACGGAGCGCGTACAGTTTGAAGATGATGAATATTATTATTATGTCAAAGCTGTACCTAAGATGTATGTTGCAGAAAAAGAGAAACAAGTAAAAACATATGCTGCGAAAAGAAGTGGTCATGCTTCAAAGAGGTAGTTGGTAAAAGAAGAATGGCAAAATGACTGTTGACGCAGAAAGGAAGTGGAACGATTGGAAGATATGCTGTCAATGCTTAGCATATTTAAAGATAAATATTTGACGTGGATAGATTTACCGGTAATGACTGTTATTGACGTTGTAGAAATCATTATCATAGCATTTCTGTTTTATACCATTTTGCTTTGGATTAAAAGTACGAGGGCATGGATGCTGTTTAAAGGCCTGATGGTAATATTAGTATTTGTTATGGTTGCCGCAGTATTCCAAATGACAACGATTTTATGGCTGGCTGAGAAAACGCTGAATGTAGGCGTGATTGCACTTGTGATTATATTTCAGCCGGAACTTCGGAGGGCTTTAGAACAGCTTGGCAGAAAAAGTTTTTTAAAAGGCGTGACGGTGCTTGATTTTGGAAAAGATCAGGTTGAAAATGTCAGTGAAAAGACAATTAACGAATTGGTCCGAGCCTGTTTTGAAATGGGAAAAGTAAAAACAGGGGCATTGATTGTTATGGAAGATACGGTTGTGCTGACGGAATATGAGCGGACGGGTATTCTAGTGGACGCCATTTTAACAAATCAGTTATTGATTAATATTTTTGAAAAAAACACACCGCTTCATGATGGGGCAATTATTGTACGCGGGAACCGCATTGTATCTGCGACCTGTTATCTGCCGCTTTCTGATAATATGGAACTTAGTAAAGAACTTGGTACCAGACATCGTGCGGCAGTGGGAATTAGTGAACTCAGTGATTCTTTGACAATTGTGGTTTCGGAGGAGACGGGCGGAGTTTCTGTTGCCACCAGCGGCAGATTGATCCGAGGACTGGATCAGGAAGGTTTGCGTACGCAGCTTAAGGCGCTGCAGAAATATGAACCGGAAACCAAACGTAAAGGCTTACTGAAAAGGAGGCTGAAAAATGCTAAAAAAGATATTCCAGCGGATCACAAATAATTTTGGCTTAAAAATTTTGGCGTTGATTTTTGCTGCGGTACTTTGGCTGGCAGTTGTCAATATTGATGATCCAAATACGACAAGGACATTCACCACGACAGTGAGTATTGAAAACAGCGATTATCTTGCAGGTATTGGAAAATATTATGATATTGTCAATAACAGCAATACCGTTACATTTAAGGCAAGCGGAAAACGATCTTATTTGGAACGTATGAGCAATAGTGATTTTAAAGCAGTCGCCGATTTGGAAATGATTGAGAATCTAAACCGTGTTCCAATTGAAATAACAGCGCAGCGGTATGGAAGCTCTATCACAGTTGCCAGTAAAATTTATTTTTTGGAGTTAGAAGTAGAGGATTTGATTTCAAAACCGTTTGTGATTTCCATGCAGGCAGAAGGGGATGTGGCGGATCGCCATGCGCTTGGAGAGATGAAAGCATCTCCGACGCTGATTCGTGTTTCCGGGCCGGCGTCCGTAGTAAATACAATTGAAAAAGCGGTCGCTACGGTAAATGTAGAAGGAATTTCGCAAGATATGACGGATAGTGTTATACCCGTTTTATATGATAAAGATAATAATGAAGTTGATACAAGAGAGCTTTCTTTTAATATACAAAACGTGATGGTCTCCATGCAGATTTTAGATACAAAAGATGTAACTTTAAATTTCCAGACGACAGGAACTTTGCCTGAGGGATATGAATATCTTGGTATAGAGTATAGCCCTCAGACAGTGGCAATTAAAGGAATGTCTGCCGTCCTTAATACGATAAACAGTATTATAGTGCCAAAAGAAGTGCTGGATTTGACGGATGCGACTGGAGATATTGTAAAAGACGTAGATATTTCGGCGTATCTTCCAAATGGAGTTTCTTTGGTAGATAGTTCACAGGCGAAGATTGCTGTGGATGTAAAAATTGAGCGGCATGAAAAGAAAACATTTAAAATGCCTACTGCAAATATTACAGCAAGTAATTTAAACAGCAGATATGCCGTAAAATTTTTAAAAGAAACGATTGATGTGGAATTAGAAGGCCTTACGTCTGATTTAGATGCGCTTGATGCAGGGACTTTGACCGGAAGCATTGATGTGGCTGGAATGACTGAGGGCGAGCATACCGTCAATTTGGAATTAAATTTGGACAGTAAATTTAAAATGGTAAATACAGCGACTGTGACCGTAGATATTGTTTTGGCAAACAGTATACAAAATTCGAATTCGAATAAAACGGATACGGATAAGCTGGATACAGAAAAAGAGGATGCGAATAAGGAGAACTCCGAAAAAGAAGATTCGCAGGAGCCGGATTTGGAATAAATAAATGAGTTTAGGAGGTTGCGTTATGAGCAGAATGTTTGGAACAGACGGAGTACGCGGTGTGGCGGGAATGGAATTAACGATAGAATTGGCAATGAAATTGGGGCAGGCAGGAGCATATGTCCTGACGAAAGAGCAGGAACACCAGCCTACAATTATTGTAGGATGTGATACCAGAATTTCGGGAGGGATGCTTGCGAATGCAATGATGGCAGGAATATGTTCTGTTGGCGCGAATGCAATTTATGCAGGCGTTGTCCCGACTCCGGCAATTGCCTATCTGACTAGAAAACACAAAGTGGATGCAGGAGTTGTAATATCAGCTTCCCACAACCCTATGGAATTTAATGGAATTAAATTTTTTAATGGAGCAGGATATAAACTTTCCGACCAATTGGAGGATGAAATTGAAGCACTGATTGTAAACAATATGAAAGACGTTCCGATACCGACTGGTTCCGGTATTGGGCGGATTGAATACCGATTGGATATTAAAAATGAATATATTGCTTTTATGAAAAAACAGGTTCCGGTAGATTTGAGCGGCATGAAAATCGTTGTGGACTGCGCGGAAGGAGCATCGTATGAAACATCTGTGAAAACACTTCGTGAAATGGGTGCGAATCTTGTTGCAATCCATGTACATCCGGATGGAACCAATATCAATTCAAACTGCGGCTCTACACATATGGAAGAGCTTCGGGCACGCGTTGTATATGAAAAGGCAGATATTGGAATTGCGTTTGACGGAGATGCAGACCGTATGATGGCAGTTGATGAACTTGGAAACGTTGTGGACGGCGACCAGGTAATGGCAGTGATTGGCAATCATTTGAAACAGCAGGGAAAATTAAATAAAGATACGATTGTAGTCACTGTAATGAGTAATTTAGGGTTTACCCTGATGGGAGAACGGGAAGGACTCAATATTGAAAAAACAAAGGTTGGAGATCGTTATGTATTAGAGCATATGGTGGCGAACGGTTATAATCTCGGCGGTGAACAATCCGGCCATATCATCTTTTTAGATGATAATACGACGGGCGACGGCCTTCTTAGCGCGCTCCATCTTTTAAAAGTTATGACGGAGACAAAACGCAAGCTTTCTGATTTGGCAGAAATTATGGAGGTTTTGCCGCAGGCGCTTATAAATGCAAAAGTCCCAAATCATAAAAAAGAACACTATATGGAATACGCAGAAATTGCAGAAGCAGTAAAAACTTTAGAAGAAAAGTTCCATGGGGAAGGCAGGGTGTTGATTCGTCCATCCGGAACAGAACCGATGGTACGTGTGATGATAGAAGGAAAAGATCAAAAAGTAATTGAAGAAGAAGCAGAAAAATTGGCGGAGCTGATTACGAATATTATGCTCTGATTATAATTTGTACGGAGGAAACGCATATGGTAAGCCAAAAAATTACGATTAAGAATCCTACCGGTCTGCATTTGCGTCCGGCAGGAATATTATGCAAAGAGGCAATGCACTTTCAATCATTGATTACATTTAATTACAGAGGAAACACAGCAAATGCGAAAAGTGTGTTAAGCGTACTTGGAGCATGTATAAAGACGGGAGATGAGATAGAGCTTGTCTGTGATGGAGCAGATGAAGAGCAGGCGCTTTCGTCATTAATTAAAATAATAGACGAAGGATTTGGTGAATAGGAGGTACTTCCGGATTATATGCGTAAGTTAAACAGGAAAAACTGGCTGGAAATAGGAGCAATAACTGTTATCTTTGTCATTGCTGCCATTCTTGTATATAAAACGACAATTTTAACAAGAATGATGCTTCCGCGCACAGCAACACAGGTAAAAGCAGAAAAAGGCATGTTTTACATGCTGTCAGATGGCGATTGCCTGAAACAGTCGTTTCAGTATCCTTTGGATGAGCTGCTTAGTGCAGGAATTTCAATTTCTCTTGATGAGGATGTATTAGAAGAGATGACAAAAAAGGATAAATACAGAGACCTTGGCACACTGCATTTATCCGTAATAGATACGAAGGACGCTGTTTTGATGTCTGAGGATTATCCTGTCTATGCCCTGGCAGATGAACAAAATCTGGTGGCTTCTTTTCTGGGAACGCAAAGAGGCTATCAGGGCGCAGAACTTACGATTGTACTAAATGCAGAAAATATCAATCCGGATATTGAGCTTGCGATTGCCTATACATCCAGGCAAATCGAACATACTAAGCTTTTGGTGAATGGGGAACGTAAACATTTTACGTTAAATATTCAGACGGCAGACCGCCAGTTTCTCTATTGGAAACAATGGGCGGTTTTTGGCGCGGCGATTATATACCTGCTTTTGATTGGGACATACCTGTCTTTGGCAGTAAAAAAACAAAAACCGGAAAAAGTATTTTTATTTGTTGGTGCGATGCTTGCAATGTTGTATCTTCTTCTTTTGCCGCCGCTGACAGTTCCAGATGAAGAAATACATTTTAAACAGGCCTATTCTTATGTGAATCAGCTATTCGGGCAGAATTCTCCAAAAGAGGAGATTCTTGTGATGGATAAAGAAGATTTCCAGGCGCTTCAGATGTTTGAAACAACGCCGTCCTTACCGGAATATGACACAATCAAAACAGAAATATTAAAATCAGGCCGGGAAAAGGGGACGGTGGAAATTCCACATTCGGATACAAGAGCGCCGTTTGTAACATACCTGCCGGGTGTGATTGGAATATTTTTTGGGCGTGTTTTGGGGCTCAATGGATTATTGGTGATTTATCTGGGCAGAATAGGTTCCATATTATGTTATTTGTTTATGATGTATTGGTTTATCCGCACGATTCCTTATGCAAAATCGGCGGCATTTGTTATGGCAGTTTTGCCAATGACGATTCAGCAGTGTTGTTCTTATTCTTATGATTCGGTTGTGATAGAAACGGCGTTTTTATATATTGCAGTGCTGTTTCGCCTGATTTATGAAAAGGGAAAAATCAGCAGGCCGCAAATACTGTTATATGCAGTATTTATGATTGTGCTGTCTATTTGTAAGGGCGGCAGCTACATGCCCCTTTGCCTTTTGACGCTTTTGATACCTGAGGAAAGGTTTGGAGAGAAGAAAAAGAAATGGATATTTACTGGATGTATGGCGTTTCTTGCAGTAGTATCCTTTTTGGGTGGCACTTTAAAAAGCGTGCTGTTTGTGGTAAGTCCCACGGCAGAGCAGGCGCAGGGCGCGTATCTTGCCGGAGAAACGTATGGGACTTCCGGGCTTTTGTCCAATCCAATGGAATTTATTTTGCTGTCTGTCAGGACATTGTTTTTGTCGGGAGACGGATTTTTAGAAACCATGTTTGGTATGCAGTTAGGTTGGTTGGATATTACAATATCAAGAATTGTCATATATGGAATGATGCTGCTTATATTTTTGGCGGTTCTTAAAATAGAAGATGAAAAAGAGCGGTTCATGCCGCAGGTGACAACAGTTCATAAATTATCCTATTTAACAGTAATTTTGTTTTCAGTCGGAATGATATTTGTTACTATGTTTATCAGCTGGACGCCAAGGGAATCGAAGGAAATTTTTGGAATCCAGGGAAGATATTTTCTGCCGCTTCTGCCGCTTTCTGTCATGCTGTTTTACAGTAAATATCTCACGATTCAAAAAGAGATTGGCAGAAAAATTATTTTTACTGTGGTATGCCTGCAGTGCGTGGCAATTTATGGAATATTGATGTCATTAGAGAGGATACTATGAAAAAATTAGTCATTATTCCTGCTTATAACGAGCAGGGAGGAATTGAGAAAACAGTACATGACGTGCTAAAATATGCGCCGGAGTTTGACTATGTGGTGATTAATGATTGCTCTACGGACGATACTCTTGAAATATGCAGGAAAAATGGTTTTCATGTCATAAATCTTCCGGTCAATCTTGGAATTGGAGGAAGTGTTCAGACGGGATATATATACGCATGGAGGAATGGGTATGATGTCGCCGTTCAGTTTGATGGAGACGGCCAGCACAATGCCAGATATTTGAATGATATGGCGGACAAGCTTTATGGCGAGAGGCTGGATATGGTGATTGGTTCCAGGTATATCAAAAAAGAAGGATTTCAGTCTTCAGGGATACGCAGAATTGGAATTCGCTATTTTACAGGTTTAATAAAACTTGTGACAGGAAAAAAGATTACCGATCCAACTTCTGGTATGCGGATGGCCGGCAGAGAAGTGATAGAAATTTATGCAAAAAATTATCCAAAAGATTATCCGGAGCCGGAGAGCGTTGTTGTAGTTTTAAAAGAGGGAAAAAAGGTTGGGGAAATTCCGGTGCAGATGAATGCAAGAGAGGAAGGCGTTTCATCAATTTCTCCAAGAAAATCGGTATACTACATGATAAAAGTATCTCTGGCGGTATTAATCGCAGCGGTTCGGAGGTAAAAATATGAGCCTGAAAATACAGATTATTGTAGCAGTAGTTATTATACTGGCGATTGCCGGAATTGCAAATATGGTGCGAAGAGAACTTTTGGACTTGAAATTTGCGCTTTCGTGGCTGACAGTAGGGATTATTGTTCTTGTTTTAGATATTTTTCCGGGAATTATGAATTATCTGGTACATTTACTGGGAATTGAACTTCCGGTCAATATGATGTTTTTCTTTGGATTTTGTTTTACTTTATTTTTAGTATTTATTCTGACCGTAAAAGTTTCCAGGCAGTCAGAACAGTTAAAGCATTTGACGCAGGAAGTGGCGTTATTGGAAGAAAAGATCATGAAAGGAGAAGATTTTAAGAAAGAAGATGAATAGCGATATATGTGGTGACGCGAATTGTGATAATGAAAATCAGAAAAAAGTTCAGATTTTACTTTCAACGTACAATGGAGAGGAATACATCAGGGAGCAGTTGGATTCTATATTAGCGCAGACTTATCCGGATGTGGATATTCTAATCCGCGACGATGGTTCGAGTGACGATACATTTGTAATTTTAAAGGAATATGAGGAAATGCACTCAAATATCCGTGCATATCAGGGAGAAAATATTGGTGTCAATCAAAGTTTTTTTGAACTTTTGAAAAAAAGTAATAAAGAAGCCGCATACATAGGGTTCTGCGATCAAGACGACTATTGGCTGCCGGAAAAAATAGAAAAGGCAGTAGAGCAGTTAAAACGCCTGAAAGGACCGGCATTGTACTGCAGTGCAAAAACCTTAGTGGATGAGAATCTTGAAGTCTTAAAAAATCAGCAGAATCCTCATGTCAATCCCGGTTTTGGAAATGCCGTGATTGAAAGTATCTGTTCTGGTTGTACAACACTTATGAACCGTGATTTGACAGAAATTATTGTAAAGCGTCTGCCAAAAGATGTCATTCACCATGACTGGTGGTGCTATATGGCCGCCACTTATCTTGGCAGTATGTATTATGACGAGAATTCGTATATCTATTATCGTCAGCATAGAGGGAATGAAGTCGGCGCGAGTGGTTCGGCGTTTGCGCAAATCAAAGCAAAAGCCAGAGATTTAAAAAAACGCCGTGGAGATTTAAAAAAGCAGCTGTCCGATTTCAAACATTTCTATCATTCAGCTGCCGAAAAAGACGCGTTGGTAGACGCGATTTTAAAAGCAGAAAAATTTCCAAACCGGTTTACGATACTTTTTGACAAACGCTGGTATCGGCAGAGTGGATTGGATAACTGGGTAGTCAGAGTTTTATTTTTAATAGGTCGAATGTTATAAAAAATGTGCAGCAGAAAGGAATGCGATATGAAAAAATTATTGTTGACAGGCAGTAACGGTCAGCTTGGAAGAGCGTTGAACAAAGAATATGCCAAAGATGATGTGGAAATTATCAATACAGATGTAGCAGAGGGAGAAGGAATTTATGCGTTGGATATTACCGATGTGGAGGCAGTTAACGATTTCGTAATGAAAACAAAACCGGATGTGATAATCAACTGTGCTGCTCACACAAATGTCGACGCTTGCGAGACACAGTGGGATCTGGCATACAAAATAAATGCGATTGGCGCCAGAAATTTAAGTATTGCTGCAGAAAAGGCAGATGCGAAACTCATTCATATTTCAACGGATTATGTATTTGAAGGAAATTGCCCGGACCCATTGACAGAATTTGACAAAACAGGGCCAATTAGCGCATACGGCAAAACGAAGTTTGAGGGAGAGAATTTTGTAAAAGAATTTTCAAGCAAACATTTTATTCTGCGTACTGCGTGGCTGTATGGAGACGGTAAAAATTTTGTAAAAACAATGTTAAAACTGGCGGAAAGCCATGATACGATTACGGTTGTGTCCGATCAGTTTGGTTCTCCGACAAGCGCGTCGGAATTGGCAAGAATGGTTCATTTTCTGGAACCGACGGAAAGCTATGGAACGTATCATGCGACTTGTGAAGGACAGTGCAGCTGGGCGGATTTTGCCGTAGAGATTTTCAAAAAAGCCGGTAAAAATACAACTGTAAAATATGTCACAACAGAAGAATATAATTCTCCGGCGAAACGTCCGGCATATTCTGTTTTAGATAATTATATGCTGCGCCTTGCCTTTGGAGACGCATTTCAAATGGCGGACTGGAAAGATGCCTTAGACGAATATATGAAAGAAATACTTTAAACGAATACAAAGGGGAGATACTATGGAACCGCTTGTCAGTGTATGTATTCCGGCTTATAACAATGCCGCTTATATCAAAGAAACAATAGATTCTATTTTGGGACAGACGTATTCTAATTTGGAGCTTGTCATTTGTGACGACAGGTCAAAAGATGATACGGTTAAAGTAATCGAAGCGATAAAAGACGACAGGATAAAACTATTCCAAAATGAAAAAAATCTCGGTATGTCCGGGAACTGGAATCATTGTTTGTCGAAATGTTCGGGAGAATTTATCAAATTAATCTGTGCCGACGATATGCTGGCGCCGGATTGCCTCAAAAAAGAAGTGCAGGCTTTGATAGATCATCCTTCTGCAGTATTGGCGGAAAGCGATACGAGGCTGTTCGACTTAAATGGGAAACCAAAGGGATTTTATAAAAGATATAAGACAAGCGGCCTGACAGATGGAAAGAAAATAGCAAGAGCCGGTTTGTTTGTCAAGAATTATTTTGGGGCTCCTCTTGCAAATACGTTTCGAAAGAGCAGTCTAAAAAAAGCGGGCGGATTTGATTCGTGGTATACGTATATTTTGGATTATGATTTTTGGGTAAAATTAGCGTGTATGGGGGACGTTTACATTATTCATGAACCGCTGAATTATTTTCGGGTGCGGAATGATTCGAATACCGGAGAAGTGATGGCGGGGGATAAGACGGACGACTATGTGAAGGAGCATATTCATCTGTTGAAAAAGTATCGGGAAGAATTGCAGTTATCAAAGGCGGATATGAGAAGAAGCGTGCGTATCCGCAAGCTCCGTAATTTTGCGGCTGGGGTATATTTGAAGATATTTGTTAAATAATAGGATTGAGCAGGCTGAATTTTCAATCGGCTACAATTTTAGAAACATTTGGTGAAACTTGTAATTTTTGGTAGATAGTGCTATAATATCGTATCTGTTCAGAAAAAACAACAGAAGGAAAGGAGAGTGCTCTGATATGAGAACTTACTTGGTAACTGGCGGGGCAGGTTTTATTGGGTCGAATTATATCCATTATATGTTCCGCAAATATGAGAATGAAATCCGCATTATTAATGTAGATGCGCTGACGTATGCGGGTAATTTGGAGAATTTAAAAGAAGTTGAGGACAGGGATAATTATACCTTTGTGAAGGCTGATATTACAGATAAAGATGCGATGATGAAGATTTTTAAAGAAAATGATATTGACCGCGTTGTGCATTTTGCAGCAGAAAGCCATGTTGACAGAAGTATTGTAGACCCGGAAGTGTTTATCAAGACGAACGTGCTTGGGACGGCCGTTATGTTAAATTGCGCGAAAGAGGCATGGGAGAAGGAAGACGGTACGTTTGCCGAAGGAAAGAAGTTTTTACATGTTTCTACGGATGAAGTTTATGGGTCTTTGGACGATGAAGGCGGTTATTTTTATGAGACGACGCCGTATGACCCGCACAGTCCGTATTCTGCAAGTAAAGCGTCTTCGGATTTTCTGGTAAAAGCATATATTGATACGTATCATTTTCCGGCAAACATTACAAATTGTTCGAACAATTACGGGCCTTATCAATTTCCTGAGAAATTGATTCCGCTTATTATTAATAATGCGCTCCATGGCAGAAAACTGCCTGTTTACGGGGATGGGAAAAATGTCCGTGACTGGCTTTATGTGGACGATCATGCAAAAGGAATTGATATGGTCCAGGAGAAAGGACGGATTGGCGAGACATACAATATCGGCGGACACAATGAAAAGCAGAATATTGAGATAATTGAAATTATTTTAGAGACGCTTCTTGAAATGCTGCCTAAAGATGATGAGAGAAGAAAGTTTATCAGTAAGGATTTGATTACCTATGTGACGGATCGCAAGGGACATGACAGAAGGTATGCGATTGCGCCGGATAAGATAAAAGCGGAAATTGGCTGGGAACCGGAGACAATGTTTAAAGACGGTATTAAAAAGACGATTGCATGGTTTTTTGAACACGAGGATTGGATGGAAAGCGTTACAAGCGGAGATTACCAGAAGTATTATGATGAGATGTATCAGAACCGATAAAGATTGGCAGTTAAAATCGGAGAGAGGGGTTATGTGGTGAAAGGGATTATTTTAGCAGGCGGTTCGGGAACAAGGCTTTATCCGCTGACGAAAGCGATTAGCAAGCAGATTATGCCGATTTATGATAAGCCGATGATTTATTATCCGTTGTCGACCCTGATGCTGGCTGGAATTCGGGATATATTGATTATTTCTACGCCAAGGGATTTGCCGGTATTTCAAGAACTGCTGGGATCCGGGGAACAGCTTGGAATGAGATTTGCTTATGCTGTTCAGGAACAGCCGAGAGGACTTGCCGACGCATTTATTATTGGCGCTGATTTTATTGGACAAGATTCAGCTGCATTGGTTTTGGGCGATAATATTTTCTATGGGCAGAGTTTTTCTAAGGTTTTAAGGCGGGTGGCAGAACGTACGGAAAATCAGCCGGGTGCGACGATATTTGGTTATTATGTCAGGGACCCGAGAGAGTACGGCGTTGTCGAATTTGATGAAAATGGAAAGGCGTTGTCTATTGAGGAAAAACCCAAGCATCCCAAATCAAATTATGCGGTACCGGGACTTTATTTTTATGACAACGACGTAGTGGAAATTGCGAAAAATGTCAAACCTTCTGCTAGAGGGGAAATTGAGATTACAAGCGTCAATAATGAATATTTAAAGCGGCAGACACTTTCCGTTGAGACATTAGGACGTGGCTTTGCTTGGCTGGATACGGGAAACCATGATATGCTTTTAGCGGCGGCAGATTTTGTATCTGCATTTCAGAAACGACAGGGACTGTATATTTCCTGTATTGAAGAAATTGCATATAAACAGGGATTTATTGATAGAAAACAGCTGGCTGACCTGGCTCAGCCGCTTCTGAAAACAGAGTATGGACAGTATTTAATTGAGGTTGCAGAAGGGCTTTAATAGAGTAGAGAAACAGTAAGAGGAGAATTTGACATGGGAAAAATTGAAGTGATGGCGGACTGTAATGGAATTGCCGGATTAAAGGTGATAAAACCGGCTGTTTTCGGCGACGAACGCGGATATTTTATGGAAACATACAATTATAACGATTTTAAAGAAGCGGGAATTGACTGTGAATTTGTACAGGATAACCAGTCGGCATCGAAAAAAGGCGTGCTGCGGGGACTGCATTTTCAGATTCAGTATCCGCAGGATAAGCTTGTACGTGTCATACATGGAGAAGTATTTGATGTAGTTGTGGATTTGAGGAAAGATTCTGAAACGTTTGGCAAATGGTTTGGGGTGATACTTTCAGAAGAAAACAAAAAGCAGTTCTTTATTCCGAAGGGATTTGCCCATGGGTTTGTCGTGTTAAGCGATTATGCAGAATTTTGTTATAAGGTTACAGATTTTTATCATCCAAATGACGAGGGCGGATTGTTGTGGAAAGACCCTGATATTGGTATTGACTGGCCGATGCCGGAAGGAATGTCTAAAGCAGATTTAACGCTTTCGGAAAAAGACAAGGTCTGGGGCAGTTTCAAAGAGTATAAAGCAAAGATTGAATCATGAGGGAATTTATGGCAGTTTCAAAGAAAACGAATGCTGTAAGGCAGAATCAAAAGTTATCATTGGCGGGAATCTATGCGGGCAGAAAGCTGATTACCCGCCTTTCTGTCAATGATTTTAAAACAAAATTTGCAGGTTCCTATCTTGGGATTATATGGGCGTTTGTACAGCCGGTGATTACAGTTTTGGTATATTGGTTTGTATTTGAAAAAGGTTTTAAGCCTGTGCCAATAAACAATGCGGCAGGCGTAGAAACGCCGTTTGTGCTTTGGCTGATTGCAGGAATGGTGCCCTGGTTTTTTTTCAATGACGCCTTAAGCGGGGGGACGAGAGCCCTTTTGGATTATTCTTATCTTGTCAAAAAGGTAGTGTTTCAGATTGATATACTTCCGATTGTCAAAGTAATTTCCTCTGTATTTGTACATCTTTTCTTTTTGGCGTTTGCAGTTTTGCTGTTTGCCTTATATGGATATTTTCCAGATCTTTATACCTTGCAGATTCTCTATTACTCTGTCTGCCTGTTTGCATTTGTACTGGGACTTTCCTATTTGACAAGTGCAGTCGTGGTATTTTTCCGAGATTTGAACCAGGTGATTAATATTGTACTGCAGGTAGGCGTATGGGTAACGCCGATTATGTGGAATATAGAGACAATGGACATTAGCCCGGCATTAAAAGGGATTATAAAATTAAATCCTCTGTTTTATGTTGTGCAGGGGTATCGGGATGCTTTCATCGGCAAAATAGCTTTTTGGGAGCGATGGGAACTTACCATTTATTTTTGGGTGGTAACGCTATTGTTTTTCTGGCTTGGGATTCACGTATTTAAAAAACTGCGGATGCATTTTGCGGATGTGTTATAAATACCCCTCCTGCCATATGGCAGAAATAAGGAAAGGTTTAAATCAATGAGCGATATTGCAATTAAGGTTGATAAAGTGAGCAAAGTGTATCACTTGTACGACCGTCAGCGCGACAGGTTAAAAGAAGCGTTGAATTTGACGAAGAAAAAGTGCTATCGGGAGCATTTTGCGCTGGATCAACTGGATTTTGAAATAAAAAAAGGCGAAACGGTAGGTATTATTGGGACGAATGGTTCCGGGAAATCTACGATTTTAAAAATCATAACAGGAGTGTTAAACCCAACTGATGGAGAAGTTACGGTAGACGGCCGGATTTCCGCGCTTTTAGAGTTAGGCGCAGGGTTTAATATGGAGTATACGGGGATTGAAAATGTATATTTGAATGGCACGATGATTGGTTTTACAAAACAGGAGATAGACTGCCGTTTGAATGATATTTTGGAATTTGCCGATATTGGAGACTTTGTCAATCAGCCGGTAAAAACTTATTCCAGCGGCATGTTTGTGCGGCTGGCGTTTGCAGTCGCAATTAATATCGATCCGGAAATTTTGATTGTGGATGAAGCGCTTTCTGTCGGGGATGTTTTTTTTCAATCAAAATGCTATCATAAATTTGAAGAATTTAAGAAAATGGGCAAGACGATTCTCTTTGTCAGCCATGATTTGGGCAGTATAACAAAATATTGCGACCGTTCGATTCTTTTAAATAAAGGACATAAGCTGTTTGAGGGAACGCCGAAAGAAGCGGTCGATTTGTATAAGCGTGTGCTGGTAAATCAGTTAGAGGATAATGAGGAAGAAAATGGGAAAATTGCATGGGAGCATGGAAATGCCGAAAATCTTTGGAGAAAGTCGCTTCCAATTAACCCGGAAGTCTTAGAATATGGAAGCAAAAAAGCAGAGATTATTGATTTTGCATTTGTAGATGCGAATGGGCGTTACAGCAATGTAATTGAAAAAGGTTCTGAAATGACAGTAAAGATGAAGGTGCTGTTCCATGAAGATATTGCAGAGCCGATATTTGCATTTTCTTTTAAAAATTTGCTGGGAATTGAACTGTGCGGAACGAATACCATGTTTGAAAAAATAGAAATTACGCCGAAGGTGGCAGGGGATATTCAGGTGGTATCGTTTCGGCAGCAAATGGATTTACAAGGCGGAGAATATTTGTTGTCATTGGGATGTACCGGATATCCGCATGGAGAATTTACTGTATATCACAGACTGTATGACGTCTGCAGCCTGACGGTTGTATCTACAAAAAACACAGTCGGGTATTATGATATGAATACAAAAATTACTGTGGAATAGCAGAGAAAAAGCAAACTGGGACAAAAGGAGGTCCTAAGATGGATGTTTTTACAGATTCTTATTTGAGGGCAAATATAATTGCCTGGCTTCCAATTAAAAAAAATGATTTTGTATGTTATATCGGCAATGATACGGATACCGCTGCAAAAAAATTAAAAGAAATGTCAGACCATGTGACCTGCGTTTCAAAAACAGAGACGCCGCAAAAGGGCAGATATGAATTTCTGGTTTGTCTGGGAATGGCGTCGAAAGAGGAATTGCAGGTTTATAGCAGTTGTTTGTCTGAGTCGGGGAAGCTTGTTTTGGCTGCGGAAAATGCGTATGGGCTGAAATATCTTGCAGGGGCAAAGGAGACTGGTTCGGGAGAATATTTTGGCTCCGTTGAAGCATTAAAAGAAGCCGACGGAGTGACAAGAGAAGAGATTATAACACGTTTATCAGATGCAGGTTTTATGTGGCAGACATTTTATTATCCATTTCCAGACTATTATTTTGCTATGAGTATCTATTCAGATGATTATCTGCCCAAGCCAGGCGAACTGATTGACCAGATTGGAAATTTTGACGCAGAACGTCTCGTGCTTTTTGATGAATCAAAAGCAATGGATGCTGTGATTGCAAGAGGCAGGTTTTTTGAATTCTCAAACTCTTATTTGGTGATTGCCGGCAGCAAAACTTCTGCTTGCTGTACGAATGAGAGAGGTGAGACAATCTCTTTTGTAAAGTTTTCAAATGACAGGGGAAAGCAGCATAATATCTGCACTCTGGTGACAAAGTCAGCAGACAAAAGATTCCATTTGTTAAAAACAGCATACGGCAAAGAAGCATTGCCGCAGATTGAAAATTTAAAGCAGTCGTACCATGCGCTAAAAGAACTATATGAAGGTACAAAAATTTCGGTCAACGCATATCGGGAACGGGAATGTGGGATTGAACTGGAATTTTTGAACGGCCATACTTTAGAAGAAGAGCTGGACTTGCTGTTGGAACAGGGAAAACTAGAAACAGCTTATTTGAAAATGTCTGATGTATTTGAAGTGATACGTTCCTGTAAACATCAAAAAGAATTTGAGATGACAGAAGAGTTTTGCAGGGTGTTTGGCAATCGAAAACTTCCGTCAGGACTTAAGGCGGCGCCGGTTTGTGATATTGATTTTATTATGCCGAACATTTTAGTTGGGGCAGACGGCGGATGGACGCTTATCGACTATGAATGGTCGTTTCAGTTTCCGGTACCGCTTAATTTTATTATCTACCGTAATATTCGTTATTATGCGGATACGACCGCGGCAAGAAGAGTTTTAAATCCGCAGGCGCTGTATGAAAAAGCAAAAATTTCAGCGCAGGAAATCGTGGAATATGCAGCAATGGAAGAGGCGTTTCAGGCATATGTTTTGGATGGGCATACGCCGCTCAGACAGTTGTACCGGGAACAGGGAAAACCGGCATACCATGTCAGCAGTGTGCTTCACGTCATAGATGATATGGAACGCAGGCGTGCGCTTATGGTTTACTTTGACCGCGGCGGCGGATTTAGTGAAAAGGATACGGAGACTTATCATAGTAAAGCAATGGACGGTACGTATCATTTGGAAATTCCCGTTGGCGCAGAAGTTAAGAAACTGCGGATTGATCCCGGAAGCCAGGCATGTACGGTAGATATTGAAAGAATGTCATGGAAAGGCAGCCGGAATACCGTGTTAAATTTTATCAGCAATGGGCATAAAATGTCCGGCAGTATGTATCTGTTTGATACAGAAGATCCCAATATATTATTGGAAAACTTACCGCAAAAAGATAAAACGCTGCTGTTGGATTTACGGATAGATTCTATGAGCCTTTCGGCTGCAGAATGGATAGCCCCAAAGATTGATACAAAATATAAACTGAAAAAAATGCTGAAGAAATAGAGAGGTTTCTATGAGAATATCATCATCATTAAAAACAAAGCGTATGATAATGTTCTGGTCGAAAATGTTTATTGTGCTTCTGCAGACAGGGATGTATGGATGGCTTTGGTTTCATCATTATAAAGACATGATGCCGGTGGAATACTGGAGGCGGGGGAACTGGGTCATTATTGCACTGTACGCATTGTTTATTATGGTATTTTCCAGAGCGTTCGGCGCGTTAAAAGTAGGTTATTTAAAAACATGGGATATTATGTATTCCCAGTTTTTAACTATTTTGTGCGTCAATGGAGTGACATATCTGCAGTTATCCCTAATCAATGGTGACTGGAAATTTTTAGAGAACAGCAAAGAGATGTTTCTATTATGTTTCTTAGATATTATCCTTGTGTTGCTGTGGGCGATTTTTATGCGATGGATATATGCTTTTATTTATCCGCCGCATGAGATGCTGCTGATTTATGGAGATATTAGCCCGGATTCGATTATCCGGAAACTGGAATCCAGAAAAGATAAATATCATGTAAAAGATAAAGTCGCCCTGAGCGCCGGCATTGAGACAGTATATGAGAGAATCCGGCAGTATGATGCGGTTTTAATTGGCGATATTCCAGTGCAGGACAGAAATCAGTTTATAAAGTATTGTTTTGAACAGGACATTCGGTGCTATGGGATACCCAAGATTTCAGATATAATGATTCGGAATTCAGAAAGTATTGATTTGTTTGACTCACCGCTGCTTTTGTTTCGCAATAATGGGCTGACTTACCGGCAGATGTTTGTGAAGCGGGCGATGGATATTGCAATTTCGCTGGCCGGGATTCTTATCTCTTCTCCGGTAATGCTTTTGATTGCAGCTTTTGTAAAGTGGTACGATCATGGCCCTGTATTTTACCGGCAGAAACGGCTGACAAAAGACGGGCAGGAATTTGAAATTTTAAAATTTCGGAGTATGGTAGTAAATTCAGAAAAACACGGCGCCCGTCTTGCAAAGAAAAATGACAGCCGGATTACTCCAATCGGAAGGGTGATACGGCGGCTTCATTTTGATGAACTGCCACAGTTATTCAATATATTAAAAGGGGATATGGCGTTTGTAGGCCCAAGGCCGGAACGGAGGGAAATTACGGATGAATATGCAAAAGCAATTCCAGAGTTTCCTTACAGGCTGAAAGTAAAAGCAGGTCTCACCGGTTATGCACAAGTCTATGGGCAGTATAATACGGTTCCTTACGACAAGCTGAAAATGGACTTAACGTATATTACCAGTTATTCGGTCTGGCTTGATATTAAATTGATTATCCTAACGGTAAAAATATTATTCCAGAAAGAAAAATCAGAAGGAGTAAAGGATACGCAGAAAACCGCACTGAAAAAATAGAAAAGAGGAAAGATATGATTTCTGTTATTATTCCGGCTTATAATTGCGCACAATATATAGAGCAGGCGGTAAATTCGGCATTGCAGCAGACAATTGAAGAAGAGGTAGAAGTTATCATTATTGATGATGCTTCCACCGACCATACGAAGGAAACAGCCGGAAAGATAGCTGTGAAACATTCGAACCGAAGCCTTATATATCAACAATGTGAAGAAAACGTTGGCGTGGCTGAGGCGAGGAATATAGGAATCCGTATGGCGCGGGGAGAATTACTTGCATTTTTGGATGCCGATGACTGGTGGGAAAAGGACAAGCTAAGAAAACAGGCGAAATTGCTTCGGGAAACAGACGCGCACCTCGTCTATTCAGGCAGGGAACTTATGTATCCGCAGGGTCATTCGTCGGGGAAAATAGTAGCCGTACCAGAGATGACGACATACCGGGATTTGCTGCGTACAAATTGTATTCCCTGTTCCTCGGCTCTGATGAAAACAAAGACAGCAAGAGAATTTTATATGTGCCATGACGAGCTGCACGAAGATTATATTTTCTGGCTGCGAATCCTAAAAAAATATGGAAAGGCTTACGGTATCAATGAACCGCTGCTCAAGTCAAGATTATCTGCCGGAGGGAAATCCAGAAATAAATTCAAATCAGCCAAAATGCACTATGGGGTTTATAAATATATGGGGATTCCGGCATGGAAATCTGTCTGGCTTTTTTTGTGCTACGCAGTCAATGGCGTCAGGAAATACCGATAAATGTGGATAATATTGAAAAATAGTAGAAAAATGGTAAAATATGTGATATACTCTTTCAGATTTGAGGTTCAAACGGAGGAAAGTGAATGAAAAGATTTTGGAGCGATTTAAAAAAGCACAATGGATATGCGCTGTATGCAGCGAAAGCAGAATTGAAAGCAGAAGTAGCCAGTTCCTATTTGAATTGGATCTGGTGGGTGCTTGAGCCGCTCTGCTTTATGATTATTTATTCTATTGTGTTTGGTTACATTTTTAATGCAAGAGAACAATATTTTTCAGTATTTATTTTTATTGGTATTACTGCTTGGGATTTTTTCAGCAGAAATTTGCGCAACAGCGTCCGCATGGTGAAAAAAAATAAAGCGATTGTATCAAAAGTATATATTCCCAAGTTTATACTAGTGTTATCGAAAATGTACGTCAATGGGTTTAAGATGCTGATTTCTTTTGCTATTATTATAATCATGCTGGTGGTTTACAGGGTTCCCATTACAATAAACATTGTGCTTGTCATACCCTTATTGGCGATACTGTGGGTGTTGTCTTTTGGATTGATGTGTATATTGCTCCATTTTGGCGTTTTTATTGATGATTTGTCCAATATTATAAATCTTCTATTAAAGTTTGTTTTTTATATGACGGGTATCTTTTATAATATCGAAACGCGTATTGGTAAGAAAAATCCTATGCTTGGCAGTTTGGTCGGCGAGTGGAATCCGATGGCGTATTTGATTATCAGTTTTAGAAAAGTAATTTTGTATGGGGAGACGCCCAAACTGATATTAATTGCAGTATGGTTTGCGATTTCCTGTCTGATTTCCATATATGGCGTCCATTTAATTTATAAAAATGAAAATAGTTATGTGAAGGTGATTTGATGAGTGAAAAGGCAAGTGCAATCAGTGTAAGGAACGTAAGTATTACGTATAAGTGGATTAAGGCGTATTCCATAAAGAAAAACTTACTGCGTTTGAAAAAAGCAGATAATCAGATTGTGGAAGCTGTGAAAAATGTTTCTTTTGAAGTTCCGGAGGGGTCCATTTTAGGTATTATAGGAAAAAATGGAAGCGGAAAATCCACAATTTTAAAAGCGCTGGCGGGGATTTTTTCAGCAGATGAAGGT
>OFFJ01001023.1_pt1 | contig 21587 bp, 17 predicted proteins | sample 1521261 | NCBI WGS metagenome assembly OFFJ01 (sample SAMEA3504122, study PRJEB24116) | mouse gut metagenome | biome: mouse gut; feature: mouse-associated habitat; material: faeces | place: Denmark | collected 2011 | reverse complement strand
ATTAAAAACTGCTAGAAACTGAACTGTCAACTACACATTATACTGGAGTTCTAAAAAACACCACATTTCCCCAGTTGTGCGGGTACATTATATTGAGTAATAACATTGTAGCAATGTTTGAATGTGAGTTCAAGAGAGATGTGTGCAACCTAGAAACCATGTGGATTCCTTATGGGGTGGGAGCGTGCCCTGAACTGAAGTGAAGGCTATGATTATTTCTCCAGTGCAGGAACCTCACAGGGTTCCTCTTGTCAATCCCTCTATCTGCAAATAACCAGAGACACCATACAACACAATACCCATGGGTAATTCATGGTTCCTAGAATCTGCAAGAGTGTGCTAAATAAAAATATTCCCAAGGCTGGGCAATGAACCTTAAAAGTGATGGTCATGAAGAAACAGAACAACACCCCTGTACATCTATGACTATTGTAGGGCACACTCTCAAACACACCTATTTGTGTTTATGCAATACAAGCATATTGTATTGCAGTGACCTGTTTAGTTTCCCGGTTAATACTAATATAAAAATCTCCCAGGACACTTTGGAGGCATAAAAACAAATCTTGAATGGGAAAGGTACTTAGTGGGCATAGCATATAGGCAACACAGTCAGTGATATGCTTTCCACTCATAAACCGGTCTGGGAATCAGGGTTCTTGTCCTATTATCCAATCTGGCTCAGCAAGTTCCCAAGGCTGTGTAGAATAGGTTTGTTTCCCAGCCTAGGCTCACATGTTGGTGGTGGACCAGCCTCTTGTTCTTGCTCACTGTTTCAGACTTGTCCCAAAGTAAACAATTTCTTTCAATAGGATCTCCATTTTCCATCACCTAACTGACTTGGTGTCCAAAGGCATGAGCCCAGAGTAATAGGAACTGTCTATAACCAGGATCCAAAAGAAACGTTTTCTCCCCAGAATGTGACTGTGTCAGGGCTATTTTGAGTAGGATAAGGCTGACTAGTTGAAGGACAAAAGCTTGCATGGATTATCTCACACTGAGTTCATGGAAGGGCTGCACCACACAGTACCGTTTCATTCTTCAGCAAATGGACATCAGGATAACTTCTCCTTCAGGGCTGCTCTGAGGACCACTACAACCCTGAATACCCTAGACTCTGTGGATACCTCCTACTTGTTCTGGAAGGACTGGGTCAATGAGGACTTCTTTTCTACTTTCAGAACATGGCTTCTAACAGACATAACCAATTTTATACTACCAGAACTGTCTGAAGGTCCTCATTTCTCCCAACCCCCACTGAGGCTGATTTTAACTCTGAGAAAATGATGTTGAAGAACAGTCCCGCTGAATGCTACACAGATAAGATAGTGTGAGTACTTTAGATTATCAAGACCCTCAATGGGCTCCTGTAACAGGCCTGGTTTGCTCCACAGCTATGGGAATTCTGCTGGATGCAAGTTCAGCTCCAAGCAACTCAATCTCTCAATGAGTAAAATCCAAGACAAACTACAAGGCAAAGCTTTACTGAGCAGAGGTAGCAGGAAATGTAATGGTGGCAGGCAATGAGGAAAACAACCTGGAATGCTTAGAAGACACAGTGAGCCACCTGACCTTCCAGTGGTCCTTCACAATTCACCAAGAGCAGAAAAGGGACATAAACACATGGATTTTATACAGCAATGTCCTCCTTACCTCCATATACCATATCCCTTACATTTGCTCTAAAGATTTCAATGAGAATCAATAGTTTTGTCTCTAGTCAGTTAAAAATCTGACCCTACAACAATTTTTCTGTCCTTTTTTCTTATTGCTAAAAATTAAGATTTCGGCTAATGTGGAATTGTATTCCATATTGGACGAATAAACATGATAGAAAGAACGTTATCAAATAAAATAAAAGAAATAGCTCAATTTTTCCCTGTCGTTTTATTGACTGGACCAAGGCAAGTTGGAAAAACAACTCTTTTGGAGGAAATCTCCCATGGGCAATACAGCTATGTTTCATTGGATGATATAAGCCAGCGGGAACTTGCTCAAAAAGACCCGGCATTATTCATTCAAAACCATACTACGCCTTTAATCATTGATGAAATCCAATATGCCCCTGAATTATTTACTTATATCAAAATATATGTTGATACCCACAAGAACCAAAATGGACTTTTCTTTTTAACTGGCTCACAAAAATTTCAGCTCATAAAAGGTATTCAGGAAAGTTTGGCAGGTCGAGTTGCTGTTCTTGATTTATTGGGTTTTTCGTATAAAGAAATTATCAATCAAGCCCACACTTCTCCATTTTTGCCTACAGAAGAATGGATAGAAAATACTCGTACTTCTATAAGAGAGAAAAACCTCAACCCACTGACAGTTCAAGACATTTATGAAATAATCTGGAATGGCTCCTTTCCTCGTTTAGTTTGCCAAAAGAACAATGCCAGAGAGATTTTTTACAAATCCTATCTCCAAACCTACATTGAAAGAGATATCAAAGATTCCCATAACATCTCTGATTCCATTACGTTTTATGATTTCATCAGAGCTGTCGCTGCAAGAACAGGACAACTTTTGAATTATGCTGAGTTAGCTCGTGATGTAGCTGTGGATCCTAAAACCGCTAAAGTTTGGCTGTCTGTTTTGGAACGGTCTGGGCTTATTCAGCTTGTTTATCCATATTACAACAATATAACACAGCGAATTATCAAAACCCCAAAGGTTTATTTTTTGGATACTGGCTTGTGTGCATACCTGACTGGCTGGGACAGTCCCAAAACTTTGGAAGCAGGAGCAATGAGTGGAGCTGTCTTGGAAACGTATGTCTTTGCAGAAATTCTCAAAAGCTATTGGCATAACTGCAAAGAAGCCCCTATCTATTTTTACAGGGATAAAGATCAAAAGGAAATTGATTTTGTTATTGAACAAAATTCAACGCTCTATCCCATTGAAGTCAAAAAAACTCTCATGCCCAATGAAAGCTCTATCAAAAATTTTAATGTCTTGGAAAAGCTGAATAAGCCTGTTGGTCATGGCGCCGTGCTGTGCCTGAAACCAGAAGTCCTCTCCATAAACAGACAGGTTACTTCTGTTCCAATTTGGGCAATCTAGCCAATAGGCAGCAAAGCTTGTTTGTCAACATTCAGTCTTGTAACTGTTTGTATCTCAGCATACTATACCAAAGCAGCAAAATAGTATTTTTTTCCTTAATCTTTCAAAATTTTTTTAATCCTGACAAATTCTCTATAATCACCATTATGGACTTCTAAATCACCAATCAGTGTACAGCGGGATCCTTCCGGGCAAATGCCAAGTATCCGCTTATACAAATTCTCATTCCTTTCAAATTCATATTCATTTTGAACAAGGTCTGCAATATTAATTTGATGGGTGCTGTCCTCCAAGGATAAAATATAATAATCGCTGGGGGTTCCAAAATGCTCAATAGTACATTTAATATAGCCGGTCAGCTCCACATTTTCATAGAGTTTAACGTGGTTATAGTTAATACCGGTGTCAATTTCAGAAACAGCACCAGCCGGAATATGATATTCTGTTTCTTTGACAATATTTTTGATATTGATAAAGTTTATAAACTGTTGTTGTTCTCGTGTTTCTAGATCTCCTGTAATGGTGCAGCGCGAACCTGCCGGACAGATTTGCAGGATTTTTTCGTAACTGTCCTTATTGTTATCACTGTCAGCAACAATATCCACCACAGTGATTTGCCCTGAATTATCAGTCAAGGATAAACGATAAAATTCATCTCTGTCATCAAATTTTTTCAAATCACATTTGATATAGCCTGTAAAGCTGATATCCTCATACCTGTGTATATCATAATTGGGCACAGCACAGGCAATCTGCGAAAAAGTACCAGTCACAGGCAGCATCAGCAACGGCATTAAAAAAGAAGCTAATTTTTTCATGGTGTTTTGTCCCTACTTTAATATGATACTATCTATTTTTCGGTTATTCCGCTTCAGCAGAATTTTCAATCAATCCGTCCAGAAATGCTAAAAGCCCGTCCATGCGTTTGCCGTATTCCTTCGGAAAGGCATTGCTTCCGGAAGCGTTTATTTCAGTACCGTCTGCAAATTTGACAGATAAACCAAATCCTTCGCCGTCCAGCACATATTTATTATTGCCGCGAAACCCATTCCATTCCAGCAAATTCAAGTCACGAATACAAGTTTCAATCCCCTGCAAAGCAGCTGTATCCAGAATTACTTCTGCTGCTTTTTGGCGCAGACCACGCTGACGGCGTAAAATCACATGCGGACCATCAGCATCCCGCCGATGGTATATTCGATACGTAATAAAGGAATCCATGGACATTCCGCTGCTGGAATAAGAAAATTCCCGTACATTGCCAAGTTCTTCATCACTTAGCATAACAGGATTATCTCCGCCCAGGGCATTGTCCAGAAGTGCCCGCAGTTTTGTATCCACTTCAGCAAAATTTGCCGGTGTTCCGCCGGATTTGTCGCTGTTGCCCTTAGCAATAATTTTTTGAACCGTATCAAACTGCACGTGCAGCTCAAAAGCTGACTGCGCTTTGTAATCATACTCTGCACCTTTAAAGCCATGCCATGTATCCAGCGTATACTCTTTCAGCAAGGCATCAAGTTTGGGAAGCAAATCTGCACTGACATATTCCGTCATATAGCCGCCCTGCCAATCATCGCGGCTCAGTCTCACCATATCCTCTTCAACAGAAAGACTATAGTAAACTTTCTTGTCTTTCCGCAGCGTTGTATAGCTTATTATTTCTATATGGCGAGGCGTAGCTGCCTGCGCAATTTCGCATTGTTTTCTGAAAAAATTCGTCAGCACTTCTTCTGCCTGCAAACGTTTTGGGCTATTGTCGTCATCCATGCCAAAAAATTCAATCGGTTCAGGGGTATTTCCATGGGGATTGTCTGCAAAAACAATTTTCATTGACCAGACACATTTTTTTCCGTCCTCCATTCTGGACAAATCAAAGGCGTCCCTGATACCCTTAGCTTTTTCTTCTTCAGTAACAGTTCCGTCCCAGCCCTGTAAATCCAATTCAGTCAGCAGAGAGGAAAATTCCTTTAAAACGGATTTATCAACAGGTCCGGAAAAATCAAAACTCTGCTGAGGTCCATAGACATCCATTCTGCTGTTCATCAAGCTATAGGAAAGGGATTTATATTCACCGGGACGGTCAATCTTCATCCAGTATTGAAAATAGCGTATTTGAGGTACAGTGGACGTTTCCTCTGCAAATGCCGCAGCAGGAATAAACAAAGCCAGCAATGTCAGTACGTTAAAAAAATACATATTCATCTCCGTATAGCTGTATTGTGAAAATAATGAGTGATACTCCAGACAAATGTTACCGCTCTGTTATAGAAAATAGAAAAATAAATTTTATTCTTTCACTTACAAAGTATAACTTCTTGTTTTTATGAAATAAAAACAAGCGATGAGGGGGTATGGGGGAAATCATTTCCCCCAAGAAAAAATAATTCTTTATATTTTCCGAACACGCTCTCATTGCTGATAATGATTACCAGCCGCCGCCTCCACCTCCGCCGGAACCTCCGCCTGACGAACCGCCAGAGTAGCCGGAGTCAGAACTTGTACCTGAACTGCTGCCGCTGAAAAATCCTGATGTAGCGCGAGTATATTCGGATGCGGCTGCGTTTAGAGTTTTGCTCAGTTCTGAAGGCATGCTCAGTGTGCGTATAACCGTGGTATAGGTGGCTATGTTGAGGGTATTTAGCTCTTCATCATCAATCCAATCAGGAATATAATCCAAATGTCTCAGCAGTGGCTCAAACCTTTTCTGCCATGCGTCAGCACAGCCGAGCGCACAGGCATAAGGGAGTATTTCTTCATATTTTTCCAGTGTATCTTCAGGGGCATTGATTTTTGCAAGTCTGTCTTTTTCAGCAGTGCGGATATACATTTCAAGCCCGCGAATTTTGGCGTCCAATTTGCTGCCCTTATCAGAAAGCCTTGCACAGGATTGGCAGACAGCCCATGCAGCAGCCAGAATAATAGCAGAAAAACCTACGCAGAACCCCATATCACCCACAACAAGGACTATCAAGGCAACCATGAGCAGAAAAATCATGATAACAGCCCCCCCAATGCCCACTGCACGCCGCAAACAGCTGAACAAGGCAAGGGATTTTTTGATGCCGTAGCCAAATAAAAGTATCAAGCCGATAATACCACCCTGAACAAACAGCATTGTATCTGCGGAATAATAATAATCCATAATTAAACCGGGATGATAAATGCCTTTATCCATAGCAAGATAAAGCAGCCCCAGTCCCAGTGCGGCACTCAGTATGCCGGGCAGCCGCGAACGTTTCCACATGCCTTTCAGTTTTTCCTCATAACTTTTTTTGAGCATAAAATAACTGTCAATGAGGACGAATGATTTTTCTTTTTTGTCTTTACGCATATCAATAACAGCAGGAGCATCAGCAGTGAACAGGGAACAGATAATGTCATTCATGCGCTGCTGTATCCAATCCGCAAGAGGACGGGAACGCTTTTTAAGGTCGGGATTTGTTTTGGTAAGGATAATAGTTTTTTTATCCTGCAGTGACATACGCAGATAGCCGTTGACCGCTGCCCACAAGATATCTGCCTGGAGAAACTGCCCCGGAAAATTACGTTTTTTGAGGCAGGCTGCGGCACCGGGTGTCATACCGTCAGGTGCAGAAAAAAGCGGTATGACCGTATTCTTTCTGCGGTACGTCCAGACAAATCGCAGAAGCAGGAACGTAAACATTTGCACAAGCACAATGCCAAACAAGACAAGAAGTCTGTTATCTCCCATAAAATTGGCAAACGTTTGCGAAGGCTGACTGATAAGCCCTTTTTCCCAGCCCACAACAACAGTAAGTCCTTCTCCAATTTTAAGCGGGCGTGTTGTTTCAAAGGAAGAGGAGCCTGTCATTTGATAATCTGTGCCGTTCATGCCCCGTTCGCCCGTATATGCCTTGGTCAAAATGGGGGCTGCATTATCGGGAAGCTCCAAGGTAAATGTGGCATGGTCAATGGGAAATTTCCAAAAATTGCCGGTCACATTATAATAAATTTCGTCATGGTCTTCCAAAAAGCGAACATGACCGGCGGTTCTGTAAACAAGTTCATAGGTATGCCTGCCGAGCGGCGCCATTTTTTTGGGATCACCAATGGCAATACCAACAGTAAAAGCCTGCTCACTTTCCGTATAAAGTACAGGATTGCCGTCCAGAGCTACAGAAAGCACCTTAAAGTCATAATGACGCAGTCCGTCTTCTCCCACACGTTCCCTGACAGGATACATTCTGTAAATACCGTGCTGGATAGCGTCCAGTTCAATATTGACAGTAATCCGTTCTGTCACCACAAGAGAGGCATCTTGCTCCAGTCTGGCAGAAACAGCATAGGCAAGAATACGTTCTTCAGCCTCCGCAGCATCCGCACTGCAAAGGAAAAAAATAAAAGCCAAAAGCCATAACAATGTATTTTGCAATTGTTTCATGTTTCCTCCCTGGGGGCTTTTTATTCATATTTTATAGTTGTCAGTAATTTTTAATAGCCCAAAAAAGAGAATAAATAATCATCCCTGTAATGATTTCCCTGAATTATCAAAGAAAAAAAGGAAAATTAATCCTTAGAATGAAGTAAATTTTTTTAAATTGTGTTTTAGATTATGCATAGAGTTGTAAACAGCTCTATTTTTGTAAAACAAAAAGGAGAGAACATTATGAAAATAATGCGAAAAATTTGTTTTATTATTTTGCCTGTTTTGGCAATGTTTTTTTATTCTTCCACCGCTTTTGCCCAAAGCACAAAGGAACTTCCCGCTGTAAGCTCAGACAACCCCTTGTCTGCCTACAGCACAGGCAGCGATGTAAATGTTCGCAATATGCCCGGTTCTGACGGAGAAAAGCTGACAACCCTTTATCAGAATGAAGAGGTTTGCCTTTTAGATAAAAAAAACACAGGCGAAGAATACCCATGGGTGCTTGTCTCAACAGAATGGGGTGATAAAGGCTGGGTATACGGAAAATTTATTGCTTTTAATGATGATGCGCTGACAGAAAACGGACGCTTTAAGGCAAAGTTTGAATACGATGTATTTTTCCCTATGAGCAACCAAAAAGTATTCATGCATAAAGCGGGCATTCAAAATGACAAGGTCAAAAACGCTGCCATAGCAGATGGTGACCCCCATTATGCTGATACCAAAATGATATTTGACAAGGGTTTTACACTTTATCTCATGGATGACGCAATTATAGGCGTTACTGTTGAAAACAAGGATTATACCATAGCCGGTCTAAAAGTAGGCGATACATTGGATGAAAACCGGTTAAAGCAATTCAATGCAAAAATGATTGCCACAGGCTGGGATGAAATGGGCTTCTTTGAAGAAAAAAATCAATATAGTTGGTACTTAAATCAAAAGGTAGACGGAGTAGAAAGACCCGTACGGCGTTTTTCCTTTGTTTTGGAAAATGGAGTAATCAAGAGTTTTGACTGGGGAAATATTGTTATTGATTAGGGCATTTTCGTATAACATTCATAATTTTTGTTATAAAAGTTAAAACGTTTTGAAAGGGGTTTCAGGGGAAAACTTTATAGTTCCTGATATTAACCGGAACCGCTCTAGGCGCAGCAGTTTTAAGAAAAATTTTCAGGGCTGGCACGCCAAAAAAGATGCCGTCAGAAAAGATGACGTCAGTAAAAAAACAGGGCAGTGAAGGGAAACTCACTGCCTTGTTTGGTTTAAGGATTTATGGTTTTGTTTTCGCCGCATGTCTAAACGAGCGAGTTTGGGTTTGCTTTATTTTGAAATTGCCCAGTATCCTTTTTCGTTGACCATATTCCAGAAACGTTCCTGATCAACATTGGTAATAATACGTGCCTGCTGGCAGCCGGCAGGAGCATTTTTAGGATAGGCGAGGGATTGTCCGTAGGAAAGACCGTATTGAATATTGATATCAATAGCACAATTCTTTTCTTCCGTAATAATCGTGGGGTCAATAATAGCTGCCGCTACAAGAACGTCCCAGACAAAGTGGGTAAATTTTGCGTCTTTTTGGAACATTTGCCCTACAAAGGTGCCTTGGAGCATATCTGTCAGGCTGTTTTTGCCAATACTCTTCATTAATCGGTCATAGTGATCCTTGCGGAAAACAACCTTTTCACAAACATCAAGTCCAAAAACAATTTGTTCTTTCAAAGGAGCCCGTACCAGCATTTGGGTAGCTTCAGGGTCAATCCACCAGTTAAATTCCGCAGCGGGCGTTACGTTGCCCTGTTGGAAAAATGCACCGCCCATATAGATAACGCGCTTAATAAGTGGGATAATATCAGGGGCAATACGGATAGCCGCAGCAAGGTTGGTGCAGGGACCAATGGCAGCAATAGTCACTTCATTGGGATTGGCACGGATAGTGTCAATAATAAAGTTTACTGCATGCTGTTTTTCGGGCTGCAAGGTGGGGGCAGTTTTATATTGTTCGCGGTAAAAAGCGCCCCATGAAACAGGTTCTTTAATGTCAAGGGAACCGAGCCATGAATCATGTCCCATGCCAAATTGCTGGCGTTCCATGGCAAAAAGTTCATGACGCTGAGGACGGATAGGATAACGCATGCCTTCATACACAGGAATATTTTTTTTGCCGAGCAGTTCCAGCTGGCGTATGCTGTAAGCAACGCCTTGCTGTACCCAGCTGTTGCCTGTTACGCAGGTAACGCCCAGAAGGTCGACTTTTGGGGAATTTGCCAGCATGAGCAGGGCAACACCGTCATCAAACATTTCTACCATGTCTGTATCAAGGATAACTTTTTCCTTTGTTTCTGCTGCATTTGCGCTTACAGGACTCAGGGTAAGCATACCCAGTAAACAGCTTATGAGCAGTGTTGTGAGTTTTTTCATACGCCTCTCCTTTATGGTCTTGATTAAATTTGGTTAATAGCGGTTATATTGATTGTTTGTTCTTGGTAAACTGTTTATTACCTTGTTAAGAGTCTTTTCAACAATGTCATTAGTATTGTTATAGTTATTGTTGTACTTGTTGTTATTATAGTTGTAATTATTGTTATTATAGTTGTTATAATTGTTATGATAATTCTTGTTGGAACGGGAAGAATTTTGCCCGGAAGAAGTGTTGCCAAGAGGAGCAGGCATCAGGGAATTGATGTCCACAGGCTGTCCGTATCCGTTTGGGCTGTTATTTTCCCTTGGAGGAACAGGCTTTCCGTCATAATCCGCATCATGGGAAAATCTTTTCTGGTCTTTCATACTTTGCGGTTCCCGTACCATGACATAGAGGGAAGAGTTATTGAAAGTGTACCACAATCCGTCATAATTTCGCATGCCGATAAGGGTTCTGCTGTCAGCTCCGGAGTTCTGTACATACAAGGTGATGTAATCTGCTTCCTGCTGTTTGGAGCCGGCAAAATTAATGCTGAAGTTATCAGGATCCATCGCATAGCTGTTCTGGACAGATGTGCCGGCACAAACGCCTCTGAAAATAAAGTTAGTTTCCGGATCTTTCATACGGCGGATGAAAATGGCAAGGTTATTGTTTTGTTCAATGGGCTGTGCCTGATGCATGGAATAGCGGAGCATTTTAGATGCTTCCTTACGGGTCTTTGGATCGATATAGCAGAAAATGGCTTCCATGTGCAGTTTGAAAGCCCCTTCAATGGTTCTTCCCTCGGTTTGATAACGGGTTTTAAACTCTGAATAGTTTTTGGGGAGCTTTGCCAAAGCAAGACCTTCGCCTGCAAAAAGGATTAAACTGAGGCATAAACCAAGGCTGAGAAGAAAATTCAAAATTTTCATATCTGCTTCCTTTTTTGTTTATTTTCGTTAACGAAAGCTGTTTTGTTTTTATTGCTTATTTTATCTTATGATAAATTCTGGATTTTTTGGCAATTATCCACAGGGTGAATTTAGCTGTTTTGCAGGGAAAAGATTATTGAAAAAGGAGGAAAAGACTAATTTCCTGTTTTTCATTCTTGAGGTGATAGCAATCTTTTTTTAGCTCGTCTATGGTTATAACAACAAAAAAAGAAAAGTTTCGGCATAGTTTTTATGCATGATGAAAATAATTTTTTTGTTTTGGATTTGAAAAGAATACAGGAGGGAAGAAGTATGAAAAAAGCATGGATTTTTGTTTTCATCTTTCTTTTATGCGGACTTGTTGGGCAGGCATTTGCCAGTCTGGAAAATAATATGGAGACCGGCATTGGGCAATACATAAATGAACGCTATGGTTTTGCCCTGAGTTGGATGCCGGGAAATTTTACCATTACAGAATCTGACAACGGTGACGGCATTCGTATTGCTGATTCAAAAATGGGCATGGAAATCCGTGCCTTTGGAACGCATGGCTGGGACGTTATGGGCAAGGACTTTGACGCAGGCGTTCAGGAAGAATGTGGTAAATTTGATATGTTGTCTATGAAGCGTATCAATAAGGAAAAAGGTTGGTTTGCCCTGTCCGGCTATAAGGGTGATGATGTCCTGCATATTAAAGGATATTATACGCCGGAAGAAGTTTGTGAATTTTCCATGCATTACCCTATAGAAGATCAGGATATCTTTGCTGAATTTGCCCAGGGTGCATTTGATTCCTTTAGAAAAATTGATGCAGACGGCAACAATGTTTTTGACCGGATACTCATGAATATGGTTACAGTAAATGTTGAAGACGGTGTTGACGAACATGGCTGTAATTCCTTTCAGCTGCGGGCAAATGAAAATTTGACCCTGACATTCCGCAAGGCTGTGCTTAATGAAGAAGATTATTCTTTAGCTCCGGGCGAAATTTTGAGCAAAATTTCTTTGAAGGAAAGGGAAAGCTGTTTGTTTAAAGCATTAATTCCTGAAGGTGTACCCAATCTCATGGTTTGTGCGGACGAAGTCTGCTGGACACCGGGCTTTAGCGGAGAGGACGGGTCATTGGTAGTGAGTGCAGGCTTTGAACAGTTTTCACCCAATGATGAGATGAGTGAACCTGTTACACAAATCCATCTGCCTCCGTCCATGTTCTAAAAATTTTTTGGGCAGGTCATGGCGTTTACAAAGTAAAAAATGAGCAAAAAATTATCGGTAGCGATAGAAATATTAACCTTATAACTTTGCAGTGAGAGGCTGATTATGCAAAAATGCAAACAAAATTGGCTGGTTATGTTGTTAGTGGGAGCTATGCTGCTTTTTAGCTCCCATGTGGCAAATGCGGAAGAAGAAATGATGGAAGAAGGTGCACCTGAATATGAAATTCCGCCCGAACCTCTTTTGATTGGTGACAGACTTCTTATTTATAATGCCATAGGGCAATTATGGGATGATGCTGAAAAACGGGAACAAGTAAAAACAGAAGGAAGTGCAGGAATAGCTTTGGAAACCATTCCGGCTGCATCTCCTCAGGTTTTTATTGACGCTGCAGAAGTTTATTACAGTAAAGGTGTTTGGAATTTGAGCGGAGTTGTTTATCGCATGGGCAAAAGATCTGACGGAATAGAAGTTATTGCAGAACGTGAACTGTTTACAGTGCAAGCCCAAAAGGATGACGGCGCTTATCGTATTACTTTTGCTGAATATAATCCTGTCCCTGTGTTCTAAGTAAAAAGAGAGGTGTGTGATGAAAACATGGAGAAAATTTATTTGCGGTTTATTTGCAGGCGTTTTGAGCGTATTTTTTGCCCTTTCTTCCTCTTTTGCAGCAGAAGAACTTTCCCTGCGCGATGAGCTGGTGATGAAACATACTATCCATACCCTGTGGGATATGGGCTATATGGCACCCGAAAAGTTAGATTCTATCGCTTTGTGTGAACAAACACTGCTCTTTTTAAGCCGCGGACAATATGAATCTGAAAGCCGTTTTGCCAATCCGGAGCGTTTTTCCAATACTCCTGAACCGTATTCAAGTTTTATCAGCAAAGAATTGGTTGAAAAGACGGCTTTAAATGTTTTTGGTGGCTGGATTGATAAAAATGATCTATCTCAGCACGTATTTTTAGGTTCTCAGGGATATTATTTTGACTTTTTGCCTATACTCGATGGTGCTGTATTAAATTATGAACTCATTGATTTGCCCTCTTTTGTGGAAGTAACTTCCAAGCATGTGGACAAGAATGGTGCTGTTATTCTGAACGGCAATTTACGCCGTTTCAAGATGATGGATGACGGGGAAATGATACTCTGGAGTCAAGCAACATTTATGGCTCGTTTTTCTCGTAATGAAGGTGACTGGAAGCTGAATTCCTTTGTGATTACAGAAGAGGCTATGGGGTAAATATTTCCGGAAAATATTCAGGATTTTGAGCTACATCATAAAATAGTTAAAAGATTGCCGCGTCACTTCGTTCCTCGCAATGACGGGGAAATCAAATTGTGTGCCCCAATATTCCGTCATTGCGAGCGCAGCGAAGCAATCTATTTGAGATATTAAACGGAAATACCCTAGCTCATACTTTCCTGTGTGGCATTTCTGTTATATTGTTGAGGAGAAAGGGATGAAAAAAATTCTATTGGGAATATGCAGTTTACTGGCGCTGACACTTGGCGCCGGACAGGCTTTTGCAGAATGTTTTCTTGTCATAAAAGATACCCCTTTGCGAAATGAGGCGTCAGCAGAGGCAAAACAAATAGATACTTTCAAAAAAGGCATGCTTGTCAAAGGAAAAGAACTGGAAAATAATCCTGACTGGTGTGAAATTTCTGAGTACAAGCCATTGGATAACGATTTCCTCTATATTCATTTAGCCTATGCTAAGGATTGTGCCGGCTATGCATACATAGCAGCAGAGGATTTAATGCCTGTTGCATCTCAACAAAATGACTATGTTGAGGTTGGTGAAGATGATTATTCTCCTCTTGCCAATTCTGAAGGGCTGACGCCTGTCGGTACAGCCGGCTTAAATCCCAGCTGGGGAAAAAACTGGCTTCAGGAAGCTGGAAAATATGATTTTTCTTCTGTGTTTGCACAAGCAGGCAAGGCACAAGGCTTTATAAACGTTACTGAACCATTCGAAATTCAGATTAATTCTGTGGTGCAGGATAAGGCTAATCCTTGGAAATATGTGCTTTCTGCAACAGTAACTGTGCAGGGAAAACCTGTGGAGTTAACCGGAACTCTTAGCCTGCAAAAAGCTGCTGTCTTTGATTATGACATTGAAAACATGAAAAATGTGGAAACCGGGGAAGCAGCCAGAAGTGACATCAGCGAGGTGGAGAACGGCTTTATCAGCGGTTATCTTGCTTTGGTGGATAACAGCAAAGAGTATTTTCTGCATGGATTTTTGACTGCGTATTTTTATTATACCAATCATGACGGCAAAATAGAAGTTCATTTCAATGATCTTGCTGAACAGGTGAAAAATCCCTATTACCGGAATTTCCAGTTTGCCGGCGGATTGACGAAGGATGGAGATGATATTGAGCAGCCATGTGATGCCTGCATTGGGCGTCCGGTAGTAAATGCCGCAGCACAGTCACCTGCTTTTATTGAAGGCACGCTGGTTAATTATTTGAAGCCTGCCGCTGCTGCTGATATTGCCTGTGACGGCAGAGTTGATGAACAGGCACTGCTTTCTGCTTTGCAGCAATGGGTCAATGATTATAACTACCTGCTTGCCACAATCAGTAAAAAGCCGGAGGATAAACTTGTCCAGTCCTTGGTTTCCAATCCTGATAAAATTTTAGATACATTGCAGGGAGAAAAAATAGATGCTCTTGAAGCTGTTGCGGAACCTGTGCTCAATACATGGGCGTATGAGTATGACTATGAAGCCGGCAAGTTGACTGGAGCTGACAAAAAGATTTGGGATTTGCTTGCCCGTTATGGTCTTGGCGTGGATACTGTTGAAGGCTGGCCTTTTTTGCAGGTGGATACAGTCTTTTTCCGTTCCTGCTTTAAGGTTAGCCCTGACGCACAGGCAATGATAAATTTACTCAATTCCCAGCCACAGAAATTATATGTGCTCCAAGGCTTGACTTATGGGCTTGAAAGTTTGGCAAAATTTGCGTTGGAATGGGAAGATTACATGGTTAAAAATCCCAATAGTCCTTATCTGGCTGGTGCAGCTGCCCGCTATAAAGAAATTGTCAACCTTCTTCTGTTCTGTGATTTGCCGTATACACCTATGTTTTCAAAGAATAACGGCAATAAGATAAGCCAGGAAGATAAGGATACCCTGCGTGGACTTGTACAGGCAAACACCGGCACATTTACCGCTAAGATTATTGAGGAATTTTTGACGGCAGTTGAGAAAAACAAGGATAAGCAGCCCAAGGGACTTAAAGAAAACCTTGCTTCTCAAATGGACAAAAATTTTAAAGGAGCAGCCAAAAAAGCCCCTGCGACAAAAAAATTAAGTGCCTTGGAACAAAAAATAGCCGGCAAGAAGCACATGTTTTCCCTGCAATGGATTGAAGGCGGAAAAATGGGGGAAGCTGTAGTCAAACAGACAGCAGACGGCTTATATATTGAAGCAAAGCAGGAACATAACGGCGATTATGTTGTTTTGCAGGGTGATTTAACCGTGATTGACGACAAAACCTTTACCGTGACCGGCGATATTGTCACTCGTGTATCCCATATTGCAGACGGCAATGTTTGCCCCCGCAGCGGCACTTTTGAATTTTTTGCCAAAGGCAGCCGCAAATACTGGCGTTTGCAGCAGATGACCAATCCCTGCGATAATGTGGTAGATTATGTAGATGTTTATTTTTAAATTAATATGCGTAATACCCCTGTGTTCTCGGTTGTTTTCAACATTTGTGGCAGTGTTGGGAGCAGCCGGGAACTTAGAAAAAATGTATAACCAGTTACCCCTTTTAGGTGTACATGCAGGCAAGTCCTGCTTTGGCAGTTCCTGATAATTATTTTTGAAAAGAGAATAATGAAAATTTTTTGTGAATTAAAGGAACATGGGTTTAACCATAATGCATAAACTCAAAATGGAGTACATATGAAAAGAATAATGACAGCTTTTCTTATAGGAATATTTCTAGGATCTGCCGTACCTTGCTCTGCTGCACCTGCGAACAGTGAAGCAGATCGGCAGATTTCCTTTGCCGAGCACTATTTAAAAGAATTTGAAAAAGAAGTGGAAAGGCAGAAAGGCGGGCAAAAAGACCGCTATCGCTACCAAAGAGATGCACTGGAAAGAGTGCAGACATTGGTGCAGTCTTATCCTGACAATCCCAAGGTCAAGGAAATGTATGCCCGTGCCCGTACTGCCCTTATGAAAAGCTATGGCAATTATATGGAAATTACGCCGGATATGCTTGCCTATAAGCGCAATGAAGAAGAACTTCGCAAAAGATATTCTGCCATTAGCAGTGAGGCATGGAAGAAGAAAATAGAGGAACTTGCGCCTGAAACAAAGGTTTTCCCGACTCCTGATCCTATGAATGTTGCGCCTACCGAGTATTTTGGAAAATATGTGGTTTTGGAAGATGTGAAATATCCCAACAACCAGTTTTACGGAGCAACCGGGGAATTTATCCATGTGGGCAAGCCTAGTTCCGGTTATTATTTTGTTGACATCGGCGGACGTAACTGGCTTGGACCCTATGAAGCAGTTAAGCGTTTCCGCCGTACTGTAGATGCTTCCATTGGCGATGTCTTTTCATTTGCAGTGCTTGGAAAAATTACAGGCATAGTCATGGAATCTCCGGACGCTAGTCAGGATAAAAAAGCGCCTTTTGTCTGGGGCTGGATTGTCGTTCCTGAACTCCTTTATCTGCCCGATAAAATTATTGCCTATTATGACGCTGAAAAAGAAAGTTCCGGATATTTTGAACAGGAAGAAAAGGTCAAGGATATCAAGGAAGGCTGGTATACCGTAAAATCCGTGCCTGATGATGTGGATCCGAAACGGCTTATGGAAATTTTTGCAACCGCCATTAAAGAAAAGAACTATGATTTGTATGTGGACTGTATACGCCCGGAATGGCGGGAAATGGCAGTACGCGGCAATGTGCTTTACCATTGGGATTTGCATCAAAGACGCTTTAATGAACAATATGTTGCTGTTGTTTTTGATGATCCTGTTATTCAGGTGGTCAAAGGCTTTGATACGGATGACAATTTGCAGGATTTCTTTTTAGATGACAAACAGCGTGATCGCTTAACAAAAATGGCAGGTGAAAAAGAGGAAAGAGCGACTGTATACAGCCGCGCCTATGACGAAAACGGCAGACAGCAAAATCCTGTTCCGCATTATCTGGTGCGTAAGGGCAGCGGTCGCTGGTATGTGGACAGCTATGCTCCCCGTTTCTAAAGTTGCTTGTCTTGTGAGGGAATTATGAAAAATAACAGCCATGTTTTTATAATAAAAAGCGTTTTGTTTTCTGCTTGTTTTGTACTCGCTCTTTTGCTTGGTGCAGCAGCAGGCTTTGCCGCCGGACCGCCGGAAGGAGAGGGGTTTGACTTTACTAATGATGAATCTGTTATTGATGAACAGCTGAAAGGGGATAAAAAAGATGAAGAAGAACAGCAGAAACGTATTGTTACCCGGGCATCTTTAGAAAATGATATGAAGGTACAGCTCGGGCTTTTGCAGGAGGCTGCCGCCTGTTATCAAAGCAACAGTCCCCTTGAGTTTGCTGATAAATGTACACCGTCTTTGCATAAGCTGCAGTCATTCCGTTTTAATTTGCAGGCTTTGCGGGGAGGACAGATTCAGTATACAACCAATGCCGAAAAATCAGCCATGATGGGTGCTGCTGCTCTCTTTGATGAATTATATCCCAATGCTGTTCAGCTTATTGCGTGGCTCGCAGATACCATTAGTTATGAGTTTGCGAAAAGTTATAACGAATTGAAAAAGCAAAAACAATGGTATGATGAAACCCATGACAGCTATTTGAAAAACTGGAAAGAAATAGACAACCTTATTGCAAAGGGAACAGAAACAATTAAACGATTGGATAATGAAGTTGTTTCCAATAAAAACAAGGTTTATTTTGTTGACATGACGCGAACTGATTTTTTGTATGAGTTCGGCTTTTTCAGGTATATGATTTCTTCTGGAAATCAGTGGTTTCCCGGCAGTGGCGGCAGTTTTATTTTTGATATGGACGGGCATTTTAAAATATTGCAGGAGAAGATGAAGCAGTACGGAGAGCAGTATGAGTATGCTTCAAAAGAACTCACAAAATTTGATCCATTTTTTGCAAAGTGGAAACCGCAAATTGAGAAAATTGCTGCACCATATAATGCATATTTGGTGAAACTTCTTGATATTGTAAAAAATTCTCAGGAAGTATTTGCTGCACATGGACTTGTCTATGGAGAAATTTTGCAGGAACTGGAAAGCAATGACGGACTGGGCGCTTTTGCGTCAGGAAAAATAAAGGATATTAAATGGATGTATCCACGAAAAGGTGTTTCCTATAGCTTTGCAGTACATAACGCCTTAGAAAATATGTGGAATATGGTCGTCATGACGCAGCGCACCAGCAAACGTAATTTGGATGAAATGAAAAAAAATAAATAATTTTATCCTGTTTTGTACAACTTTTCAGCTTGTGTGAATACTGTAAAAATCTCCGATTATTTGGTATGATAAAGAAAAGTAATCGGAGATTTTTTATTTGGTGCTTATATTGTTTTCTTTTTGTCGTGCGTATTTTTTTCCGGTTCTTTTTTGAGCATTTTAGCGTAAATAAGCAGCTCTTTTCGGGAGGAAATTTCCAGTTTTGTATAAATACGCCTGTTGTGGGATTTTACGGTATTAATGGAAATAAAGAGTTTATCGGCAATTTCCTGGGCAGAATAGCCTTCTAAATACAGATTAAAAACATTGCGTTCTGCATTGCTGAGTTTTTCAATATTATTTTGGAAATTGACAAAGCCCGTCATATCAGCGTCAGAACTGATTTGTTGTTTTTGTGCTTCTTGTTCCTGTAAAAAGGAAATGAGGTCATCAATTTCTAAAATAGACGTTTTCTTTTCGCCTTTTTTCATGGCATTGATACCTGATAAAACAGGTTTAATATACATCCTTCTCAAGTAATGACTCAAAACAAGAGCAAGGCAAAAGAAGATGATACAGATAATAACTATTTCCAGATAATAGATATTAGTAATAAAGTTGTAGTCGTCTTTTGGGATAAAAGTAGCAACAGACCATTCTGTATTATCAAGAGGAGAAAGCCGTAACGGCTTATCTAGTCCTACAAATGTCCCTGTTTGCGAACTATAGCGATTCAGACCTCGTAAAATTTTTTCAGTTTTGAGAGGAGAAGAGCCTAAATCAGCAAAATATCCGGAAGCTGTGCCGCTTTCAAGACCTGTGGCAGGCAAAAGAAAATCATCTTGTTTTTGGGCAATAAGCCCTGTGATGTTTTGGGCGTCATTTTTGTTCGTTGTGTGTTTTAATTTGAAATAGAGTGAGCTTATTTCAAAACCGCAGATACCATAAAATTCCTTGTGGCTGCCCACCAGCGGAACGCAAAGCCACATCATGCTTTCCCATGTTCCCGGTAATTTCATTTTGGGAGAATAGTAAAAACAATTGGCTAAATTCGCCTCTGCATGCTGTTTTAGCGTATGATAAAAGGGGAAGTTATCAAGATTAAACTCAAGTTCCCATTTGTTGTGAAAAACATGTCTGTGTTTTGCTCCAATCTCATAAACACCCCGAAGCCACGTAAAATCGGGATTAACAGGTTTTGATATGCTGATATTGTCAAGTCTGATATAGACGCCGCAGCGGGAACTCTCCGCACCTTGGAGTTTTGTATTCACTGTGGCGTCAAAGACAACAAAAGCACCGCTGCAGTCAGCAATACGCAAAGCCGTACTTAAAATAGTATAGGACTTTTCTTCTACTGTTTCAATAAGCTTGGGATTATCATTAAGCGCATCAAAACTAACATGTTGTTCGCTTAAAAGTTCTTCAACGGATTGAGAAATGTGCTGTGAAAGCAAAATTCCCTGTGCTGCTGTGTTATTATAATATTCAGAGAGTGAATTTGTATACTCATCAAGGCTTACTTGAAGTCCTTTTTTCAATGCAGAAGGAGAAGGGGAAAGGATATTAGAAAAAAGCAGCGCAAAAAAGACCCCAAAAATTATAATAGAAATTAAGAGGGATAAAAAAACAGAGAGCCGATTGCTTAGACTGAGCATATTCAATCTGTTGCCTATATGCTTTAAGATAAAACCTATTCTGGACATTTTAATACTTAATTCATTTCCATTGCTTTTCTAAATTCATTGAACATGGTGTCCGCAAGCACATCACTATTGATATGCTTGTATTGCACTTGTTTATATTTTTTGAACAAAATGTTTTGCTCTTCGCAAAAGCGTTTTTCAAGTTCGCCGTATCCGTCAAAATAAGGGGGAATATAAAATTGATATTTTTCGTATATGTCAGGAATGATTTTATAGAGTTTTGCTGCTTTTTCATCTTCATAGGAAGCGTTTTTATTTGCTAATAATTTTTGATAAGCAGCTTTTTTCACTGGTAAATAGCCTGTTGCAATACTAAAAGGAACATTGTTTTCAGCTTTGGTAATCCATTTTGCAAATGTTGCACGAGCTTGTCTTTTTGAAGCATCACCTTTTGTCATCATAAGTCCTGTGCCTCGCTGAATAGCTAACGGTGTTGCGTTTTCAAAATAAGGAACAGGAAGGATATTGAGTTCTAAGGGCATTTTTGTGTTGTCGGCAAAAGTGACTTCATCTTTAAAATAAAGAATAGAGGCTGTTGATTCAATGCCGCACACAGCTTCACCCGTCATAAGGGCTGTTGTGGAATAGCCGTCCAGCAGGCAAACTTCACCGGCTATGGCAGATTTGGCAAGCATTTTCCATAGTTTTTGGAAATGAATATCGTCAAAATTTACTTTTTCATCAATAAAAAATGTTCCGCCAAAGGAAGCAGTATTTATCATACTGTAATGAAGCCAGTCATCGTATTTAAAAAATGCCTTGCCGCCAGACCACTTATAATATTCATGGGCAGCCTTGAACATGCCTTCCCATGTTGTTAAATCGTCATAGCTAATGTCTGTTTCTTCTGCAAATTTATCAAAAATAGTTGCGTTAATGAATAACGCACTGGTGGATTTTGAAATAGGAAAAATAATCAGTTTGCCGTCAAACGTTCCTTCTTCAAGGAAACTGGGGACATATTCATCCAATTCTGCCTTAGTAAAAAATTCATCCCAATTTCCCAAATTTTCCGGACCAATTTCCAATGCTGTTTTAGGATAGGAAACAAATAATTCGGGAAGACTTCCTGCCCCCGGCAAGCCTTTGGCTGCTGCTACAAGAGGAAAATGGATAGCTGTTGAATTGGAAATAGAGGTGACATTGACAAGTATGCCTTGTTCTTTCCCAACCGTTTTATTAAATTCTTCAACAAAACGGGTCATGGGAGAATTGGTTTGGCTTCCGTAAACATGCCACATGGTGAATGTTACGGGCTTTGTTGATTTAAAAGGATGATTATTACATCCACCTATCAAGCTACATAATAATACGAGTAAGAAAAAATAGAAAAAGTGTTTTTTCATTTTTTATCCTAAGGATTATTGATTGTATAAATATCCTTTTATCACAGAAGCGAACTTTAAAAAAGTTCCAGTCAGTCCAAAAAAAATGATTTTAAAAAACATT
>OFFJ01001019.1_pt1 | contig 21623 bp, 22 predicted proteins | sample 1521261 | NCBI WGS metagenome assembly OFFJ01 (sample SAMEA3504122, study PRJEB24116) | mouse gut metagenome | biome: mouse gut; feature: mouse-associated habitat; material: faeces | place: Denmark | collected 2011 | reverse complement strand
GATTTCCTATGTTCTAATTCGGGAGTAATAATATCCGCCATGTTGGACTCTTTGAGTAAAGACTCCAATGAGCGCCAATTCACCATTTTGGATTATGCGGTACCGGATCAGGTTCTGCAAACCAGAGCGAATGTCGTTGCCAGTGCGCTTGAACTGCTTGAAAGTGGAGAGGCTCCATCCGAGTCCGATGAACTGGGAGAGTGGTGTAGCTTCTATTTCGGACTTTATCCGGGGATCGATGATAATATGTGGTTCCTATATCCGGATTTTTCAATCAGGTGGTCTGGCCTGTGCGGCGTAGCTGAGTATGACGAATTTGCTGGCAGCGAGGAAATGGACGAGTATGGGCTTGTTCCTGTGAGTTGTACTGTAGCGAGATCGCCGGAAGCAAATATTTTCCTGCTTGCCGAAACGGAAGATGGCTACTATCTCCAAAACGCTGAGGCGTTTTATGCCAGCCATACATAAGCACAGCTTACCCATAACAAAACAAGGCTGGAAACCTGACACAGGTTCCCAGCCTTAGTCTTTCTGCTTTTTTATCTCATCCAGAGAGAGCCCATAAATATCAAGGATCTCCTCCAGAGCATATTTATCAGTTTTCAAAATACGGAGTGTTCCCTTTTCCATGCTCTCTTTCATACCCTTTTGCAAGGATTCGTTTCTCATATCTTCCATGACATTGCACATGATAGCAATCTAAGAGAGATAAGGAGTACTTCATCCTACCGCATAGGCGGTTTTCGGCACTAAAAAAGGTGGAGCCCTAATCTGCTTCTATGCGTTATAGCGGAAGCCATTATCCAGTACAAACACATAGATAATTTCATTTGTTTATTTTCTGTGAGATTTTTGTGACATTTCCATGGTATACTGACCGAGAGGAGAGGATGTCAGTGAATCTGTTAGTCGTAGAAGATGACCAACTGCTGAACCACACGCTATGCTACAACCTGACCGCCGCTGGGTATGCGGTGGATTCCGCGTCAACCAAGGCAGCGGCGGAAGAGTTTTGCCAAAGGCAGGACTATGATCTGATCGTGTTGGACGTCACCCTGCCGGATGGGAGCGGTTTTGACTTTTGCCAAGAACTCAAATCATACCACCTGCACACAGCAGTCATTTTTCTTACTGCCCGGGACATGGAGAGCGATCAGCTCCGAGGCTTTGAACTTGGGGCAGACGACTATGTGACCAAGCCATTCCCCATCGGTGTGTTCTCAAAAAAGGTCGCTGTAGTGCTGGACCGGCGTCAGCGGCAGTCCGGCGGCGGAGACTGGTATGACGATGGGAGACTACGAATCAACTTCACCGATCTGAGTGCGTCACTGGCCGGAGTTCCAATCGCCTTTACGCCGCTGGAATACCGGCTTCTGAAAATCTTCACCCAAAACGCCGGCGCGGTACTGACCCGGCAGACACTGCTGGAACGGATGTGGGATGTGGAGGAGAATTTTGTGGATGAACACGCTTTGACCGTTGCCGTCAGCCGTATCCGGGGGAAAATTGAAACCGGTGGAGCGCAGTATATTAAAACAGTATACGGGATGGGGTATATGTGGATTGGGGGCCAGAAGAGATGACGTGGGACAATTTTACCGTCAATAAGGTTTGTGTGGCTGGTGTCTCTTTTGTTGGAGCGCTTTCTATCTTCACATTAGCTGGGTTTTATCTGGTCACAGGGAGCCCAACCATAGTATGGCTGGGTCTGCTGTATATTGCCCTTGTTATGATCTGCGGGGTGTTGTTTGTTCTATACCTACGGCGGCGGCTGGTGCTGTTTTCGGATGACCTGTGTCAGCTAATCGACCGTATGCTTGACGAGGACCCTGTCTTGCCCACAACAGCACAGGAGGAGAACCTATTTTACAAGGTCAATCACCACTTGCTTCGTTTGTATGAAATTATGGAGGAAAACCGCAGGAGCGTTGCCAGAGAGCGGAGGGATTTGCAGGAACTGATCTCCGACATCTCCCATCAGGTCAAAACGCCCATTGCAAACCTACAGATGGTCAATGCCACACTGATTGAACAGCCTATGCCAGAGGCAAGACGGCGTGAGTTTCTTCAAGCTGCCAACGGCCAACTGGAAAAGCTGAACTTTCTCATGCAAGCGATGATCAAGACATCCCGGCTGGAGACCGGGGTCATCTCCCTGGAGAAGTGGCCCCAGTCCTTCTATGGGACACTGGCTGCGGCACTAGGCGGTATTCTGCTGAACGCGGAGAGAAAGAACATCAACGTCAGTGTAGACTGTCCGCAGAATCTCATGCTCTCACATGACAGCAAATGGACAAGCGAGGCGCTGTTCAATATCTTGGACAACGCCGTTAAGTATACCCTGGATGGCGGATGGGTTCGTGTAAGTGTCCAGTGCTGGGAACTGCATGTGAGGATCGACATTGCGGACAGCGGTAAGGGAATCCCAGAGAGCCGGCAGGGGATGATTTTCAAACGGTTTTACCGCGAGGAGGAGATACATGATACGGACGGCATCGGCATTGGCCTGTATCTGGCCAGAGAGATTATCATGATGCAGGGTGGGTGGATCAAGGTCAGCTCCCAAGAAGGAAAGGGCGCCACCTTCACTATTTTCCTGCCGAGGAAATAGATTCTTTTGAAATGTCACAGGATGGTGACATTTCAAAAGGTAAAAAGCAGTGTGTCGTGAAATTTCTGTGAGGATTGGATGTTATGATTGGGGCATCAGAAGAAAGGATGGCAGTTTTTATGAGTATTCTGCAAACCCATGACCTCAAAAAATATTACGGCACAGAGCCCAATATCGCAAAGGCCCTGGACGGTGTTTCCCTTTCTATTGAGGAGGGGGAGTTTGTTGCCATTGTCGGCACCTCAGGCAGCGGAAAGTCCACGCTGCTGAATATGATGGGCGGGCTGGATGTTCCGACCTCCGGCAGTGTCAAGGTGAAGGGCAAAGAGCTGTCGGAGCTGAACGACGAGCAGCTGACCATTTTTCGCCGCCGCAACATCGGCTTCATCTTCCAGAACTACAATCTGGTTCCCATTCTGAATGTCTATGAGAACATCGTCCTGCCCGTGGAGCTGGACGGGGACACGGTGGACCAGAGATTCATGGACGAGATCGTACACATGCTGGCCCTGGAGGACAAGCTGCAAAATATGCCCAACAACCTCTCCGGCGGACAGCAGCAGCGGGTGGCTATCGCCCGAGCCCTGGTGTCGAAACCGGCCATTGTCTTGGCCGACGAACCCACAGGCAACTTGGACAGTCGAACCAGCCAGGATGTGCTCAGCCTATTGAAAGTCACCAGTGCCAAGTTCCACCAGACCTTGGTCATGATCACCCATAATAACGAGATCGCCCAACTAGCTGACCGGATCATTCGCATTGAGGACGGCAAGATTTTCGAGTAGGGAGGCGGTAGGATATGAACGATATATTATTTGGTAACAATAACCGGCCAGCAATAAAACGGCTGGCTAAGAAAATCTATACTTCCAACAAAAAGCGAAACCGCATTACCGTATTTGCAATTGTGCTGACCACCGTGTTAATTACCTCCGTTTTCAGTATTGGAATCAGTTATACGGAGAGTATCCAGAACCAGGCCGTGGCACAACGGGGTACAGCGGCACAGGTGCTGTTGGTGAATCCGACAGAGAGCAATCTTTTATGGCTGGAACGCAGCAACATGGTCAAGAAAATTGGCATTGAGCGTCAGATCGCCACAGCCCGGACAGACCAAGCTACTGGAATCAACGGTATCTTCCTGCGTTGGGCAGACGAGGTTCAGTGGCAGGAGATGACTCTGCCGGCTATGGCAGATGTAGTAGGTGAGTATCCCCAAACATCCGACGAGATTTTCCTGCCAGCCTGGCTGCTGTCTGCTTTAGGTATAGAGCAGCCGGCCATTGGAATGGAAATTTCCCTCATTTGCCGGTATGGAGGGACCACGATTGAGCATCCGGCACTTTCTGAGTTTATGGAGCAGACTTTCCGACTTTCCGGCTGGTATATGGACCGCAGCGGAAATTACCAGATGGGTAACGCAGTGGGGTATATCTCGGAAGCGTATTGGCGCAACTCCGTGGCTACGGAGTCAACCACCCGCTATGCGGCATCCCTGCTGTTTGAGGACGATGCGGAAGCTGCCAACGCATATCAGGAGATACTGAGCGGCATGGCCATGAACGAAAATTCCCAGCTGAACCTGCTAATCTACTCCAGCTCTCAGATGGGGACCATATTAAGCCTTGTCATTGTTGTGGCCTTAATTGCGTTATGCGGCTACCTGCTGATCTACAACATCCTATTTATTTCCGTAAATAATGAAATCCACTCTTTTGGCCAGTTGAAAACGATTGGTACGACGAAACGACAGATTAAGAAAATCATTTTCCGGCAGGTGGCGCGACTGTGTGCGATAGGGGTGCCCATCGGGCTCGTAATTGGTGCCGTTATTTCACAGGCGCTGGTGCCATTGGGTGTCCTGGGCATGAGCGGCGGCTACGCTGTGACAGACAGTGATATGGTGGCGGTGTCCTTCTCCCCCATTATCTATATAGGCGCTGCTGTCCTGGCGATTCTCACGACCTTCATCGGGAGTATGAAGCCGGCCGGAATCGCAGGTAGTATTTCACCAATAGAAGCGCTGCGATACCAAGGAGAACAGAGGGGCGGACCGGCGAAGGAGCGAAGAGGGCATCAGAATAAACTATCCCGAATGTCCTGGCGTAACGTGTTCCGTGATAAGAAGAGCACAATGTTGACATTCTTTTCCCTGTTCCTGGGACTAACCATCTTCCTTGTGACCGCAGGGATTTTAGCAAGCATTGATGTCTCGCTGATTACAGAGCAATATTTTGCGGAAGGAGAGGACGTTTCCCTGACTATGTATGACCTATCCGCACAACCGATCCCAGAAGATTTGATAGCAGAACTCCAGTCCATGGACGGTGTTTTGGAAGTGTCGGCATATCGCAGATATCGAGGTGCAGATGGCAGCAGCGGTTTTTTAGAAAACCAGGATGGCAGCTTTGATAAATTTGTGGAGTCACTGTTTGCAGTAGAACCTGGATATGCACCCTATGAGGGGAACTACCATGAAGGCCACCTGTGGAAATCAGCCATGATTGGAATTGGAGAAGCGGACTTTAGCCGGCTGGTGGAGCATCTGGGTACTGAGGTCTCCTACGAGGACTTTGTGGCGGGACGCATCGCTTTCTACCTGTGCGCTCCAGATATGGCAACGGCATCGGAGATAACACCCCTGCCTCAATCGGTGGGATTTGTGGATGGGGAAGCGGTCTATTCCTTGTCAATGTACCCTGTTCCAATCAGCACTGATGCGCCATTTCTGCGGTTTGGTGTCGGATTGACCCCAGATCAGGCGATGCCCTACCTTCTGGTGAGCCAGGCCTATATGGACAGCAGTGGACTTCCCAGCGTAGCCGCAAAGGTGAAGATTTCCTTGGCGGAGGGTACGGAACGGATGACCCTTGAGCAGATCAGCCACCAGACCGGCGGCAGCAATGTAGTGCTCAATTCCCGGTATGTGAAAGATCAGGAACTGAAGGAGTCGTTCAGCATGGTTAACCTGTTGGGGAACAGTCTATCCATCATCCTGCTGTTTATTGGCTTGATGAATTTTGTAAACACTATGTCTGTCAGTGTGACGATCCGCAAGCATGAGCTTGCCGTACTGGAAAGTGTCGGAATGACAAAAAGGCAGATCCGCAAAATGTTGGTACTGGAGGGCGGCTGGTATTGGCTGGTACCCTATGCGTTGATCTTTACTGTGGGAAGCGCAATCTTTACTGGAATATTTTTCGTGGTGAAGAGTAAATTCATCCCATATGTGGCCTATACCTACCCGGTCCTGCCGCTGCTGGCATCCGCACTGGCTGTACTGGTTGTTTGCGTTGTGACTCCGGTAATGGTTTACCGCTCCTTTAGCCGCAACAGTGTAGTAGAGCGCCTGCGGCAGAACTGAAATAAGAATTTTCAATGGCCGTACACATGAATTCGGTTCAGGTGTACGGCCATTGAGAATATTCGCTGCTCTTGTCCAATTTATAAACCGTGACATACGGTGTCAGAGTTTATGGAGTATAATAGGCAATAAAGCGTGATTGATGTTGTATCTAACAAAAATCTAACATTCCATATGCTATCATGTTTCTGCTGATTTTGTGTATGGACATCCGCCATGAATTTTCAAACTGAAGTGACAGGCAACAAGATGAAAGACAAGAAGGATTTTTTCTGACTGGGCGCGATATAACCTGACTCCACAGAAGACGCCTCTTTTCAGGATGGTGCTCACTATATTATGGATATTATGCCGTCACTTATGGAAGAGCAGCGGGTAAGGATAGAGAAAAACATGGGACTTGTGGGTAGGGTAATACGAGACTGTGTCCATGCACTAGACATGGGCTGCATCTATACCTATGACGATCTCTTCCAAATCGGATGTGTTGGATTGTGCAAAGCGGCTCAGACATACCAACCTGAGTACAAAAGTGCCTTCTCAACCTATGCTTACCACCTGATTCACAATGAAATCTGCACACAGTTGGAGTATGCTGTCCGCTGTGGACGGGAGCAGGCCACGGATCCGGCAGAACTGCCCTGCGGTGGCCTGCGTGATAGTCTGGAGGAGCAGGAGGCTTGCCGGGAACTGATGAATTTACTTGATCGGGCTGAAGCAACAGCCACCGGAAGCACCGCAAAGGGGATCCGGGCCATTCGTATGCGCATTGATGGATACTCAAGCAAAGAAATTGGTGAGTTACTTGGGGCTCCAGCCAACCATGTGACCGCATGGGTTTCCAAGGCGAGGAATCACATCCGCATGTATAGATTAGAATAGCAAAAGAAGTCGAGTAGATCGGTGCAGTCTATAGTAGAATGATCTGTATCGGATTTTACTACTTTGCCGTTGACGCTGACTGAGAACACAAACTTTAGGAAAAGGTATGGGACGGAGGTCCAAATGAATAATTATAATAAATTGCAAAAATATCTTGAAAACAGAGGGAATGCGACAGTCATATTATCCTTCGACACTCTAAAAGAAATATTGGGCATTGAAGTTAATTACACGGCTGCTCTTTGTATAAAAAAGGATTTTCATTGCAGCTATGTGGTTGACGATGTTTCGGAAAAAGAGAAATGGATCCGTTTTTGCAGAACTGAAACGCAAAATGATGAAGATACAACAATCACAACATTAGCGTCAATGTTATGGTGGTAGAGAAATCGAAAGCGGTAAAGCCTGACGCAGTCTTCTGTACGAAAGCCACGCCCCGGCAAGACAGCCGCAGCGCGGGGGGAATCCCTGCCTGCGGCTGCTTTCAGTAATGGGTGGCAAGAGTATTTTGGTGGTCTCCAGGTGTCGAATACGGCAATAGAAAGCCCATATGTTTGCTATACTTAAATGAACTGGGAGGAGGGTGCTTATGCTGGGTCCCGCTAATATTGAGCGAATCCCCATTCTCAAACGAGGAGATTTGTCCATCGATCCACAGCGCTGCACAGCCACGCTGGCAGGCAAGGTGCTTCAGCTATTCCCCAAGGAATTTGAAACGCTTTACCTATTGGCTCAATATCCCAACTGGGTCCTTTCACCTCAACAGATATATGAGCATGTTTGGAAAGAGGACCCTGTTGACTGCGATCATATCGTTCGCAATACCATCTGCCAGCTGCGCCGTAAGCTGGCACGCCCGGAACTGATCCAAACGGTTGTGGGGTATGGGTATAAATTTGTTGTGGAATCAGGGGTAGACCAATGACATTGACAATAAGCACTATAAAAACAGGAGGATATTGTTTATGACGCAATCAGTTGTACAAGCGGAGCTGGCCAGCCCGGTAAGACGGGTTTGGGAGGTATTGACCGACTTGAACCATCAGGATTGGCGCAGCGATATAGAACGAGTGGAGGTTACAGGAGAAACGACCTTTGTGGAATATACCAAAGGCGGGGTTGCAACTTTTTTCACTGTAACCCGGCACGAGCCACCTGGCTATTGGGCCTTCGATATGGAAAATAAAAACATGGCGGGGCATTGGGCTGGAAAACTTGAGTCAACGGCCTGCGGCTGTATGGTGACATTTACTGAGGAAGTAGAGGTACGAAAGCTGTGGATGCGACCCTTCGTGAAGTTATATCTGAAAAGGCAGGAGAAACAGCATTTGACGGATTTGAAAAAAGCACTGGGGCTTTAATGTGGAGCCAGTGTGAAGGAAGTGAGAGATGTGATAGAAATGTCTGGTAAAACTGTTTTTCGGGATGGAAGAAGCCATTACAAAAAAACAGGGATTATTCTGGGTATCGTGCTTGCCGTTACTTTTCTGGCAGGGAACGTATTGGGTGCGTCTTCCTCGCTTGATTCGCATATTGATAATCTAACGGAGGAATATGGGAGCTGGCATGTGGGTTACTTTGATGCGAATTATGTATTTAAGCAGACGCTATTGAAGGATGACAGAGTAACTGAGGTAGTTTCTTTTGATAATGTCGGCTATGCCGCGCTTTCATATATCAAGGATACCAATAAGCCATATTTATTTATGTAGTTATCCCTTTTAATCAGCCAGAGGAAAAGGCCGGATTATGGGATATACCGGAGAATATAATCAGGCCATGAACCAAAAATGGAGGGAAAGGGTCATGGCAAAGAGTAAGCGGTATCCTCTGGGAACTTTCATGAAAGAGTTTTCCAACGAAGCAAAATGCCGGGAGTACCTGGCAAATCTGCGGTGGCCGGGCGGGTTTGTCTGCCCTAAATGCGGCTGTCACCACACTTGTCTGCTATCCAACGGTCGGTATCAATGTGCCGAGTGCCTCCATCAGAACTCAGTGACAGCGGGAACGGTGCTCCATAGGACCCATATGCCGCTGACGCAGTGGTTTTTGGCATTCTACTTTGTCAGCCAGGATAAGCGGGGCATCTCAGCCGTTGCGCTGATGTCGATGCTGGGAACGACTTATAAAACCGCATGGTATATGCTTACTCGTATCCGCGCCGCCATGGGTCAGTGGGACAAAACCCATCAACTCAATGGGACCATTGAATTTGACGACACCTACCTTGGCGGGCCGACTGTTGGAAAGAAACGGGGCCGGGGTACGGAAAAGGCGGAAGTTTTTGTGGCTATCTCTCTGGATGAGTGGGGGAATCCCCTCTATACCAAAATGCAGGTCACACAGAATATCAAGCGGGCCTCTGTCAAAAAATTTGCCCAAGCTGCGTTTGTCCAGAGTAGTACGATCCACAGTGACGGTTACGGGAGTTATATCCCGGCTCTGAAGGGCTATACCCATGAGCACAAACCCTACGATCCCAATTCGGACCTGCTCCATTGGCTGCACATCGTAATCAGTAACGTCAAGGCGTTCATCCTGGGTACTTACCATGGCCTGCCTAAGAAGCACCTCCAAGCCTACCTTGACGAATATTGCTTCCGCTTCAGCCGCCGTGACTTTGGCCCCCGCCTCCTGGAGCGCCTGGTCTTAGCTATTGGTGCTTCTGCTTGGCTGAGTTAAAGGGATAACCACATTTATTTATTGCAGGTTTTAATGAAGAGACATATGAAATGGTGCCGGTCCAGCTGATCACAGGCAGGCTGCCCAAGGATGGCAGCGAAGTGCTGATGCCGTCTCATTTGTTATCGGATATCAACCTGGACTGTGCTGTGGGCGATACGCTTAATCTCGCTGTTGGATTGCGTCAGGATGGTGATGACATTCTCAGCCAGCATATTCCATACCGACCCGGAGATGAATTGTTGTCTGTGGGAGAGGATAAGACTTATACTGTGGTTGGCATCTATGAAAAACCCATCTTTGAAGCCGCGGATGCACCAGGATATACCTTGATTACAGCATCAGACCGCACCGTTTTGGTAGAGAGCATAAGCGTGTTTGTTTCACTGAAAGAAGTGGAAGAAGTTTATAATTATGCTGACGGCACTGCGCCTGGAGCAGATTATGCAGTCAACAGCAAATTGCTTCAAGAATGAAAGAATAGAAGATAATTATAAGGACCCCTCTTGGGAAGGAGCATTATCAACTATGATCATCGTCTTTGCCTTGGTAGCAGTCTTTATTTTCGGCTTTTTGGTAGCAATCCATGAGGTTGGACATTTTCTGGCGGCACGGCTTTGTGGTGTGCGCGTCAATGAGTTCTCTATCGGCATGGGGCCCTGCCTTTGGCACAGGGAGACGGATGAAACTCAGTATTCCATCCGCCTTCTGCCCATTGGTGGTTTCTGCGCCCTGGAGGGGCAGGACGAGGACTCTGGAGACAGGCGCAGCTTTACCCGCCAGAGTTTCTGGAAAAAATTCGTTATCCTGTCTGCCGGATCCTTTATGAATCTTCTTGCCGGAATGATTATCATCGCTATGCTTTTCGCTGGAGCAAGCGGCTTTTATGTTGATCAGATTTCCGGGTTCAGCGAGGGGTTTCCGCTGGAGGGGGAGAGTGGTCTGATGGTGGGAGATGTTTTCTATAAGATCGATGGCTGGCGGACCTACCTCCGGGGAGATGCGGCCATGCTCTTGAGCTTTAATGACGGCCAGGGGGTAGACATAGAGGTGATACGAAACGGCAAAAAAATTGTTCTGGAAGACCTGCCTCTCTACCGCGGGACCTATGACGGACAGTCTGGCCGTTTCGGTCTGCTGATCGGAGAAATGCAGATCCCCACCAGCTTTTTGACAAAGCTGCGGTTTATTGGCTATCAGACTCTGGATTTCATCCAACAGATGTGGTTCAGTCTGGTTCAGTTGGCTCGCGGAACTATGGGCGTGCAGGAACTCAGCGGCCCAGTGGGGATTGTGTCCATCATTACGGAGGTGGGAACCGCCTCGGAGTCTGCGGCCAGCGCGGCCAGGGATATCGCTTATTTTGCCGCACTGATCGCCATCAATCTGGCGGTCATGAATATGCTCCCCATACCAGCTCTGGATGGGGGAAGGATTTTCTTTTTGTTAGTGGACGCTGTGGTGTTACTGCTATTCAAGCGTAAGGTGCCTGAGAAGTGGCAAGCGGCGATAAATGCGGTGTGCTTTATGCTGCTGATGGGCATGATGGTGCTGGTTACTTTGCATGATGTTACAAAGCTGATTATGTAAGAGTTTTTGGCAGCAGGAAGAAGTATTCCTGCGTTAAAATCTATTCTCAAATGTGGCAGCATCAGAAAAGTCATCTCTGCCATAGCAGCCTTGATCTATATGTCTCACCTTTCTAATATTGATAAGCCAGAGGAGCAGTGCTGAATGAAAGCAAAAAAACTTACCTATATTTTGGGAATGATAGTTATTATTCTTGCCTTTATATCATGTGGACAGAAATCAAGTTCAACGCCAAATTCAGAAGCCGATGGCTCTTTTGACCAATCTCCTTCCGTGCTGCTGGGGTCAGTAACGATAGAACCATCGGAGCAGGAAAGTATTGTAATGGAATGCACTGCTATAGCAGAGAGTTATGCGCATCTGTATAAGAGTGCTTTGAAGGAAAATTCCCCATCGTTTTATGCAACTTCAACTATGATCTTGTCGGAGGACGATTTCAATGCGATTATGAACTTCCTGTCTGAAAGCAATGTCCCTATATTAACAGCGGAGGTAGAGGATAATGAATGCGAAACGCTGATAAATATAGAGGGATTTTTGGATTTTTGGGGAAAGATCGAACATGGGGAGCCTGCGGCTTTTGTAGTGTATTCTCTTGGAAGAGATGGCAGCCTGTTTTATCATAAATACTCTTATGAGGATGATCGGAAATATTGTACAGAGGCGTCCGTAACCTGGAATGATGATGCAGCCAGTGTAGGTAATCTGCGAAAAGAGGAGTTGGCATTTTGGGATTATACCGAGAAGGGTAATTTCCTTTTTGAACGTGTGTATGCTCCACCGTGGATGGGGAACGGGCGCGGGTTGATTCATATGGGGCCTAATAATGATGAACTGGTTGAAATTGCAAAGGACTATATCATAAGCGTTGGTTACTATGCAAACAACCTTTTTTCAGCAAATTGGTCAGAGGATGATTGGGAGGGCCTAAACTTCAACGACCTGTTTGAGTTCCTATATTGGTCAAAATACAATGCTATCTTTGAAGATCACCTTTGTGAATTTAATTCAGAGCAGTCATGTTACTATATAGAGGCAGCTATGTTTGAATCGGTGATTGGTACCTACTTTAACGTACCGGAGGATATATTGCACTCCAGGGCACTTTATAGCGAACTGAATGGCGGCTACCCTTGGCAGACGATAACATGCTCGAACTGCGTTTATAATGGAACCTTGGCGCCTGATGTGCGAAATTATGCGGTAAACGGTGATGGAACGATAACCATAGATGTTGACGTTTTGTGCCCAACACATAGGACAGACCACTTTTTTAGTCATCGCCTTACGGTTCGTCCTCTTTCCAATGGAGGCTTTCAATATGTTTCCAATGAGATTACTGCTCCAGCTGCGGGAGACCTCCCACTCTACTATCCGAGGATTGAATTGCAGCCTGGGCCATAAGCGGCCTTTTGAGTCCAAGGCACAGGAGATATTGCAATGGTAAAGATTATCAGATTAGTTTGGGGCGTGCTCCCGGTTGCAATCGTTTCCCTGTGCTGGATTTTTATTTCTGTGATTGAAAGAATCACAGGCGATACTTTGAGGAACTTTTATAGGAATCTGCTGATTTTTTTGTGGATAACCAGCTTTGGGATTGTCCTCCTTTGGGGGAAATTGAAATTTAACGCATTTCGGCAGAAAGTTGATGCAGAAAAGGCAAACCGAATTGTGTTCAGTGCAATCTCCATTTTAATCAATGTTCTGTCTGCTTTTGTTATGGGCTGCTTGATACTTGGAGGAGCATTTTTTGCTGTGCTCTCATATAGGGCAGAGCGCATCACAGTACGAAATGATATTAAGCTGGTTGCCTGTGTTGATTACTTTTCAGGCGTAACAGTAGACTACTATCAATACAAGAATCCTCTTTTTTACGGCAAACGGTTGGGCTTTGAGCGTTATGTAGCGGATATAGGTGATCCGTTGGCCGAGTCTCGTGGGTACCCTCCATTAGAATGGAGTTTCTGGGATCTGGACGGAAACATCCTTGACAGCGGCTCAAATGAGATAATATGGGGGGAGGAAATAGACGAAGAAGAAATGCAAAAGCAAATCATCCTGCGGGAGAAGGCAGAAATCAGAGAGCTTGACGCTGCAGTTATGGACTATCAGGAAGACGAACTTGTTTTTTCTTTTTCCATAGATGATTTTATAGACAGCTTTAATGGTTACTACTGGGAAGATTATGAGAGCCGGTACCTGCTTCCTTCTTCTATGTGGATATCATTTGTTTATGAGTCATCCATCCACTCGAAGTATGCTTCTAACTATTATTACTTTACGCCGGACGAGACGATGTGGTCGCTCCCTACAGTATCAGTCTTTACTCCAAGTGACGAAAGCTATGTGCAAGAAATTATGCTGAATTTTGATGACCACAGTTATACTGAGTCCATGTATCACCTATATGAACGGACCTGTTTCTATACCATTAAAGTGTTATTTCCCAGTTTCGACGATGCCGAAATTGTTGAACTATATACGAAACTGAAGGAATTGGCATACCAAAATGTCTTTCCTAATGAGCAAGGGTACAGCAGCGACTCAATTCCCGCTGCATTGTTTTATAAAGACGGGATTGGGTTGTATCCCTATTTTGCCATTGGCGAGAGTGTGCATCTTTGCGTTATCCCAGTGACTGACCAGACCATTACCGCCTTTGAAGCAAAGGGAACTACAATTTATGAAATTCCATATGGATAAGTGGAAATTCAGATAAAGCAATCAAAAAAACATGGCACAGCAATAAAAGATTGAAAACGTGTGATGAATTATTTGCCTTATGAGGGATTTTTATGGGAAAAGAAAAAAGTATCACATCAAGGCCTTTTAGTGTATTGGCGGATTGCGGTAAGGTGTATCAGTTTTTAATAGATATATACGAAAAAGACTGGAGAAATGGAGTGCCAGCCCCGTTTTTTGAGTACGCTTATTCGTCGTTCTCTTACTGGATGGATATATCGTATTCCTATAAAAATCGGATATGGGAGAGCGATGGGCGTATTGTAGCCTTCTGCTTCTATGAGAATCCTCTGACAGATATTTACTTTTGCCTGCGGCCGGGATATGGGGAACTGGCACAAGAGATGATACAATATGCCGCTAAGAATATGCCAGACGAAGGAGAGGGCATACGTTTAGTCCTTTTTGGTGGCCAGGATGAACTAATGGAAAGCGCAAAACGGTTGGGATATAGGCAGGAATCAGAAAGCTGGAATATGCAGTTTGATTTTGTAAACAAGTTGGATTATCCATTACCAGAAGGCTTTCACTTTGTAAGGCCGCAGGAATTAGATACATCAAAAGTTGGAGAATGCTGCTGGAAAGGATTTGATCACGAGCAAGAGGAAGGGGCATGGAATCACCAATATCAGCAAAATTTCTATTTGCTGGAGGTGGCTCCCCACGCTACGAAGAATCTGTCCGTAGCAGTTGCGAATGAAGAAGGGGCATATGTTTGCTGGGCAGGGATGTGGTGGACGCCGGAAAATAAACTAGCGTATTTGGAACCTCTTTGTACAATTCCGGAGTATCGGCGCAAAGGGCTTGCGGCGGCAGCACTGTCTGAATTGTATCGAAAAACGAAAGCATTAGGCGCGACACATATGTCAGGAGGGGAGAGCGAGTTTTATAGAAAAATAGGATATATCCCTGCGGTTAAGTGGACCTTTTGGAAAAAGGAAACGAAGAGTATGATATATAACAATCCATGGAATGAAATTGCCCTGACTGATTATGAAAGGCATATGTCCCTTGCTTCAATTATGCAATTACAGGCTCTGAACAAATTGATTAAAGGACAGCTTAAAGCTTGGCCAGTATCCAGCACCATGATTTTAGGGATTGCTGGTGGGAACGGCCTTGAGCATATTAGGGGTAGTGCAATCAAAAAAGTATATGGGGTAGATATAAACGCCGCCTATTTATCGGAGACATCCGTAAGATATCAGGACTTGAGCAACATACTGGAACTGCTGTGCATCGATCTGCATAAGTGCTCAGGCAAACTGCCCAGGGCAGAGCTGCTAATTGCGAATTTGCTGGTTGAATATATCGGTTGCGGGTGTTTTCAGCAGGTGGTCCAGCAAGTGGAGCCGAAATATGTTTCCTGTGTCATCCAAGTCAATACTGGAGTCAGCTGGGTTTCTGATTCTCCGTACCTGCATGTTTTTGATGGACTGAAGCAGGTTTATCATCAGATAGATGCAGATATGCTCCGCGAAAGCATGTCTGGTATTGGGTATCGCTATATAGATGCCTTGGAATATCCTCTACCTAATGGGAAAAAACTTGTTCGACTGGATTTCGAAGAAGGGAGCATGGATATGCTGCTGCCTGACTGTATGGTCGGATAAATCAACTTGGAGCAAAAAACTCGGAAAAAAAGATATAGGGAAGCGAAGGGGAGATTGCAATGAACATTGAACGATTTGAAAAGGCATCTTTTGTAGTTGTTGGGAAAAAGGGGTCAACCTTAGATGGCGCTGGATTCATTCAGAGATTATGGGATGATGCAAACTCTCATTTTGGAGAAGTTCAGCATTTAGCTAAAAGGGATGAAAAGGGAGAGCTTATTGGAATCTGGGGAGCAATGTCTGACTTTTCCCAGTCGTTTCATCCATGGGAGGACTTCCGCAATGGGCTTTATCTTGCAGGAGTTGAGTGTAGGGATGATGCCGAGGCCCCGGAAGGGTGGACTAAGTGGGTTGTTCCTGGATATGAATATCTCTGTGTAGCACGTGAGGCAGATGATATGTTTCCCCAGGCAATCAAATATCTGAAGGAACATAATATTCCGTTGGTTGGTGCGGTTCATGATTTTACCGATCCAAAGACTGGAAAAAGTTATATGTATTTTCCGGTAAAGCGGCTGTAAAAGTTGAGTCGCAATCGAGGACGTGCTCCCGATTTTACCTTAGCAGTAGTTTTTGGAACAATCACAAAGTTCTGCAACAGAAATATAAAAGGTAGGAGAGAAATTATGATGCGAGATGCAGAAAAGACGATTGGAAATTTGATAGACAAGCAGAGGGTGTCCTTTATCGCTTCCATTTCAGAGGATGGCTTTCCCAATATGAAAGCGATGCTTCCGCCACGCAAACGGGTGGGTATTCGTGAGTTCTACTTCACCACGAATACTTCCTCCATGCGGGTTGCCCAGTATCGGAAGAACCCAAACGCCAGTATTTATTTCTGTGATAAGCGTTTTTTCAGAGGCGTTATGCTGGTTGGACATATGGAGGTATTAGAGGATCCCGCCAGCAAAGAGATGATTTGGCAGGAGGGCGATACGATGTATTACCCCAAAGGTGTTACCGACCCGGATTATTGTGTACTGAAATTTGTCGCCCAGAGCGGGCGGTACTATGCCAACTTCCATTCGGAGACGTTTGAAATCAGTCAAGGAGAAACCAACTGATGAACATACAGCAATTTTGGGAATCCGTTCTCGCCCAGGACGAGCAGAAGATCAGAACCTACTTTCATCCGAAGGCCTATGTAAATTGGCACTGTACCAACGAGCACTTCAGTGTGGAGGAATTTATCCAAGCGAACTGCGAGTATCCTGGAGAATGGGGTGGAGAGGTGGAACGGGTCGTGGAGACAGACGGGCTGACCATTACCGTGACACATGTTTATACCACAGATTATACCCTGTCGTTCCATGTTACATCTTTTATCAGGCTGCAGGAGGATAAGATCATCTCAATGGATGAGTATTGGGCTGATGATGGCGACGCGCCCCAGTGGCGGAAGGATAAAAAGATCGGGCGGCCCATTATGGAGAGAAGACAGGATGGAATATAGCAAGAAAATTTCGGAACGCCTTTGGAACTTACCGGACAAGGGCGAACTTGAAAGCCGTCGAGAGCAGACCTACATTGATGACATCGTGCAAAAAAGCCATATTGAACGAGAACTGCTTTCCAGCTTGGACGGCATCAAAACCGTGTTCGATGGTGGAGCAGGATGCGGCAGGTTTTCCATCCTGCTTGCAAAACGTGGCTGCAAGGTCACGCACTTTGATATTTCCCGCCCCATGATCAGCAAAGCAAAAGAGTTGGCAGAGCAGGAGGGGGTTCTGGAGAGGATAACCTTTGTAGAAGGTGCGTTAGAAGATCTGAGTGCGTTTGGCAATAAGGCATATGATTTGGTGATCTCATTTGATGCCCCTGTCTCATATACCTATCCAAAGCAAGAGCAAGTCATCAGCGAGTTGGTGCGCATTTGCAGAAAAAGGATCATATTAAGTGTATCCAGCCGGCTGGGGTATCTGCCTTACCTGTCCAACCCTATCCAGAAAAACCAGTTTATCCTGAATCAAGACTGTGATGATCCTTTTGTGAAATGGTGTATCAGCAACAAAGAGGATGCGATTAAAAACTTTCGATTGGATCGAACAGAAATTGAAAAGCTATGGGCAGATGGACTGATGGGCGGTAAGGAGGAGATCGCTGAGTACAAACGGGGCGGTGCTCCCTGGTGTATCACCTACACGTTTATGCCGGACGAACTGAAAGGGATATTGGAACGGCTTGGCGTGCGGGACATCAAACTGGCAGGTCCTGGCGCGTACGCTCGAACCATCCCCAATGAACTATTGGTCAAGATTATGAACGATCCAAAGCAGCGTTCTGATTTTCTTGATATTTGCTATCGGTTTGACTCCAATCCATTCGTATGCGGTATGGGAAAGGACAATCTGCTGGCAAAGGGTGAAATCAACCATCGTGATTCTGAGAACGGAAGGAGATTTCCATGATAAACGATCAAATACGGATTCCCATCAATGGAGTGCGGCAGTATGTCTCCATCCGTTCCGAGCAGGAACGGGCACCGTTACTGCTCTACCTCCACGGCGGACCAGGGGATACCGCCCTTCCGCTGGTTCTGAAGTATAATCGTGAGCTAGAACGCTACTTTACAGTTGCAGTCTGGGAGCAGCGGGGGGCGGGAAAATCTTATTATCCTTTTCGGCCTGACGAGACAATCACCATTGCTACTTTTCTGCAGGACTTGTTGGAATTGACACAATATCTTCTGGATCATTTCCATCAGAAAAAACTTTATTTGGTCGGACACTCTTGGGGAAGCGTGTTGGGACTACGATTTATTCAACATAATCCAGAGTATGTTTATTCCTACATCGGCTGTGGTCAGGTGGTAAACATGAAAAAGTCTTGGCAGATGGCCAGAAACTTCGCTATAAAACAAGCGAATGGCAAGGAGAAGGAGAAGCTGAAACAAATCGATCCTGCGTTTACAGGGGAAAAGTGGATGGAGGATCTGTTGTTTCTTACTAAACAGATTACAAAGTTCGGCGGTTCCCTGTACGGCAAAACAAATCAAAACAGTCTCATACCGCCGTTTCTGCTCTCAAAATACTATAGTATTCCAGATCTAATCCAGCGTCAAAAGGGCTGTGTCCAATCCCTCCAGCGCCTTTGGGGAGAGTTGATGGAGGTGAACTTCGAGTCTGTTCTGAGTTACGAAGTTCCAGTGATTTTTGCTGAAGGACATCATGATTATCATGTGTCTTTCGATTTGGTAAAACACTATTACGATACTCTCCAGTCGGAAAAGCGTTTTATCTGGTTTGAACAGTCTGGCCACTTTCCACATTGGAGCGAGGCGAACAAATTTAACCGGCTGGTTACAGAACTTGTTAAGGGCAAGTTGGAGTCCTGAACAACTTTGAAATCTACCCAAATAAAATTTTTCATTATCACAAATCGTCTCATTGCATAGGAGGAAAGGGCCTGATATACTTGACCCGGAGGTGACAGCTATGGCAAACGAGAGCAAAAAGGATTTCAACGCGATGCTGCATGACAGCAAGGATATGCCGAAAATCCAGACGGTTATAGACCCGAAGACGATTGAAAAATACGGCGGCACACGAATGTATTTTGCGCCGCCGATTGACTATGATAAAATCATGCGGCGGGTTCCGTATGGTAAAGTGGTCACGGTAGGCGGCATCCGCGAGCACTTTGCGAAACGCAACGGCGCGGATTTTACAGAGCCGATTACCGCGGGGATTTTTGTGTCCATTGCGGCATGGGCCAGTTACCAGCGGAATCACGATCCAACACCCTATTGGCGGACGCTGAAGGCGAACGGCGAACTGAACGCGAAATTTCCGGGTGGCATTGAGGCGCAGAAAAGGCTGCTGGAGGAGGAAGGCCATACCGTCATACAGAAGGGAAGAACCACTATCAGGTACTTTGTGAAGGACTATGAGCAGGCGCTCTTTGTGCTGGAATAGCATGCAAAGAAAGGGGGAACTGCCTGTTGCGTGAAAAATTGCTGATCGTGGACGATGAACCGGGGATTGTAGAAATGATGGCCAGCTATTTCGCACCGCAGTACCAGGTCCTGACCGCCCGCAGCGGTGCGGAAGCCCTGGAAAAAGCCGGGGAAGGGCCGGATCTGATCCTGCTGGATATCAATATGCCTGGCATGGACGGCCTGACCATCTGCCAGACCATACGGGATCACATCGCCTGCCCCATCCTCTTCCTGACCGCCCGCATTGAATCTGCGGACAAAATCGCCGGGTTCCAGGCGGGGGCGGACGACTACATTGTCAAGCCCTTTGACCTGGACGAGCTGGGAGCCCGGGTGGCAGCCCATCTGCGCCGGGAGCAGCGGCGGCAGGGCGGGGGCGCGGTGCGCTTTTTCGGAGAGCTGGCGGTGGACTATGCAGCCAGGACCGTCACAATCAGCGGTAAACCGGTTCCCCTGCCAAGAAAAGAATTTGACATCCTGGAACTGCTGTCCCTCAATCCTGGGCAGGTCTTTGACCGGGAACGTATTTATGAGACGGTATGGGGGCTTGATGGAGAGGGAAGCAGCGATACTGTTATGGAGCACATCCGAAAACTCCGGGCCAAGCTGGCTGCCCACACGCTGCATAGCTATATTGAAACCATATGGGGGTGCGGTTACCGGTGGAACGGCTGAGGAATATGGGACTGAAGCGCTCTTTTGTCGTATTGGCAGCGCTGTGTCTGCTGGCGGCGCTGGCGCTGACCGCTGCAGTCTATATCGCCTGTGGCTGGATTGCCAGCGACTACCCCCGGGGCGGCATCGAGATTGGGCCGGATGGAACCATCACGGAGTTGGCGCAGCCCTCAGTGGAGCAGACTCGTGTTCTGTGTCTGCTGAATGGTATCCAGATGGTTTCCATGGCAGTCCTGCCAGTGGGAGGGTTGTGTCTGGCCGGGATCCTGTTCTACCGGATCAAGCTGAAGCGTCCCATTTCCGTCCTCCAGATGGGTATGGAGCGCATCCAGGCCCACGATCTGGACTTCACCATCCCGGAGGTATCTCGGGACGAATTGGGTCAGGTATGTGCCGCGTTTGAAACAATGCGGGCGGAACTGCTGCGGACGAATCAGGAACTGTGGCGGCAGGCGGAGGAGCGGAAACGGCTCAACGCCGCCTTTGCCCACGACCTGCGCAACCCGGTTACCGTTTTGAAGGGGACGGTGAAGCTGCTGCGGCGCGGGAGCGCGGATGAACAGATGCTGGAGCGGATGGATGTCTACACCCGGCGCATTGAGCAATACGTTGAGGCTATGAGCAGTATCCAGCGGCTGGAGCAGATGCCTGTGCAGTGCAGGCCGGTTTCGCTGCCCCAACTGGGACGTGAACTGGAGGAGACCGCCCGGCTGCTGGCCCCCGCACTGAACTTATCTTGCAGTTTCCCGCAGGAGGGGCAGGCGGAACTCGACCACGGCCTGTTCTTGACCGTGGCGGAAAACCTGGTCACCAATGCCGCCCGGTTTACGCGCTCCGGGCTGGAACTTACGATGGAGACAGATGGCGGGTTCCTGACATTGACCGCTGCGGACGATGGTCCGGGGTTCCCCCAGGAACTGATGCAGACCGGCCCCAAGCCCTTCGGAAAGCGGGATGGGGGCGCCGCCCACTTCGGTATGGGGCTGTATAGCAGCCAGCTGCTGTGCAGGAAGCATGGCGGCGATCTCCGGCTCAATAACTGCCCTGGGGCCACTGTTACAGCTTCCTTCAAATTCCAGGGCAAAACGTGAGAATTTCTTGGGATTTATCCATTACACTCTCCTTATCCCAAACATAAGGAGAGTGTTTTTATGCTCATAAAGGCAAAAGGCTTATCAAAAATTTATGGCAGCGGCGAAAATCAGGTGGTCGCCTTGGACAAGGCCAACCTGACGATTGCCCCCGGGGATTTCATCTCCATAATTGGCCCATCCGGCAGCGGCAAGAGTACCCTGCTCCATCTGCTGTCCGGGCTGGACCACCCGACCTCGGGGAGCCTGACCTATGACGGCCAGGAAATCTATACGCTTTCGGACAAAGAATTGTCCGCCTTCCGACGCCGGCAGATGGGCTTTATTTTCCAGCAATTCAACCTTCTGCCGGTGCTGACAGCCCGGGAAAACATCCTGATGCCGCTGCTTCTGGACAAAAAGCAGCCGGACGAAGGGTATCTGGATCAGCTGGCGG
>OFFJ01001015.1_pt1 | contig 21689 bp, 29 predicted proteins | sample 1521261 | NCBI WGS metagenome assembly OFFJ01 (sample SAMEA3504122, study PRJEB24116) | mouse gut metagenome | biome: mouse gut; feature: mouse-associated habitat; material: faeces | place: Denmark | collected 2011 | reverse complement strand
AACGCATTGATAATCAACCATTACTTGCCGATGCAGAAGCGGGAGAAGATGGTGGCGAGGATGTCGGGGGTGGTGATGGTGCCGGTGATGGTGGAGAGGTGGTGGAGGGTTTCGCGGACGTCCTGGGCGACGAGGTCGCCGGGGAGGTTGGTGGTGAGGCCGTCGATTACAAGGCGCAGGGATGTGGCGGCCGAGAGGAGGGAGCTGTAATGGCGGGCGTTGGTTACGATGACGGCGTCGGGGGTGTCGGCTGCGTGGGGTATTGAGGCGGTTGCTATGTGGTGAAGCTCGTTTTTCAGGTTATCGATGCCTTGGTTGTTGAGTGCCGAGATAGGGAGGGGGGGGATGGTTGCGAGGTCTTGGTCGGGGAGGGGTGTGGTTTGTTTTTGTGGCTGGGTGGCAAGAAGGTCGCTTTTGTTTAGAACCGGCAGGATGGTTGTGCCGGTTGTGCATTTGGAGGTGAGCTCCTTATGGAATGACCGTAGGTAGGAGGGGGTGCTTTGTGGGGTTATTACCCAAAGGATGATTTTGGCCTGGGTGGTTTTTTCCCATGCACGCTCGATTCCGAGGTTTTCGATTTGGTCGGTGGTTTGGCGGAGGCCGGCGGTGTCGATGAACCTGAATGTCATGCCGTTGATGTCGGTCGTGTCCTCTATTGTGTCGCGGGTGGTGCCGGGGATGTCGCTGACTATGGCCCTGTTGTCGCCTAGCAGTGCGTTTAATATGGTTGATTTGCCTACATTCGGTTCGCCGATTATTGCCACGGGTATGCCTCGGCGGATTGCGTCGCCGGTGGAAAAGGATTCGGCGAGGCGTTCCACGGTTTGAAGTGTGGTTTGTGACAGGTCGAGCAGTTGCCTGCGGTCGGCAAATTCCACGTCTTCTTCCGAGAAATCGAGTTCAAGTTCGAGCAGCGAGGCCAGTTCGAGCAACTGGTCGCGCAGGTGGCCGAGTTGCGACGAGAAGTGGCCGCGCATTTGCGACATTGCCACGCGGTGTGACGCGCGTGAGGTGGATGCTATGACATCGGCCACGGCTTCGGCTTCTGCAAGATCCATTTTTCCCGATGCGAATGCGCGCATTGTGAATTCACCGGGTTCGGCAGGCCGGCATCCTTGCCGTATCAGCAGGTTTATAAGTTCGGTCTGAATCCAGATGGAGCCGTGGACTGAGAATTCCACTACGTCGTCGCCTGTGAATGACCTTGGCGCGCGGAAGATTGTTGCCACTGCCTGGTCGAGTGTCTCGTTGTTCTGAGGGTCGACGATATTGCCGAGATGGGCGGTATGGGATATGGCGTCAGAAAGTGTTTTTCCGTGCCATACGGTATCGGCTATACGGACTGCATCGGGGCCGCTTATTCGGGCTACGGCTATCCCGCCTATGCCTGCCGGGGTGGAGATGGCGCAAATAGTATCGTCGTTGTTGGTCATTGCCAGGGTGGGTTTATGGGTCATGAAACTCTGTTTTTCGGGGTTATCTGCGGGGCATGCGGCTCCAGCGGTTGAAATCGCATTGTGCTTCTACGGTGGTTTCCACATCGTCGGGGAGCGCTGTGAAGAAGTCGTGACCGGTCAGTGCCTCAACCGAGTCGACACTGACGGCGTGTGTCTGCATACCTCCTTTCACATAGCTGTTGGGCATGATGAACCCTATTGCCGACGGAGGGTCGGTGTAGGGGGAAAGTATGACTTTGAAGAATTTTCTTGGCACGGCTACGCCTGTTGTCCCGATTCGTTCTATGCCTTCGCCAGGTATGAAGACCGGCCCGCATACGATGACGACAGCGCTGTCGGCAATAGCCCGTTGCCGACATTTTTCTTCAAGTTTTTTCCATGCGCCACGGTTAAGTTCGCCAGCCTGGGGGCAGATGTTGGTCAGCAGGAATGATTCGCGCATGGTTTCGGGGCTCCATTTCATGTCGCCTGCAGGAGCCATATGGCCTCGGTCATAGCCTGAATTGCGATAGTCGTCGGTAGTGGCGCATCCGTCGACAGCGGGGTCGGTCTGGAAGGAGCTTTCGCGACTGTTTTCGCCATCGGTTTCTGATGTAAGCAGTTCCCATGCCACCCAGTTTGGCTGGTGGGTGGAGCGGTTGAAAGATACTGTCATTCCCTTGTAGTTGATTATTTCCTCTTCAAGCATCGGGTTTGTCTTGACATACTCCAGCGAACCATCCGGCACGATTTGCCTGTGCGGGTGGTTGCGGGCTGAGGTGACCAGGTAGACTATGGCTGCCACCACGGTCAATGCCAGTAGGTAGCCTGCACGTTTTGTTGAAGCATCGGAGGCCGGGCGTCTCCGTTTGGAGGGCCCGGCCTTCCGGCGTTGGGGTTGTTTCTTTGGCATTATCTTGTTGCTGTCACAGGTGCGGTTTTGTTGCCATACCTGTTGATTGCCTTCTCTTTATCAGAGAATGGCTGATATGTTGAAGTTTTGGAACTCAAGGTCTTTTGCAGCTTTGTCGGCCAGTGAGCGGTCGAGTTTCACAGCCTGGCGAAGGTTGTTGTTGACCATGGTGTCGTTGTTGGTGCGTGCACCGAGGATTGCCGTGATATAGTATGTCATGGCGTTGGGTGCGGTCACACCGGCGAGGGTTGATTTAGCCTTGCTGTAGTCTTTTGCAAGGATTTGGGCAAGGGCGGCGTTGTTTGTTTTTGCATTACCAAAGGCTTTGACTGCGGCATTGGCGTCGCCTGTCATGAGGTAATATGTACCCATGGCATCGTTGAGTTCCTCAAGGCCGGCTGCTGCACCGAATTTCTGGTTTGCCTGGCGGTAATCCTTGTTCATGAGCGAAATCAGCCCGAGGTTCATCTGGGGTTCGGCTGCTTCCGGCGCAAGGCGGGTTGCCTTTGCAAAGTTCCCTTTCGCAGCGTCGTAATTGCCTGCTACATACTGGGTGAGGCCGAGGTCGTTGAAGGCGCGGTAGTCGTTGGGGTAAAGGCGTGCGGCTGTTTCGTAGATTTTCATTTTGTCGCCGTTGTCATCAACCAGCGTTGCTGCATAGAGCAGCTCGTCGGCGCTGAGAGCCGATGGGTTGGAGCTGTATAGGTCGAGTATTTCCTGATCGCTCTTGCCGATTACGTTGATTGACGCTGTGATGCGTGATTTACGCAGACGTGGAAGAATCTGGTCGGCGAGCTGGTCGAAAATCGACGACAAGTTGCGTATTTCTCGTTCACGTTGCTCGGGGTCTTTATACATTGACAGCACGCTTAGAATAAGCTCTTTGTCCTGGATGTTGCTGGCGGCTACAAGTTTTTGGAAGCCTTCCCAGTCCTCGGGGGTGAAATTGGCGGTGAGTTCGCCAAATTCGGTCACATTGTCCTTTTTAAGTTGGTTTTTGAGGTAGGCCGAGGTGTTTTTTTCGCGGTTTTCTGCGAGACGGGTGTTAAGGTCGAGCGAACCTTCAGGCGATGCATATGATGAGATGTTTATTTCCTCGATTTCGCGGGTCTTGTCGCCGCTGGCATCCTTTATCTGCTGGTTGAGCGCGAGCATTTCGCTTGATTTCACCTGGCCGTCGCGTACGTTGGCCTGGTTGATCAGGAAATGTATGTCGGCATTGTATTTTTCGTTGATGATGCGTTGGAATTTGTCGTGGGCGAGTGCGGGTGTCACCGTGGCGGCATCCGCAAGTGCGGCAGTGGCTACTACGCCTTTGGCCACTTTCACACGCGGGAGCACATATTGCTTGTTGCCCTGCCTTACGTCGAATGCGAGTTCGAGTTCGCTTTTCATCATGTCGGGCTGGTACTCATACATGACCGGTATAGTCACCGTGCCCCCGTTGTCGTAATTTATTACAGGGGCGTTGCCACGCACCTTTTCCCCTTGGAAGGCATAGGGTTGGGATGCCACTTCCTGCCCGTTGAAGCAGAGGTAGGGGGTCACTGTTACCTGGGCGTTTTTCACGAAGAATTTTGCCGGTACGCGTGCTGTGACGGTTGCGGGAACGCGGTCGCCTACTACTTCCAGCGGGTTGGGGTTGACAGTGAAATAATCAGCCTGGAACTGATTCAGTTTTTTGCTGCATCCCGTAAGCATTACGGCGCCGGTGGCAGCCAGCAACATGAGGTGTTTAGAGTTCATGACGAATATTGGGTTAATCCTTAAATGCAAGTTTTTGTGATGTTTGGATGTCCTGCCAACTTCCTTGTGGGAAACGGTCAGACATTTAGGGCAAAATTACTGAAAATTTGTAATTTCGCATACCTCATACCGGCATAAAAGAAGTCGGGTGCATATAAGAAAAGTTACAAACGGGCGTTGCTAGGTTAAAAATAGTTAATAGTGGTTCCGTTTTAAAAATGTACACATATTGTAACGCATGTGTAATAAAGTCGGCCTAACTTTGCAATGCAATCTGGCAATGATGCTTTGATTGTGAACTCAAGGTGATAGCACCTTTTCTAACTACAGAAAGAATATAGTTCAAAAGATAGTAATTTAGAGCAAAGTAAATAGAATACTTCATTATCCCTTAAAACGGATCGTCGATGATGACGCTCCGTTTTTTTATTGTCCGTTATGGCGGGACTAGTGGACTAAGGTGGACTAATTGCAAAAAAGTAGGCTGGAAAGTTATGGCGTGGGGTACCTATATCGTACAGGAATCCTGAATCCATAGCAAGGCATAAGAAATCGTTCTTGAACTCGTAGCATGAGGTGGAATAACGTCTTGAGGGTGTGTCATAATGACTCATCTGGGTCGTTGCTTGCGGGATTCGGCTTCGGTCATTGACCTTGGTCAACTCCCTTCGGCCTCACCCTTAATCTCCTACCATCTGAATCATTCTGACAGCACCCTCGACATCCGGGCGAAAGCCACGGCGGTGAATGTAGGCATTATTTTTTTTGTATAGCGCTCCTTTATTGGGCGCCAATTCCATTAAAATAGACCTATACCGTTGTAAAGCCTATCCAGTATGGGCTTGTTTGCTGGTGATGGATATGGGTCGCTGATACGGGTGCAAACCGATGTGTGGCGTATTAGAATTTCTGCATGTCGACGAGGTGGCGGTAATAGCCGTCGAGTGCGAGCAGTTCTTCGTGTGTGCCACGTTCAACTATGCGCCCTTCGTGGAGCACGCAGATGAGGTCGGCATTTTTAATGGTCGACAGGCGGTGTGCTATGACCAGGGTGGTGCGTCCGTCCATAAGGCGGTCGAGAGCCTGTTGAACGAGTTTTTCGCTTTCGGTGTCGAGGGCAGAGGTTGCCTCGTCGAGAATCAGCACAGGGGGGTTTTTCAGAATTGCACGCGCTATGGATAGGCGTTGGCGTTGTCCGCCTGACAGGCGGCATCCACGGTCGCCTATGTTGGTGTCGTAGCCCTTTTCGGTCGCTGTTATAAAGTCGTGGGCGTTGGCTACTTTGGCGGCGCGAATCACATCGTCCATCGAGGCGTGCTGAACCCCGAATGTGATATTGTTTAAGAAAGAGTCGTTGAACAAGATGGCTTCCTGGTTGACATTGCCCATAAAGGAGCGGAGGTCGTGGACGCGGAGGTCGCGGATGTCTATGCCGTCGATTTTGATTGCCCCCTTCTGCACATCGTAGAACCGTGGCAAAAGGTCGGCCATTGTAGATTTTCCAGAACCGGACTGCCCTACGAGGGCTACGGTTGCCCCGGCAGGGATGTCGAGGTTTATGTCGTGGAGGACATCGACATTGTTGCCGTAGCCGAATGTCACGTTATCATAGGTGATGCGCCCCTTGAGTTGTTTTATCTCTTTGGGTGATTCTGGGTCTTTGATGGGGTTTTGGGCGCCGAGGATTTTATCGACGCGTTCCATTGATGCCAAGCCTTTCTGAATTGAATACATGGCTTTGGAAAGGTCTTTGGCTGGGTTGATAATGCTGTAGAAAATCACCATGTAGTAGATGAAGTCGGATGCCTTCAACCCTGAGTTGCCGCTGAGAATCAGTGAGCCGCCGAACCATAGCACGATGGCGATTGAGCAGGTTCCGAGGAATTCGCTCATAGGGTGGGCCAGGCTTTGTCGGCGGGCAATCCTGTTTGACAATCTGTAGAACAGGTGGTTCTCGCGATGGAAACGGTCTTTTACTTTCTCTTCGGCATTGAAGGCTTTTATGATTCTAAGGCCGCCCAGGCATTCCTCGATGTTCGACATCAGTATGCCCCATTGGTTTTGCTGCTCAAGTGATTTCCGTTTGAGCGATTTCCCCACATTCCCCATAACTAGTCCGGCCAAAGGCAGGAGTACGAGTACGAATATCGTAAGCTGCCATGAAACGAGGAACATCATTGCAAGGCATGACAGAATCATGATGGGGTTTTTGAACATCATGTCGAGCGACTGCATTATGGAGTTCTCTATTTCAGCCACGTCTCCGCTCATGCGTGCCATCACGTCGCCTTTCCGTGCGGATGTGAAAAAGGAGATTGGTAGTGTCACCATCTTGTTGAACACATAGTTGCGGATGTCGCGCACGATGCCGTTGCGCATCGGGATTATGAAATAGGAGCATAGATATGCCACGCCGGTTTTCATCCCGGTAAGCACCACAAGCAATGCTGCGAGTGCTGCCAGTGTGGCGGGGGCTCCCCATTGCACTATTGCCTCCTGTGTGTAGTAGTAGAAATTGTTGATCAATACATCCTTGAGCGAATGGCCGCCGCCCAGTTGCATGTAGTCATAAACCTCTTCGTTCACCTTGAAAAGCATTTCAAGGATAGGGATGATGATGGCAAACGATACCAGTGTGAGTAATGCCGAAAGGATGTTGCAGATTATGTTGAGGGCTACATATTTCTTGTATGGTGGCACGAATCTGCGGAGCAGGGCGAACAATTCCTTCATCTGTTGATTTGTTGATGGTTTTCCATGCAAAGGTACAAAAAAGAAGTCATAAGCAGAAAGCCATAAACCAAGGAGCCTGCATAAAATAACCTGTACGGTTAAATTGCTTAGACTACTTGGTTTATGGCTTTCTGCTTATGACTTATAGCTGATAACTTGCAGCTAAGGGTATGCTTATGCGCCTACAAGTTCCATCCCTTTGCGGATGGCGGTTTCGTTGACGGGTATAAGGTGGTGGTGACGTTCGGGGAGGGCTTTCTTCAAGCCGCGAACCACAGCTTCCACAGGCACATCGGGGCGGAGTTTCAGGAGTGCACCGAGCAGAATCATGTTGTAGCTCTTGGCCTGTCCCATCTCGATTGTAGCCTCCATAGCCTTTACAGGCACCACTGTTATATCGGTGCGAGTCGGGGCATGGCGGATTTCATACGGGTCATATATGAGTACGCCGCCGGGCTTTACCTTGCTCTCGAATTTGTCGAGGCTCTGCTGGTTGAGGATTACAGCGGTGTCGTATGTGTCGAGTACTGGCGAACTTATTGGTTCGGTACTCAGGATTACGGTTACATTGGCCGTGCCGCCTCGTTGCTCCGGGCCGTAGGATGGCATCCATGTAACTTCCATGTCGTTTTCAAGCGCGGCATAAGCCAGGATTTTCCCCATTGAGAGGACGCCCTGTCCGCCGAAACCTGCTATGATAATTTCGTCTGTCATGGTGATGTTCTGTTGTTATGGGGGATTTATTTGGCATTTTCAGCCGGAACGGTTGTATCCTTGATGTCGCCGAGCGGGTAATGGGCAAACATGTTGTCGACCATCCACTGGTTGGATTTCGCGGGTGACATTTTCCAGCCGGACGAGCATGTTGCAACGACTTCGACAAACGAAGTGCCCATTTTGCCACGTGCGTTAAGGAAGGCTTTGCGGATGGCGGCCTTGGCTTTGCGGACGGCTGCGGTGGTGTGAACCGCCTGGCGTGTCACATAGCAGGTGCCGTCCAACAGGCTGACCATGTTTGCAACCCGCAGGGGGAAGCCGTTGAGGTCAGTCCGACGTCCGTAGGGTGTGGTGGCGGTTTTGGCTCCTTCGAGTGTGCAGGGCGACATCTGGCCGCCGGTCATGCCGTATATACCGTTGTTAATCATGATTACAACGATGTTTTCACCACGCGTGCAGGCATGTATTGTCTCGGCCGATCCGATGGCGGCGAGGTCGCCGTCGCCCTGATAGGTGAACACTACCTTTGAGGGGTGCAGGCGGCTTACGGCTGTTGCCAAAGCCGGTGCGCGGCCGTGGGCTGCTTCAATCCAGTCGCAGTCGATATAGTTGTAAGCGAATACCGAGCATCCTACAGGAGCGATGCCTATTGCGTCTTCTTCCAGGCCGAGTTCTTCGATTACTTCGGCCACGAGTTTGTGAACCACGCCGTGGCTGCACCCGGGGCAGTAGTGCATCACGTTCTTGTCAAGAAGCCGCGGACGCGAGTAGACTTTGTTTTCGGGTTTGATTATATCTTCGCGTTTCATGCTTTAGGTGTGTCTGAGGGTTTGATGAAATCTTTTTCCAATGCATCGAGCACTTCCTGCGGGTTGGGAACGATGCCTCCCATGCGTCCGAAATGAGTTACCGGCACGCTGTCGCTGACGGCAAGGCGTACATCCTCAATCATCTGCCCGGCATTGATTTCCACGCATAATATGCCTTTCACGTTCTTTGCGGCTTCGCGGATGGCATCGTAGGGGAAAGGCCAAAGGGTTATAGGGCGGATAAGGCCGACTTTGATACCTTGTTTGCGGGCATCGTCGATGGCTTTCTGGCAGATACGGGCAATGGAGCCGAAGGCAACGATGAGATAGTCGGCATCCTCGGTGTATTTCGCTTCATAACGCACTTCGTTGCGTTCGATTTCGCGGTATGTGCGCTGGAACCGCTCGTTGTTTTTCTCCATCATTGCGGAGTCAAGCTCGAGCGATGTCACGATGTTGCGTTTGCGACCGCCCTCACGGCCGGTAACAGCCCACGGGCATTGTTCGCGAAGCTCTGCTTCGGTGCGGCGCGGGCGTTGCGGGGGGAGCACAACTTTTTCCATCATCTGGCCAACGATGCCGTCGGCGAGAATCATGGAGGGGGTGCGGTATTTGAACGCGAGGTCGAAGCCCAGACCTACGAAGTCGGCCATTTCCTGCACGGTGGAGGGGGCAAGCACAATGAGGTGGTAGTCGCCGTGTCCTCCGCCTTTGGTTGCCTGGAAATAGTCGCTCTGCGAGGGCTGGATGGTGCCGAGGCCGGGACCTCCGCGCATCACGTTGACGATTAGGGCGGGCAGCTCCGATGCGGCAAGATAGGATATGCCTTCCTGCATCAGGCTGACGCCGGGAGATGATGATGATGTCATGACGGCTTTTCCCGATGCGGCTCCGCCGTAGACCATATTAATGGAGGCAACCTCGCTTTCTGCCTGGAGCACTACCATACCTGTGGTTTCCCACGGCATCAGCGCCTCAAGGGTTTCAAGCACCTCCGACTGGGGGGTGATGGGGTAGCCGAAATAACCGTCGGCGCCATAGCGGATGGCGGCATGGGCTATGGCCTCGTTACCCTTCATCAATTTTATTTCATCTTTCATTCTGGGGGAATGTGTTTGTGGTTATCAGACTTGGCAGCCGGGCTATGCGGCTCCCGGTTTAATTTATTTTTCAATCACCTTATAAACCTCGATGCAAGCGTCGGGGCATACCATGGCGCATGCGGCGCAGCCGATGCATGCCTCTTCGTTGCGTGGATAGGCGAAATGATAGCCTCGGTCATTGACCTCTTTGGGCTGGAGGGCGAGCACGTCGCATGGACAGGCCACCACGCAGAGGTCGCAGCCTTTGCAGCGCTCCTGCTCGATGGTGACGGCACCATGAATTTTTGCCATACTGTTAAATAGGTTTTAGTTTTCAGGTAAAGTTTTGGTTCGCTCAGGTTAACAAAGCGGGCTGGCAGGTCACATTTGCCGTGGGCTTGTGTGCCGTGTTTTTGATGTCTCTGCCATCCGAAACACAAAATTAGCGTTTATTTTTTTTAATGCAACATTTTTCGCAAATTTTCGCGAAAAAAATCGAAAACGCCTTTTATGCCCCTTGATTCGCCCGTTCGTCCTAATCATTTTCAACCGGCAGCGCATACCATAATCCGACAGGTTACTTTCTTTGGCATATAGTTTCAAACGTGTTGTTTGTCAAGGCGCATGGCCGGGGCAACGTCACGGACGGCAATCATGTGGGTTCCCGGTAATGCCAAACAACCCTGCCGGGTTTTACGGCAGGGTTGTTTGACAGGGTTATTTATTGATTCTGACGCATCTTATAGGGATAGCGAACGACGGATTTGCCGCGGAGTTCACCGAACTGACTCCGCCTATAAGCGACATGCTCAGGCGTGTGGGGGTATAGTAGACATATCCCTGTTCGATGGCTTCCTCTAAAGTGAACGGAAAATCGGGGTTATCGAGAACTCCGAGGAAGTCGTTGACATGGTATCCGCTGTTCCAACTCATGAAGCCGGGAAGCCCCAGCACGTTTTCGGCGGTATCATAAAGACGGTTTTGGTTTCCGTGTGGGAAATAGGATTCTGAACCATTGAAAGAATATATGGCTCCTGTCTGGTTGTCTGTGACAACGATATAATCGAAGAATGATTCGCCCCAGTCGGAATAGGAGGGTATTTTGTACCCGGCCGGACTCGGATCGTAGTCGGTCTTGTCGATGTCCCAGAGTTCGGGGGCTCTCTTGTCCAGCCAGTTGCCGTTTATTGCAAAGAAAGTTGTAGGGGCTGCGATTGATTCTTCCATAGTGGTGGCTGCTTGTTCGACTTTCCATTCAAGCCCGTATTCCGGATTCATGACAGTCCATTTTCGTGCGGAATCAAATGTCTCGCCATTTTCACTGAATTCCTCCTCAAAGCCACCGAAAATAGGGACGGGACGCCCCCATTGATACACAACCGCTCCCCATGTGCGTGTATTGTCTTCCGGATTCGCACTTGTGGCTCCCATGAAACGGTCGAGGAACATGCTGCCGCCTTCGAATTGCTTTTCTTCGGGCTGGGGTGTCATCCACAAAAGCCATACCCATACAATCTTTCCGGAACCGTCAAAACCGGCCACGGCCACATTGCCATAGTTGCCGGTGGCCTTGAATCTTATCCTGCCCTCTTCGAGGCGTACGTCGGATACGAGTTTCTGTTCTGTATCCTGTGGGTCGAGTTTCTGTGCCCATATCCAGTCGGCTTTGGAGATACCTTCAATCTCTTTGCCTGACGGCAGCACGGCTTTGAACTCATATTCTCCGGGACGGGAGACTATATAGGTGTTGGCCGGTTCCTCGAACACGAAGGTTTCGTTTCCGCCTGGAACATATTTGTCGGGGCTGAATACGATGCGCTCCACATCCTCGTTATTATAGGATTGCGTATCACCGTTTTTCAGATGCACGGTAAAAGACTGCGCGCTTGCGGTCATGGAGAGGCCTGTTATGGAGAACGCCAGTGTCAGGGCGCGGCTTATTGATTTCAGATTCATGGTTTTATTATTTTGAATGATTGGCTGTTGCATGTAGATATGATATAAACGCCTTTGGCGAGTGCAGATAGGTTGAATGAGGCCGTTCCGTTGCTGTCGGCCTGGGTTGCCGCCAGTGTCACACCTGACAGAGAGTGAAGGTATGCCGGCGTTTGGGCATCCAGGCCGGAGATTTCTACACAATCGCTATTTTTATAGACAATGCGGACTTCGCCTTTCTCCAGGATGGGGTTAAGAACGCCCCCTTCCAATCCGAATGTGAATGTGTCGACGGTTTCGACGTCATATGCCGTTTCAAGTGCCGGTGATTTGATAATCATTTGTGATGCATCAAAACTCACTTCAGGCCGGTCGTTTATATCAAAACTTGTCGATGTGCCGTTTTTGAAGTTGACAATGAGGCATTCGGCAGTAGCATACTGTGTTGGCAACAACCAGGTTATTGCCAGCGATGTTGTTAAAAGCGGGATTTTTATCAATCCCCATAGTCTGGTAATATTGGCCATAGGTATTAAAGGTTTGGAGGCCCTGTAATTTGTCCATATTGGCTAAAAGGCGGGACCTCTGACTGCCTTTTGGCCAACATATCGCAAAGATAAAAAATCGGAGGTGAAAAATGATTAAAAAGTACAAATGTTTTTTGCAGATTAATGCCGATTGCATGGAGGCATTGTTCTGACTACGGCGAAATTGCTTGGCTGTGAAAGGGTTTTGTGTGGGTTTCAACCATGAGATCGCCGTTCGTGCAGCCGATATGCTCAGTGAGTGGGGCGTAATCAAATTCGGGGTTGGAAACTTCCCTTGACTGGAGTTCTATGGTCATCCGGTCAAAGCATCCATCATCCGGCTTAGTCTTTGATTATAATATTGAGGTGTGATACCAATCCCCTCAAGCCGTTTTCAGAAAAGATTGTCTTTTTTAGTTTGCAGTCGTTTGGATTGATGGTGTAATTGCAGGCTGTTGAAAAATCGGTTTTTTCCAGGTTGCAATGATAAAATGAGGTGCGTTCGAGGTTGCACTCGTCAAAACTGACGGCAGTCAGGTCGCTTTCGTCAAAGGTGGCATCGAATAACCTGCAACGTCTGAAAACAGAGCCACGCAATTTAAGGTGTGTGAAAATGGCATAATCAAGGTTGCAATCAATGAAGGAGAGGTTTGACGAGAATTTGTTGAGTTGGCTGAAATCGGCACCCATCATCTGGCAATTCCTGAATTCCACATCGTGCATGGAGCCGCCTATTTTTATCATCGACATGTTGCATGCCGAAAACACGCAGTTATGAAAATCCGTATTCCCCGTATCTGCGTTGGCCAATGAGCAATTGTCAAATCTGCATTCGGTGTATGTTTCTTCAATGTCGGCGGAAGATAGCACCGCCTTTATAAAGGTTGATTCATTTGCCATTTTTGCCGGATGCATAGTGAATAAGGTGAAACATTTCCGCACAAAGATAGCCGAAATTAGTTAAATCCGGGCAAAATCCAAGGATGAAATGACGGAAATCCGGCCCGGATTATATGAACAAATCGCTGAAAACAAGAGTTTAATTTGCTTGTTTCCAGCGATTTGCTGATTGAGCGGTAAACGAGGCTCGAACTCGCGACCCTCAGCTTGGGAAGCTCGACTAAAATTTAATATTATGTTGATAATTAGAGATTTGTACAATCTTTATTTTGTTGCTGAAACATTGCTGAAACAGAGGCTGATTAACGATAACGCGTGTTTTGGGGAATTAACATCCGTTTACAATTGCCAATTTTGCCCTATTGCGCAAGAAAAATCGTCGTACTAACTTTGCCGCCGTATCAATGGGAGCGATACTTGAAACGGAACAACGGCAGTCTTGACTGACTTGCCGGATTTGCAGAAGAATCGCACAGCTCCCACATGGTGCGGTTCTTCTCTTTTTATCGCCCCAAGCGAACGAACTGCGGACGGGGATAGGAGGGAGGAGAACCACAGAGGCGGAAGCCTCGACCTCCATGTCCGGCGCGTAGCGAATCCCAAGCGAGGCAGTAGGGGCATGGTTGTAGAACCGGAACACTACGGGCGCGTGTCAAACGCCGGGCGCATTGGACGAAAGGAGGAAGCGCGACACGGACGAGATGATTCGTCAAAGCCTCCAAGCGGGAGTTATCATCGGCACCCCGCCCGGCATACCATACGGCTTTATACCGATGCGGTTTGACGGTAGTCCGCGAGGTTTCCACGACCTAATAGGCGGACTATGCTCAGCCCCTCCAGCATTACCCGATATGGGTTGAGTTGATTAAAAAGCTACAATAGTGTTATAGAAAATATTTGCCAATTAAAAATAAATCATTGACTTTGCAGTGTGAAATAAGTGACGCAAAGTCGAAGCTGCGTTAATGATAAAGACATACAGACATCTCCGTGTGCGGTTGCTTCGACCTTTGACCCACACGGGGGTGTTCTTGTTTTTGACGGCAAATATACAAAAATATAAATATATGAATGACATCCAAATCTTCAACAATCCCAATTTCGGGGAAATCCGAACAGTAATAAACGAGAATGGCGAACCGATGTTCTGTCTTGTCGATGTGTGCGCAGCCTTAGAGCTAACGCCAAAAGGCGTTAAGCAGCGCCTTGGAGATGAGGTAATTTCAAATTACCCCATAATTGACACTCTCGGTCGTGAGCAACAAGCACTTTTCGTAAACGAGGATGGCTTGTATGATACAGTATTAGAGAGCCGAAAACCTAAAGCGAGGGAGTTTCGCAAATGGGTGACATCCGAAGTGCTTCCCTCAATTCGTAAGACTGGGCAATACGCGGTCAAACCGCTCACTCCGGCACAACAGCTACTTGCCAACGCACAGATGCTTGTTGAGATGGAGCAACGGCAAATGGAGCAGGAAAGGCGGCAGATTGAAGTCGAGAACAAGGTTGCCTTGATTGAGGACAGAATCCGCGACAATGGATATATGGCAGTGGCAGGATTCGCCAACGTGTATAAAGTCAAACTTTCAGATACCATGAAGAAGAAACTTGGCAAGCTCGCCTCGTCATGGTGCCGGCGCATGGGAGTTTTACCGGAAAAGATAAAACATGAGCGCTGGGGCTTTGTCAACACTTATCCGATGCAGGCACTTCGTGATGTGTTTAAGGCGACATTTCCGGACAAGTCTGCCATGTTTGACATTCCGACATATTGGGGTTAATACTTAAACTTAACAACATACGCAGCGGACAGCCGATTAAGTTTGGCTGTCCGTTTGTGTTAACCTTTGTGTTGGCAACTGTGTTAGGTCTTGTGTTGGCACTTCGCTCTTATTGTCTATGTCACACAACGTTATCTGTGTTAGATGTTGTGTTAACAGCTGTGTTAGCCGTTGTGTTACTTCTCTTGTGCAAAGTATTCCTTGCCTCGGATATTTTTATGCGGTGGTCTTGGCTTCTCTTCAGCTATCTCGATGCTGCTTATCCACCTCTCCACAGCCTTGATTCTCGCCTCGGCGTGGAGATTGCCGTCAACCATATTCGTGACCTCACGTAAAAGGTTCAGCGCATCATCAACTGACTTACACACATAGTCGTTCCGGGGCGGGTGCTTCCGATAAGCTTCAAGTTCTCGTTTTGCATATTCAAGCGAATAGCCCTTGTCACGCAACAGATGCTTTATGAGTTTGCACACCTCGACATTCTCCGGCGTGTACCTGCGCTGACCCGACGGAGTCCTGTGCGGTTCCAGCTGATCAAACGTATCTTCCCAGAAGCGCAATGTACTTGCCGGGATATTCAGCATTGCGACAACCTCGCGGATGCGGTAGTAGGTTTTCTTGGGGGTAGTCATATTATGCTCCTTGGTAGTCTTTGATGAAAACGAAAGCCGCAACAATCAAAGCAAATATAAATGCACCTGCAACACTTTGTAGCACACCATGCCAAAATACAGTGGACTTTTTCTTTGGCAGAAGTGGCTGTATGGCATCTTTGAGGATTTCAGCATGTCGCTCATTGCAGTCGCGTTCCATCTTTTCTATTGACTCCTCAAGAGAATTGTCAAGAAAATCTCTAAGAATGTGCGCAGCCACAAAGCGGTATTTCTTTACACTATCTGACTGACTGCTGACATCATGAAACGCGGTTAAGTCTTCTTCTGTTGGGTCTGACTTGCGGGTTTCTTTAAAATGCTCAATGTAGTTTATCTTGTCTGACTTATATAATGCGTAGGCTATATGCCCGACAATATCTGCATCATTCTCCACGAGTCGGGAGAATATAAAACTATATTTTCTTGACATGAGAAGCTATTGCTTTACCGAATGATGAACTGAGTTGCTGGGGGGTGATTCGCTGAGTGTAGCGATTGCCGCTGTATCTAACGGACACCTCAATAGAACCATCGGAATCAACAAAGCGACCACTCTTGGCAGAACGATATTGCCCTGCTGATGCCATTGTCCGTTTATTGGCTCTTATTACTATGTCGCTTGTCATTCGCATATCGGTTGAAGCTGAACTTCTATGCAAATATAACGATTTCTTTGTCATTGTGGTTTGATTTGTGATTAATTCTTTCTCTTTCGCTTGGCTCATTGCCCGGCGGGGTCAGGGGGTGTGGCGGGTTTTGGTTCGGCCTCTTCCTCTATTTCATGGGTAGTTTTCATTTTAGCGTAATCATCAAACAACTTTTTACGTCTATCTCTTAAACGCATGACCGTTTTTGATAGAGCTTTTAAGTGGTTTTGTCGTTGGTGAATTAACTCCATGATTTCTTCGTGTTCTATATCATATTTTGGGAAAGAACGAGCAAATACTATCTTATCATCTTGTGATGCATTATCAACATGGCTAATGATAGAACTCATATCAAGAAGTAGTTGTTGAAACGGTTCATAATCAATTCTAATATTACCCCTAACGAATAATTTTATTGCCTTGATTGCGTGTTCGTATTTATACTCCCAATAATTTATCCCTTGCGCTACCGTTCGTTCATGATGAGCCTCAATTATATCAAGCAATTGGTCATTAAGAGTAACTATCAGCTCGGATTTAGAACGCAATTCGCTCTCTAAGCCCTCCATTTTCTTCAAGGTTTTGACATTCTCAATGGCATTGAACACCTGCCAACCGATGAGCGCTGTCACCATTATGCCTAACGCCGTCATAAGCGCCCCTGCGGAACTATCAGAGCCAAACTTTAAGTCGCACCAACAAGCATAGCAAAGCCATATAAATATTATAGTTACGACAATTGATAGGGCCGTTACACTGGACTTTAGGCGATTTATCTCTTTTGCATTTTGTGGACTTTCTATTGGAGATGTGCTATCTTGATTTTTGCTCGGATTATTTCGTCTTATAAAAACTATAGAACAAACAACAATGGCGACAAGCGAAGCAGTTGCCACACCAAGGAGCGTCCACGCTATCCAATTAGGCGAGATTATCCAAGTATTCATATCCCAAGCAGTCTGTCAGTAAGTTGTGCGATTCTCGCCTCCTGCGACTTGATGATAGACGTAAGTTCCTTTATAATCTCATCAGCGTTGGAGTTGAAGCTACGCTCAACCTCGGTTATTTCAACTCCATTCTGCTCTCCATAGAAAAAACCTATAGGTTTATCATAAAGAGCCGCAAGTTGCTCAATGAATCCCGTCTTTATGTCGGCCGTTGAAAGTTTTGCGTCAAGGTTTTGCTTTGACATATCCAATTTTCTGGCAACTTCAACCAAAGTGGGTTCTATTTTAAGTAGTTGCGTTTTAAGTGTTTCGCCATTCATATTCTGCAAAGTGTTAAAACTATGTTAAAAGTCAAATATTACTTTGACGAGTCAAATATTCATTTTACCTTTGCAGTGTCTTTAATAAAGAACGGAACAAAAGACAATACAAAGGCGGTCGGCTCAACCGAGCCAACTATCAATATCTCAATCGCAAAGTTAGCCGATTGCCTTGTATTTTCCAAATTTTAATAAAAGAAACTTTTAATAAAACTTTAAGGAATGCGGCTAAAGCGAATAGAAATCATTGACCGAGCGACGACACGGCTCACAGACTTCTGCCGAAGCGTTACCCCTAATTCTCAATCCGTAATGGAGTGTGAAAGCATAGGAGAGTACCAAAGCGCAACGCAGACAGCATACAATGTCAAACAGGAACAACGTAGTGACGGGTACAAATATAAAGTGTCGCTTGATACAGACGCACAGACGGTTTCGGTAAGTTTAACTAAGTAAAAACACGACGATGAACGAACTTGCCACCATCACCCAATCGCAGACGATGAGCAGCTTGCAGATAGCCGAGCTGACGGGGAAGAAACACTCCAACGTTATGCGCGATATTCGCAAAATGGCGGAAAATCTTAACCAATTCACATCTGAATCGGTTGGCTCGGAATACCACAGGGGCGATAGAACCCAATACAAATATCTGTCTGAGCGAACCCAAAATGCGCTTCTTGATTTTGCTATCGGCAAAAACGCTTCTCAGTACATAATCACTGAAACATCATATACAGACACAAAAGGCGAAAAGAGGGCAATGTATAGCCTAAATAAAAAAGGCTTGCTTTCTTTTGGCAAGTGGATATGATGTAGTTCTCCGAGCTAAAATCATCGATCGTTGGGAGGAACTTGAAACAGCAAACGCCAATCAGTATCAAGTGCCGACATCGTTCCGTGAGGCTCTTTTGCTTGCCGCAGCACAGCAGGAGCAGATTGAGGAACAGCAGAAACTTCTCTTGGCGCAGGGTGAGCAGATAGCCGAAAAAGACAGGGCTATTGCCGAACTGCACGAGCGCACAAGCTACCTTGACCAAATCCTGCAAAGTAAATCTACCGTAACTACAACTCAGATAGCGCAGGATTACGGTATGAGCGCAAAGAAGTTCAACGTCGAGCTTCGCAACCTCAAAATTCAGCGCAAGGTCGGCGGTCAGTGGATTCTCTACGCTCCCTACAACACAATGGGCTATGTCCACTCTGAAACGTTCATCCCCGACAACTCTACCACGGGCAAGGTGATAATGATTTCACGCTGGACACAAAAGGGCAGACTATTCCTCTACGAGATACTGAAAAAGAATGGTGTTTTACCGCTAATTGAGAGATAGGTATGGCAAAATACATTTTTCTTGAAGATTGGATTGAAGCGTTAGGAAAAGTCAAATACAAAACGCTTAAAGCCGAGGCCGAAAGCAGCCACAGCCATGAATTTGCGATGCGCGAGATTACTTACAGCGGTTTAGAGTGGGAAATTGACAATCCAAGGCCAAACTATACCCGAGACCAACTTCTAATAGAAATCGCCAAACGCTTAAATATTGACTTGATATGACTTGGACTTACATCGCCACCTTCTGCCTCGGAGCTTGTGTAGGCATGATTTACACCTACATAGTCAGCCGAGTGATAGAAAGAAAATACAGAAAGAATAAACAATAAAAACAATCAATCCGTCCAACAATGAAGAAAGAAAATTACAATAATATTTTCGCGTGGCGCGCAGCTCGCGCCAAATATGAGGCAGAACTCCGTAGCGGAAGCGTGTTTGCTTTTGACTTCGTGGAAAAATGCGGAGGGCATACTCTTGATTCCGCAACGACTGAAATAGAGAGTGTTGTGCAGTTCCATCTCAAAGAATGGGATGAGAAGAATCCAATGCCGGAAACGCCGCATATCGCAGAACTTGAAAAGTAACCACCATGACAACCGAACCGCCGAAAGTTGCAGAGAACGGCTTGTATTCAGTCAAGGAAGCGATAGAACTGCTTGGACTGAAAAAGGATAAGTTATACAAGGCAATCAAGCGTGGAGCGAGATGTGGCGGAATTGACGCTAAGCCACGACGTGACAACGGTCGGTTGCAGATTACAGGCAAAGAAATCCTCCGCTACTGGAGAGGATAAACGATAACGGAGCGCGGCAGCCGACAGAGCCTCAGAGCCAAAGAACCGCAGGAAAATCGCACATTGACATCGCGGACTTGTATGGAAAGACCATACATTTGAAGTGAATAACGATTAACCACCCCTGCGCAGCCGTGCAACGCGGACGCGGGGGAGGAAATACAGCCCGTGCCGCAAGGCGGACAGCAGACACACCGGAACCTGCACGGACACTAATAAAATTACAGAATTATGATAAACCCGTTTAAAAAACCAAAATTGCCGCAAAAGCCATTCGGGGAATTATCCCAGGGCGAATTTGATGAATGGCACAAAGAATACGCCAGGCATTACAAGGCAAGGGAAGCACTTCCATTTTATCTGTCCCTGGTGGCGATAATCATTTCCATATTGTCGCTTCTAATATCGCTACTATAAGCGCGGCTGTTGAAATGGCTATTGCTACCCATGCGGTAATCTTCGCAGTTTTCACCCCTCGAATATTCGCAAGGCTTTCACGATTGCGCAAATCACGGTCATATTCCTCTTCGGTTATTTGTTTGACAGCCTGTTCACAACGCAAGCGGAGGGCTTTAAGTTCAGACAAGCCTTGCTTATTTAATGTTTGATTCGTCGCATATACAGCATATTTGCCGTTTACCTTGAACCATTGGCGAAGGTTCTCCCATTGTGCCTCTCCGAAAAGAGAACCGCCATCTTCATCACACAGCACGCCTTTTTCAAACAGAATGTCAATTGCTTTAATCGCATCCTGATATAACTCTTTACTCATAATCCGTATGTTTTAAGGTTTCAAATGCAAATATACGGATTTTCACGGAAGCCACATAGCTCAGTTGGTAGAGTGCGATTAATATTCTAATAATTTGTGCCAAGCAAAGGTAAGAGTGTAAACGATTGCCTACTCAATCGTTCCACGTCGGTCGAGGCCCTTCAGTGGGTGAAACTTGCAGCACAAGCCTAAGACGTGGATGAATGTTAATCGAGGTCGCCGGTTCGACTCCGGCTGTGGTTCCTAACTAAATTGAAGAACTATGAAACTTATACTTTTAGTTGAAGAGCGAGACGACAAACAAGGCGCAGTTGTCTATTCTTGCGTCAGACCGACTGACGAAGAAGAAAGATTCGGGCAAGTGTACAACAACCTTAGCCAGGCGAATCAGGTCGCCCGGCTTACAGAGGTAGCGCAAGAGGTGGAAAAAGTGGTTAACGCCTACTATTCAAAAGGGCATTTCCCAAGGGTGGGAAAATACAATGGCGACGAAACACCTTTGTCGGGAGGTCTTATTCTCGCATCAGCAGAGCCGCTAAATCAAAGAACTCAACATGCCCACAGTTCAGGCAACGAATGACGGCACATTCAAGTTCGTCAACCTGCCCAAGTGTCCTCCCTTCGACAGTTATAGGTCTACACGACGGCAAAACCACGCTTTTATCAATAAGTTCCCGGAGGTAGTTTTTGTGGCACATAGGGCATTCGTGAGCGAACCCCTTTTCTTCTAACTTTTTGCCAATAAGATTGGCGTTTATTTCTTTCATGTTTTCAATATTTGTTTGTTGACACCTCAAATATACGAAAACATCGGCGATAAGCCAAACGGAAGCCTTGTGGTGTAACGGTAGCACGGAAGCGCGAAAGCGTGTCGTTCCGGTTCGAGTCCGGGCAAGGCAACAAATCTTTTAAACATCAGCAAATATGGAAACAAAAATCTGCAAGGTCTGCGGGCGGGAACTGCCTGAGACCGAATTTAAACTAACACGTTGGGGTAGCCGAAGTTCCACTTGTAATACTTGCGTACAAGAGAAACGCGCTCAGATGCGCTACGAACGCGCCCAAGTGGGGGGTAAACAGGCATCCTTTTCTGACCCCGACTTCGACAATATGAGCATTGGTGAAGTCGTACGCCTTATGGGGCGAGCCAAGAAATGGCTTGAAAGTCGTAATTGCAAAATAACGCTTTATGGCGACTTTATTGAAACAAAAACGAAGAAACTCAAATTTGAATAGACAATGAAAGAAACCCTCTTGCCCGAACAGACGCAGGAACTTGTGGCTCTCGGATGCCAGCCTATGTCCACACTGACAGAAGTGCTTCGTAGTCTGCCGTTGAGTTTCCCGGTCGCATCCGGGGGATTCGCAACACTCTCAATGGAATGGGACGGGAACTATGGCGAAGAATGGGAGACCGGCTATGCCGACCTCACTACCCATTCCGAAGAACTTATTGATGCGCTGTTTGAACTAATCAAGCTACTCATACAAAACAACCGCACGAATGACTGACCACACCATCTACGGATTGTCGAATGAATAACCAAATAAATAAAAGATATGTCATTAATCAGAAAATCAACCGACCTTACCCTGCCTACCGCAATCAAAATGATGATTTACGCACAGGCGGGTACGGGCA
>OFFJ01000998.1_pt1 | contig 22020 bp, 20 predicted proteins | sample 1521261 | NCBI WGS metagenome assembly OFFJ01 (sample SAMEA3504122, study PRJEB24116) | mouse gut metagenome | biome: mouse gut; feature: mouse-associated habitat; material: faeces | place: Denmark | collected 2011 | reverse complement strand
ACAAACAGTTGTAGAAGAAGTGCTAGGCAGAGAAGATGCAGAAAGGATTATACAAAAAGCTATAGATAATTATAATATAAAATTAATTGAAGATAGAAAACTGTAAATCATGTATAATAAGTTTAATAAGTGCTGTCTGCAAAAACTATGATAAACCTGTAACGAATCTAAAAGGAGGGTCTAAGATCATGAAAAACTATAAACGCATATTTACAATCGTTGTGGATTCCCTTGGCGCAGGCGCGTTGCCCGACGCCGCCGATTACGGTGATGAAGGAACCGATACGCTCGGTCATATTTCCCAGTCCATGGATGAATTCTCCATTCCGAATCTTCAAAGGCTTGGTATCGCAAATCTGCACCCGCTAAAGCAGGTAGCCCCGGCAGAGAAACCGCTTGGATATTACACATATCTGTATGAAGCAAGCACTGGAAAAGATACGATGACCGGACATTGGGAAATGATGGGACTCCATATCACAAAGCCCTTTTTGACATTTACAGAAACCGGATTCCCCAAGGAGCTTCTGAATGAATTGTCTGAAAGGACCGGACGGGTCATCATCGGAAACAAAAGCGCCAGCGGAACAGAGATTCTGGAGGAACTGGCAGAAGAAGAGATCGCCACAGGCCACATGATCGTCTACACATCGGCGGACTCCGTTCTTCAGATCTGCGGAAATGAGGAAACCTTCGGTCTTGACGAATTGTACCGCTGCTGTGAGATTGCCCGTGAGATCACACTAAAGGATGAGTGGAAGGTAGGACGCGTCATTGCAAGACCTTATGTCGGCAAGAAAAAAGGAGAATTCAAAAGAACCAGCAACCGTCACGACTATGCCTTGAAACCGTACGGCCGGACAGTGCTCAACGCTTTAAAGGATGCGGGCTTTAGCGTCATCTCCGTAGGGAAGATCTTTGACATTTTTGACGGTGAAGGCTTAACAGAATCCAATAAATCCAAAAGCTCTGTACATGGGATGGAGCAGACGATCGAAATCGCAAAAAGAGACTTTACCGGACTTTGCTTCGTAAATCTGGTAGACTTTGACGCTTTATGGGGACATCGCCGGAACGTAAGGGGCTATGCAAAGGAGCTGGAACGCTTTGATGTCAGGATAGGGGAACTATTAGATCTGCTGAAAGATGATGATCTGTTGATCATTACAGCGGATCATGGAAACGATCCGACACATACCGGAACCGACCACACAAGAGAAAAAGTTCCTTTTCTTGCTTACTCGCCGTCTATGGAAGGCTTCGGAAAGCTTGAGGATGCACAGACCTTTGCAGTTGTCGGAGCGACAATCGCTGATAACTTTAAGGTTGACATGCCAAAGGGCACGATCGGAAGTTCACTTCTTGACAAATTCATATAAAAACCTTTGAAAAAGAACTGTGAAATTTATACAGATAAAAATTCAGGGTAGAAAGAAATATTTCAATGATCTTTCTCCTGACAAAAAAAATTGCCGATAATGATACGGATCTGATGAAAAACCGTAAAAACACAAAAAAAATCACCATCCCCGATGCTCTAAACATCAAAAACAGTGATTTCAACTGCGCGATCAGGGGCTCGAACCCTGGACACCCTGATTAAGAGTCAGGTGCTCTACCAACTGAGCTAATCGCGCATAATTCTTAAGTTTTTTTTACTAATTCCTTAACGCAAGTGATATTATATAACATTTTTTTTTCAAATGCAAGTATTTTTTTCATTTTCTCCCGATTATTTTAATATTTTTTTTAGAAAGTGTCAGTCCGGCCGGAAATATGATCCGGCCAGGCTGACTTCTTCATCTATCTCTTCAATGTAGCAAGTCTCCTGCATGCTTCTTCTACCGTATCTTCATCAAATGCATAACATGCCCGAAACCATCCCGGTCTGTCACAGCCAAAAAGCTGACCCGGAGATATATTGATCATCAGCTCATGATATATTTTGTCCCACAATATCTGCTCTGCAGCGAATTCTTGTTTTTCCAGATAAGCAGAAAAATCTGCCATCACAAAGATTCCCGCCTGTGCCTTCATCATAGGAATATCCAGTTCTTTTAATCCCCTGCTGAAGATCTGATATGCTTTTGCAAGGCGCTGTCTTGATAATTCCATGATTCCCGCAAGCTCCGGCTCCTTTAACATTGCAGTCAAAAGCGACTGAGTGTGGGACGAAACACTGGAATAGTACGTAATAGACGCAAATCCCTGTATGATATTCGGATTAAAGGAAAAACACATACCTGTCCGGAAACCTGACAATACAAAGTCTTTTGCAAAGCTGCTGGTGACATGCACTCTATGACGGTATGACTCCGGCGCCAGCTTCATGGTGCTCACAAAAGAAGCTTCTGGGTCAAATACTGTCTGCGCGTAGATTTCATCTGAAATCACTTCCAGATCATGCTCTATTGCAAATTCCAGCAGGCCGCGGATTGCCTCTTCCTTATATACGATTCCGATCGGATTATTAGGTGATGAAAAAAGTATAGCCCGTACCCTTGTACCCTCTTTTGTCACTTTTTCATATACTTCCTCAAACGCATCGCGTGAAAGGGTCTCATCACACGGCACACCAACGGCAATGACTCCTGCCCGCTCATTAATATCATCCACAAAGCTTGAGTAATACGGCGCCGGAATTAAAAATGCATCGCCTGGTTCCGCAAGAAGAGTTGCCAGTGTTTCCAACGCAACTGTACATCCCGCACAGGTTGCAACATTTTCTTTTCCCAGAACAATCTCACTGTCTTCTCCGAAGATGATCTTCTGCCAATGATCCGCTATCGCTGTCCGAAACTCATCGCTGCCTTCGAATTTATTATAATGGATATTATATCCAGTCAGATCCATATGTTCTGCTGACTTTCTCAGCAGATCGCAGACTTCCTTATTCACAAGGTGGCTCTCCGCCGTCCCCATATTGACTAATCCCTTCGGATTTGTCTCCTTATCATACATATTGTAAAAATTGTCAAAATGGGCTTTTACTAAAGGCGGCAATGTCCTCACCCATTTTTTTCCGCGTTCGGATAAGTATTCAAGCATCTTTAACTCACCCCTCCCATTAATTATGCTCAAGACCTGCTTCCGTCTGGATTCCGGGCCGTACGCCAAGTCCCATTGTCGCGTCAATATTACATCCGTGCATAACCGTTGACTCGTCCCTTAAGAGCTCTCCCATCCAGAGTGCGATCTCCTTCGGCTGGATCAGACGTTTCTTTGCCTGTGCCGCATCAAACGCTGCCCTCTCTTCCGGCGACATATTCTTTAATGTGCTGGAATAGAACATCGGTGTCTCTATTGCCCCCGGACTGATACAGAATACATCGATCAGTGTATGGGTATTTTCCGCCGCCACCTGCTTTGCCAGATACGCAACCGCACACTTGCTCATACCGTCGCTCAGTGTAAACTTCGGGAAACATGCGATTCCTCCGCCTACAGATGAGATAAAGATAAGCTTTGATTTCTCTGTCTTTGCCTCCAGAACCGGCAAGATCTTTTTGTAGATCCAGAGCGGTCCTAACGCATTTACTGTCATCATGGCGATATCATTCGCTGCCTTTAATGGATCTCCCTGCTCTGCGTATTCTTTTACAGTCCCAGAGCCCAACGCCGCGTTAAAGATAACGCCGTACCATTCATGCTCCGTCAGGAAATCGGCCTTCTCAATCTCATTAAGTTTCCCCTGATCCAGCTTATAAGCAAATACTCTTCCCGGATTCTCCTTCATAAGCTCCTCTGCTTTTTTGGCGGAACGGCGGTATGTAATATGAACTTCATAACCCTGCTCTAATAGTAATTTCACTGTCTCCAGCCCAACCCCCTGTGTACCGCCAGTCACTAATACCTTTTTCATACCAAATCCTCCTCTTTAAATGTTTTTGATCAGAACATCCTTTTCATCAAACTCTTCATATTTTCTTCTCTTAATATATTTTGTATAGATCATTCCCGCAAAGATCACAATCCCCGCATATCCTGAAATCGGATAGATGATACTTATCATTGTTGAGAATGATAACTGTCCGCCAAAGATACTGACAATTGCCGTAACGATCGCCGCAACCTTGTATGCTTTGCTCTTTGAATCGGAAGATATCTTATTGCAGACCGTATAAAGCATAGGAACTGCTGTTGTTTAGATTCCAAGAAGCAGCAGGACAGAAAAGATGTTTCCAAATACCGGGCTTATGGATGCCGCAACAAACAGAGAGGGGATTTCCAGATTGTAAACATCTTTAATATTCGCCAGCAGTCCAAAATTAAGGATCATAACTGCGATCAGGAATGCACCTCCTCCAAATACTCCGCCCCAAAAAGAGTTTTTCTTGTTAGTGGCAGTAGATTTCCCGATATCTGCCAGATACGGTACAACACCCGTAACCGTGTATGCTCCATACATAAGTCCTGACAGTGCCCAGTTGCTAAAATTGGTGTTCACCTGCACTTTTGTAAGGCTCTGATCCGCAACGGCGATTCCTTCCGGATTGCTCACGATGGATACAACTCCGATCACCATCGTTACTGCCAGAAGCACCGGCGCGATATAGCCTACGATCTTAACCAGCTTATCAAGTCCCAGAAGAACTGTTCCCAGTGATGCGATGATCATGATAGCGCGCCCTATATTTCCGTTCATCCCGTAATACTCTTCAAATGTTGAACCCGCTCCCGAGATCATCATGGAATAAACAAAAAACAGCATAATGGGTGTAAACCATTCCAAAGCAAATCCAAGATATTTCCCCAGATAGAAATTGAACATCTTCCCCGAGTTATCCAGTTTCAGTTTTCTTCCGTCTTCGACGATCACACTGACAAACCATACGTAAAGGATTAATGCTATGATCCCCGCGCCAATACTTCCAAGCAGCCCAAACCCGGTGAAATACTGCATACACTCCTGACCTGACGCAAAGCTTGAGCCGATAACAAAGCCCATGAACGCACCGCCGATAGCTATGATCTGACCAATGTTCATCTTTTTGTCTTCCATGTCGAATCCCTCCTTTTATGTTTTTGTTTATGTCCAGTTTACTCCTGTTTCCTCTGGTTAGTAATTGAACTCGTCTGAATACCTGGCCGTCAAAAAATTCACTCCTGACTGCCTGATATTAAAAAAAGCGGGGCTTGAATTCATGAAATTCATGTCCCGCTCTGGATATTCTATTATTTATCTTAAGACAACACACCTTACAGATATCTCAGCAGATCCTCCGCTGTAAGCTCCATGCAATAAGACTGGCGTACCATATCCTCATAAAATTTCTGAAACGCATCCCGCATTTTCGGATATGTGGAAATGTGATAATTCGCATTTGCCCGGTTTTTTGAATTCTCTATATTCACGGAATATGTATCCAGAAAAATAGACGGCGCTTTTCTTAATTCTTCGCTCAGAACAACCGTATCCCGAATCAGATACAACCGAAACTGCTGATTCGACTTCATGATGTCACTGATGTGCCTCAGATGGTCATAGACCTGCTCCTGACTCAACTGCCAAAAGCAATTCCCCACACTGACCTTACCGTCTGTCAGATACTTATTCAGCATGGAAGAATATATCACAAGATCAATGTGCGACCGGCAGGTCCGCTTTTCAAAGACGTTTTTCAGCTTTTCCAGATATCTTCCATAATCTTTATCTTCTGCCCGCTCTACGAATACGTCCATAATATCCGCCGGAAACAGCAGTGCCGGTGATTCGTTGAAAAACAGCCATTGTCTGCGGTCGGAATAAGAATCAAGCTGTACATTGGTCCGTTTTAAACTTTCCGGCTCTGCAGAATCCAAAAGCTTTTCTGAAGAGTCCGTAACCTGACAACATATATCGGTAAACTTTTTGATCACCCGCTCCTGCATGGAAAAGGCTGCTCCTATATCTCCGTCAAATGCCCACAGAACCTGCAGACAGAACAGGCGGTCAATCACCAAAAGCTTCGGACTTTCCGGTTTCAGGCAGGCAATTGACATCTCTACAAAGTCAAGACATCCAATAATATTTAAGATTGTTGTTGTATAAAAATAGTAATTTTTTTCAAGAGCTTCCAGACTGATCGCCAGTTTAAGCTTTATGCACTTTGCTCCCATATCGTGCAGCTCTTCCATTAATCTCTGAAAACCTTTTCCATATAACTGGAAAAGGTCAAAGGTCGCCATAATGGATATATCTCCGTCACACAAACTGAAAGCCTGATGACAGGCGGCATGAGTCAGACTCACAAGCTCCTTCTGACTGTTAAGAAATGACATCTGGCCATTCTGATAGCTTTGAAAGACTTTTGAACTTCCGTCACAGTCATAGGCGGACTTTAATTCCCTGTACACATTCTGGCGCTCTGCATCTCTGTCAGATGCCCCGGCTGTTTCCCCGGATAAAAAATCTGCGATCTGACCAATGATCCGCTCCGCATTTCTAGCTGAGGGCAGCTTGCTTCCATTCATCCATTTGCTGATGTATGTCGGATCATAGCCAAGTGCATTCGCCAGTTCGCTTTCCTTTATCCCCGCCTTCTCCACCTGTGCTCTCAATATTTTCCCAAATGTATTATTCATGCCGTACCTCATTTTTCACGTCACCATAAGCCACATGATAAGTTTATCATAAATTGTATTCCCTCACAATTGCGCGGCAAAAAAATTCAAGCAATTCAACTTTTCTGATCTTGTGTCTAAATCTGTCTGTCGGGCAGTTTCCTTCGCGGATTCATATATAATAACAGCGCTGTCAGAAACATACAGCAGCCCGCCGGATAATGCTCTGCCTCCCCTGACATATACGCAAGCTGCTTCTTTGCTTTTTCCTCATAATCTTTCTGCCCCGTGATTTGCGAAAGTCTCACAAGACAGTATGCCATAACCGAATTTCCGCTCGGAAGTGCATTGTCATAAACTTCTTTCGGCTTTGTGATAAGCCGACCGTTTTCCGTTCCGCACAGAAAATACCCTCCGTTTCTGTCATCTGCAAACTGCTCCGTCGCCTCATTGCAGATCTGTCTTGCACGCTCCAGATATTCTTCCTCTAAAGACACCTCATACATATTTATCAGCGCTGCGCTGTAGCAGGCATAATCATCTAAAAATCCCTTGACTGCGCCCCTCTCGCCCCGCCAGCTCACATAAAGGATACCTTCCTCAAAAAGATGACTTTCGATAAATTCCAGCGCCCTCTCAGCCGCCAAAAAATATTTCTCCTCCCCTGTCACCTTATATAAGCTTGCAAGTCCGCTGATCATTAAGGCATTCCACATAGCGAGCACCTTATCGTCAAGATGAAGCTTTGTCCGGGATTTCCTGTATTCATACAGGATTCTTTTTTCTTCCGTAAAATTGTCGCACACATTGCGGCCATTAAGGAGATTGGGTATGTTCCTGCCCTCAAAATTACCGCTCTTCGTAATCCCGAAATATTCACAAAACCTCTTTCCCCTCTCTCTGCCAAGAACCTTGCATACCTCTCCGTAGTCCCAGACGTAAAACTTCCCTTCTTCCCCTTCGCTGTCCGCATCCTGCGCGGAATAAAATTCCCCGTCAGGGCCTGTCATCTCACGCAGAACATATTCCGCCGTCTTTTCTGCCGTATCCAAAAGGTCTTTATCTCCTGACATTTCGTAAGCCGCAGCATATGCAATGATCAATAGAGCATTGTCATACAACATTTTTTCAAAATGAGGCACAAGAAAATATTCATCCGTTGAATACCTGGAAAACCCATAGCCGATATGGTCAAATATCCCTCCCCGGCGCATTTTCTCTAAAGTAATCTTTACTTGCTCAAACACTGATTCTTCGTAGTCCAGCGAGCAGACTCCATCCGCATTACAGGAAAATGAACCGTCTCCTCCTCTTTTAACCGAATACTTTGAATACGTTGTGAGGAAGATCAGGTTAAAAGGCATAGGAAATTTCGGCGCATCCCCAAATCCGCCGTTTACTGCATCAAAACTCTGGGAAAGCAGCTTTGCCGCTTTCTCTGGCTGGCTCCTGTCTATATCATCATGCACTTCTTCCTCCGGCATATCTTTTATATAGGAAAGAATCTTGTCTGCCGACTGAATCAGTCCTTCTTTATCCTGCTGCCATTTATGGGCGATGGCAAGAAGAAGCTCCTTGAAGCCTGTCATTCCCCGATCTGATTCCGGCGGAAAATAGGTTCCCGCAAAAAACGGCTTTTGAAGTGGCGTCATAAAGATACTCATCGGCCATCCTCCGCCCCCGGTAAGCGTCTGACAGACAGACATATACACGCTGTCAATATCCGGCCGCTCTTCCCTGTCCACCTTGATGGATACAAAATATTTGTTGAGGATATCCGCGATCTCCTCATTTTCAAAGCTTTCCCGTTCCATCACATGACACCAGTGACACGTGCTGTAACCAATACTTAAAAATACTGGTTTGTCCTCCCGCTCTGCCCGTTCAAAGCCTTCCTGACACCACGGATACCAGTCAACCGGATTATCGGCATGCTGTAAAAGATACGGGCTTTTTTCATATTTTAATCTATTACTCATAGTACACCTCTTTCTTTCGTTACTATTTGCATTTATTTCATCTTTATGCATATCTTTTCCGCCGAAATAATGCATTTCAAAGAAAAATATAGTATAATCAGATAACGTCAGTCAGTTCGATAAAGTAAAGGAGTGATTTTAAATTATGGCAAAAATTTCGGCAGATTGTAAGATAGAGCACCACGCTATGATGTTCGCATTTCTCGCAAAACATGCCATTGAACTATGCGGCGAAGCGGGAAAAGAAGCCATTCTTAAGGGCATGACTACATACGGAAAGGAACGCGGAGCACGTATGGCAGCCAATGCATTGGCTCATGGCGACGAATTAACGACTATGACCAATCAGGCTTACGGCGAATGGAAACCTGACTATGACGGACAGATGGAGTTTGGACAGCTTCGCACGGAACCTACGCTCCAGACATATATATCAAAATGTGCATGGTGCGACGCATGGAAGAAGCACAACATCACGGAATACGGAAAATATTACTGCGTAAATGTTGATAATGCGGTCTATCAGGGATTCCGTTCTGATTTTGTCTGTACCCCCACTACAACTTCTTTAAGCTGGGGCGGAAACCGATGTGAATTTGACTGGGGTTATCCGTTGTCGCCCGAAGAAGTAAAGACTCTTGCAGACAAGAAAAAAGAACTTGGCAGCTCCTGTATGAAAGACTTTAATTTTCATACGGCGCATCTAAAATATACGCTGAGCAAGACACTGACTGAAGCGTTGGGAGAAAACGGGGCAAAGGCGGTCACACTGGCATTGGAAGAGTATGCTGAAACCTTTGGGGAAGAGTATCTTAAAGTACTGGACGATATAGATACCGGACTATTTTAAGAAGAGACAAGAAAGGATTTATGATGAATAATCTACAAACAAAACATAACGTAATTGCTGATTGGATTTTCTCTCATGAGAGAGAGCTTATCCGGGCGGCTGAATTTATTTTTGAACATCCGGAGCTGGCTTATGAGGAGGTCCTGTCTTCTAAGTATCTAGCGGATTATCTTAGAAATAAAGGTTTTTCTGTCTCTGCGAAAACGGCTGGGATCGATACTGCCTTTACTGCAAAATGGGGAGGAGGGAAGCCCGTTATCGGGTTTCTTGCAGAATATGATGCGCTTGCGGGAGTCGGACACGCCTGCGGGCATAACCTGCTGGGAACTGCGGTGTGCGCTGCTGCCTGTGCTTTGAAGGCTGATATGGAATGTTCGGGTACCAGCGGAACAATCCGGGTGTATGGATGTCCGGCAGAGGAGATCATGTCGGGCAAGATTGTGATGGAAAGGGCCGGGGTTTTCAATGATCTGGACACGGCGGTCACATGGCATCCGTTTGACAGGAATCGAATCAGTAATGATATCTGGCAGTCGCAAGATATTAAAAACTACACATTTCACGGCATAAGCGCTCATGCCTCCAAATCTCCGGAAGAGGGACGAAGCGCTCTGGATGCAGCAGAGCTTATGAATATCGGTGTTAATTATCTCCGCGAACATGTGCCGGGAGATGTGCGTATGCATTATGCCTATATTGATAACCATATTTCGGCAAATGTTGTTCCAGACATTGCAAAGACCAATTATTTTATCCGCTCCAGCAAACGCTCCCGCACGGAAGACGCAAGCAGACGAGTGGACGACTGCGCCCGCGGCGCGGCTTTGATGACTGGAACAACCGTGGATATAGAGCTGGTTAAATGCTGCAAGGAGATGAAGATAAACCGGCCTCTTGCAGAAATCTATTACAAAGCTATGACTCAGATTCCAACCCCTGAATACACGCAGGATGAGCTTAATTTCGCTGCCAGAATATCAAAAGAAGCAGGCTTTTTAAATAACGGGAACTATTTTTCCGGATTAGAACCTCTTGAAGATGAACCCGTACCCATTTCCATCGGAACAGACGCCTCTGAGGTCAGTCATACCGTACCCCTGATCACCATCAGCGCCGCAACGATGTGCAAGGGCACCCCGCTCCACCACCGGGCGGCGGCAGAGCAGGCAGGTATGAGCATCGGGCATAAGGGAATGCTGTATGCCGCAAGATGCATGGCAGAGGGTACAAAGCTCCTGCTTGAAGCTCCTAAGAACTTAGACGCTGTCTGGACCTACCACCGTACACACTGATACAGCAAATATACAGAATAAAATTATGTTAAAAACTTCATGCATATTGAACACTTAAATAAAATATCAAATCTAAGGAGGAATTCACTATGGTTACAAAGAAAATCGGGATCATCGGATGCGGAAATATGGGCGGCGCCATTCTCTACGGTGCGCTGAAAAGCGGCGTTCTCCCAAAGGAAAACGCTTATGTCTATGACATCAGTCCGGCAATGATGGAAAAAGCGAAAGAATGGGGCGTCAATCTGGCAGCGGACGATGAAGATGTATGCAAAAATGCAGATATCATCCTGCTTGCCGTAAAACCGCAGAACGCGTCAGAGGCACTGGGAATGTGCAAGCAGGCGTTAGATGGCAAAGCAATGATGTCCATCGTAGCGGGAGTTACGGTAGAACGCCTGCAGAACATGATCTGCGGAACGCCCCGGATTCTCCGTATTATGCCCAATACACCGGCTATGGTTTATGAGGGGGCATTTGCGCTATGCTCAGATAACGATTTTACGGAGGAAGAACTCGCGGACGCAAGATCCATCTATGAAAAAATCGGTGTAGTAGAAATGATTCCAGAGCACCTGATCGATACCGTATGCGGACTCAGCGGCGGCGGTCCCGCTTATGCAGCCATGTTTATCGAAGCCTTGTCCGACGGCGGTGTAAAGCAGGGGCTTCCAAGAGCCACTGCATATCGTCTGGCAGCACAGACCTGCCTTGGAACGGCTAAAATGATCCTTGAGATGGGTATCCACCCGGGAGAGCTTAAAGATATGGTAACATCACCGGGCGGAACTACGATAGAAGGATGCGAAGCTCTGGAACGGGGCGGCATGAGAGCGGCAGTTATTGACTGCATAAATGTAGCGACAGAAAAGTCAAAGAAATTATAAGCATTCCGCTATATACTATAACAGGAAATGAGCTGTTAGCAAATAATTGCGGCTACTGTCACAGGAACCATCACCATCAACAACATGGTTCCTGCGGCAGCAGCCGTAAGATTCTTTTGCTTTTCTTTATTTCCCCTGCATTTTCTTGATGACCTTTAATCTGGTAAATTCTTCACGTTCTTTTTCTTCCAAAGCGTTATTGATCGTATAAACCAGATTAGTATACATCGGAATGGTGATATTTTTAAGGGCATTGGCACGCTTCTGTGTCTTCTTGATATTAGCTGCCAGACGGTACGCTGAATTTTCTACCGTGGACAGCTTCATCGTCAATTCCTTCACCTCACGGAAAGCCTCTCTCGCTATATCAATGGACTCCCCTGTACTTCCGAAGGAATAAGTCAGCTTATTCTGCTTTGAATCATACTTGACATGCGGAATCTCCGTTCCCATGATACTTCTCGTCTGAATGACGATGGAATCCTCAATCGGCACCGTAAACGCAAGTTCCTGGACTTTGCTGATCCCCATATCGATATTGGCGTGCTGCAGGCACGCATATGCACGGGTAAATGTTGTATCAATCTGTTCCTGTATGTCTTTTGCTTCGTTGATCAAACTCATCAGCTCTTTCAGAAGAATGTTTCTCTTCTTATCCATCAGATCGTATCCCTGACGGGCAAGCACCAGCGAGTTCTTTGCGAGCATTAAATTGCCTTTTGTCGGAAACTCCCGCGGATCCATACGACACCTTCCTTTCTTTTATTTCATTCAGAACCCACGATCCTTCGGCTCTTCACTTGGGTAGTAAACATCCAAAAGCTTCGTATCTATTCTGTCGAGTTCTTCTCTTGGAAGAAGGTGCAGAAGTTCCCAGCCGAGATCAAGTGTCTGTTCTATCGTACGGTTTTCTGTCGGTCCCTGACCGACATACCGCTTCTCGAATTCTATACCGAATTTCAGATATTTCTTATCCAGCGGTGATAATTCATCCTCACCGATAACAGATGCCAAGTTTCTTGCTTCTCCTACCTTCGCATAAGCGGAGAATAACTGGTTGGCAAGGCTCTGGTGATCGTCTCTTGTATAACCCGCGCCGATTCCGTCCTTCATAAGCCTGGACAGAGAAGGCAGGATACTAATCGGCGGATATATGGACTGACCATGCAGGTTCCTGTCCAGTACAATCTGACCTTCTGTAATATAACCGGTCAGGTCAGGAATCGGATGCGTGATATCATCATTCGGCATGGTAAGGATCGGAAGCTGTGTCACGGAACCAAGCGCGTTCTCTACGATACCGGCACGCTCATAAATCGTAGCCAGCTCACTGTACAAATATCCCGGATAGCCTTTTCTTGATGGTATCTCCCCTTTTGATGACGACACCTCACGCATCGCCTCCGCAAAAGATGTCATATCCGTCAGGATCACAAGAATATGCATATTACATTCAAATGCAAGATACTCTGCTACAGTAAGCGCCACCTTCGGCGTAATCAGACGCTCTACGACCGGATCATTGGCAAGATTAAGAAACATACACACATGGTCGGAAACACCGCTCTCCTCGAAGGTCTTTCTAAAGAATTCCGCCACGTCGTGCTTGACACCCATAGCTCCGAATACAATAGCAAATTCTTCGTCCGAGTCGTCTCCCAAAGAAGCCTGCTTAACGATCTGAGCTGCCAGTTGGTCATGCGGCAGTCCATTTCCTGAGAAAATGGGCAGTTTCTGACCGCGGATCAGTGTTGTCAGACCATCAATTGCCGAAATTCCCGTCCGAATATAGTTCCTTGGATATTCTCTCTTAACCGGATTCAGCGGCAGTCCATTTACATTGCGGCGCTCATCCGCCAGAATAGGCCCAAGGCCGTCAACCGGAACACCTACTCCATTAAAGGTACGTCCAAGCATATCCGCGGACACCGGAACCTCCATCGGATGTCCTGTCAGCTTGGTATGGGTATTCTGAAGCGACATGTTCTCCGTTCCTTCAAATACCTGAATGACGGCTCTTTCATTGTCAAGCTCCACGATACGCCCCATCTTTTTCATATTTCCTTCTACGACAAACTCAACAATCTCATCAAAAAATGCTTCCTGTACACCTTCCAGCACTACAAGAGGCCCGTTAATATTGCTGAGTCCAAGATATTCTATTGCCATATTAACCTACCTCCTTTACGCATTTTTCTCAATTATTTTATTATAAAAGTCATCAATATTTAACTTGTACATATCAAGCATCTGAAGGTTATCATTCGGAACATCGTATTTGATAGCAATCACTTTCTCAAAGATACCTTCTGATTTCAATATGGACATGGGCATTCCCATCGCAATCAGCTTGCGGCAGGTCTTATACAGGTACAAAATGACATCCATCATCTTGAACTGCTTTTCCATCGACACACAGGTATCGTCCTTGTGAAACGCATTCTGCTGCAAGAATCCCAGACGTATTACCTTTGCAATCTCAAGTGTGAGCTTCTGATCGTCCGGAAGTACATCCGCGCCGATCAGCTTAACAATCTCCATCAGACTGCTTTCCTGACTTAAGATTGACATAATACGGTTTCTGTAGTCCAGAAACTTTGGAGACACATTATCCGAATACCATCCGCTTAAATCATTCAAATATTCGCTATAACTTGTGAGCCAGTGAATCGCCGGGAAATGTCTTGCATATGCCAGAGACTTATCAAGTCCCCAGAAACACCGAACAAAACGCTTCGTATTCTGTGTGACAGGCTCAGAGAAATCACCGCCCTGCGGGGACACCGCACCGATGATCGATACGGAACCCGTCTCGCCGTTTAATGTCTGCATCATTCCGGCACGCTCATAAAAGGCCGACAGGCGGGAAGCCAGATATGCCGGGAAGCCTTCCTCTGCAGGCATCTCCTCCAAACGTCCTGAAAGCTCGCGGAGCGCCTCTGCCCATCTGGAAGTAGAATCCGCCATGATCGCTACGTCATAACCCATATCTCTGTAATACTCTGCCAAAGTAAGACCTGTATAGATAGACGCTTCACGGGCAGCCACAGGCATGTTGGAGGTATTGGCAATCAGCGTCGTCCGGTCCATCAAAGGATTCCCGGACTTCGGATCTACCAGTTCTCCAAACTCTTCCAAAACCTGTGTCATCTCATTACCGCGCTCTCCGCAGCCGATATAGACAATAATATCTGCATCCGACCATTTTGCTATCTGGTGCTGCGTCATGGTCTTTCCCGTTCCGAAACCTCCCGGAATCGCCGCTGTTCCGCCCTTTGCGATAGGGAACATCGTATCCAGAATACGTTGTCCGGTAACAAGCGGAATACTTGCAGGATACCTTTTATGCACCGGTCTCGGCACACGAATAGGCCAGTGCTGCGTCATAGTAATCTCTTTCCTTGTTCCGTCCGCAAGCTCCAGAACGAGCAAGGTATCATTGATCGTATACTGCCCGTCAGGCTTTACTTCCGCAACCGTTCCTTCTATCTCCGGAGGAATCATGCATTTGTGTACAATAGCGCGTGTCTCAGGCACCTCAGCAAAAATCGCCCCGCCGTGCAGGAATTCTCCCTCAGCTACTACCATATGAGTATCCCAAAGCTTACCGGTATCCAGTGAATCCACGCTGACGCCTCTTGAAATAAATGCTCCGGCGCTCTCACCAATCTTCTCTAATGGCCGCTCGATACCATCAAATATATTGTTCAGAATACCCGGCGCCAGTGTGACAGAGACCGCATCACCTGTTGCCTCAACCTCTTCTCCTGGTCTCAGTCCGGAAGTCTCCTCGTAGACCTGAATCGTAGTCATATCCTTATCGAGGGAAATCACTTCTCCGACCAGCTTTTCCTTTCCGACATGAACCATCTCAGACATCTTAAATCCAGTCTTTCCCTTCAGGTAAATAACGGGACCATTAATGCCGTAAATTGCTTCAATTCTTCTGCTATCCAATTCCCGTACCTCCCCTGAATACAAACTTATGGTATTCCCGTTCGATGGCCCCCTTAAACGCATGGTCAATCAAAATATTTCTCTCATGGACCACCGTACGGATACCTCCGATAAAATCTTCCTTGCTGACCGTGATCGTAACCCCTGTATGCTCCTCCAGATAATCTTTCAGCTTAGCATCTGTTGGGTTAATGTAGATTGTCATGGCAGCGCCATTGGCAAACTTTGCAGCATTTTCAATATATTCTACAAGAAGATGCTTATACTCTTCTGTTTTCATATAATCTTGAAGTATCTCTTCTACTTCCTTGAATAATTGCTTTTTCAGCCTCTTTTGCGTCTTTCCAAATTCCTGCTTTATATCAAGCTGCGCTTTGGATGCAGACATATTAAGCTGATGTCTGATATTCGTCTGTTCCGCTTTGATTCTGATCTCCGCTTGTCTCTTCGCTTCTTCTACATGCTGTTCATATATCGTCATCAGAGCTTTCTTATGCTGCCAGATGATCGCATTGCCCTGCGCTCTGGCTTCTGTCATGGCAGACGACTGCAGACGCGCTATTTTTTCTTCTATAGTCACGCGTGTCACCCTCTTTTTTACAGTTTTAATCCGATAGCTTCATTTACATAAGACGTGATAAAATCTTTCTTACGGCCAGTACCGTGTCTGTCAGGAATCTCAATCAACAACGGAAAAGCTCTCTCAAGCTTTATCTCATCAAGAAGATCAGGAAACTCTCTTCCAAACTTCTCGGTCAGCAGGATGATTCCTACATTTTTATCATCCATTGCTGTCTCAATCGCCTTTCTAAGCTCCTCCCTTTCGTGTACGACCACGCCGTCAACTCCTGCAAGACGCATTCCCGTCAGTGTATCGACATTATCACTAATCAGATACATTCTCATTCTACAACCTACCTATAATCATGAAAGAAATGATAAGTCCGTACAGACATACACCTTCTGCAAGACCTACAAATATCAAAGATTTACCAAGTGCACTTGGATCTTCACTGATCGCACCGAGCGCAGCGCTTGCCGCACTTGCTACGGCAATACCGCCGCCCACACAGGAAAGTCCCGTTGAAAGCGCTGCTGCCAGATATCCAAAGCCAGTAGCATTAGACGCTGCTCCTGCCGCCTCTGCCGCCTGCACCGGAGCGCCTGTAAACAGCATGATCCCTGCAACCAAAAATGCGCCGAAGAAGAAAAACACATTTGTTGCCAGCGTCATTTTATAACGCTTTTTATTCTTTTCTCCGATCAGGAAATAACCGAATGGAATAATAATGCTAAGTATTAAAGCTGCAATTAATAAAAATTTTACTGTCAGTGTCATGATCTTAATCCTCCTTATATTTGACTCCTACGTCTTTCTCATACCTATTCTTTGCTCTGATTGTTAAATGGTTTAAACTCTCGTCCGGAACCATTGTAGAAGCGGCTGAACAGTTCGTAATATTCAAGTCTCAGCACCTGTATCCCTACAACTAATCCTTCCAGAGCGCATACAATGATATTTCCGATAATAACTCCAATCCAGTTCGTATGTCCCGCCGTTGCCCCCGAAAGCATCAGCACTACCTCCATCATAGCCGCATGGCTGACAGCAAACGCGCCGATACGCACATACGAAATTGTGTTGGAAAAATAGCTTAACATCGTCTCAAACAACTCGAAAAATCCCTGTATCAGAAACATCCCCCTGCTCTCTTCCATCTTCTTGTGATTTCTCTCCACCAGATTGGTAAGAGGCTCTTTAAACAGGAACAATAATACCGGTACGCCCAGAAACAAAACTAACATGATATTTCCCGGCATCTTATGCCCTGTCATAAACAACACAATCGTAGCAATCAAAAATCCATAGAACACAAGTCCCGCAATTCCATTATGGGAGAACCATATATTGCCTGTATCACGGGCGCGCACGGCATTAATGATCTGGAAGATCATAACCAGTATATTAAGCCCCATACCGAATGCAATCGCTATTACAAACACTGTATTGAGCTGTCCGATAAACGGCAGGTTCGTCATCGCCTCTGTCGGTCTCAGCCAATGCGCCTCTATGACATCTTCAAATCCAAAGATACTTCCGAACATAAAGCCGAAAAATGTGGAAAACAATCCGGCCACTGATATAATCCCTGCAAGGTTCATCTTTTTCGTAAGGTATAATAATCCTCCCCCTGCAAACAGGCAAAGTCCCTGTCCCACATCTCCGAACATCGCGCCGAATATAAATGTGTATGTCAGCGCCACAAAAATTGTCGGATCCATCTCATTGTGAGCAGGAAGTCCATACATCCGGATAAACATCTCGAAAGGCTTGAAAAGCTTCGGATTTTTAAGCTCTGTCGGCGGCTCCCCAAAAAACTTCTCTCTGTCTTCCTCCACCATGATGAATACCTTGTCATCATTCTTTGTTTCTTTCAGGAATTTCTCTACATTCTCCTCGCTCATCCAGCCGCAGAGAATATAATTATCCTCCTGCTCGTCGTTGCTGATCCTTGCGGCGGACCTTCGAACATCAAAGTTATTGGCCAGCTCCTGCAGACGTTTCTGCGTTCCTAAAAGCTGCGGAGCATGATCTGTCATCAGCTTCTTGATCTTTTCCTTGGCAGCCTCAATTCTTTTTGTCGTCTCTTTTATATCATTCTGCAGATTCGTACATGCCTCCTGCGGCGTACCGATATATTCCATCGGTATCCTGATTCTCTCAAAATGAAGGGACCGGAAGATCGAATCTGCTTTGCCCACATCTGCATTCGCCGCAAAATAACAGCCGTACACATAATTGTCGTTCTGTGCCGCTTCAATAAAGACAGCATCCAGATCATCATACAGGTACTTTCCCAGCCGCTGGTAGTAATCTACCGCCATCCTTCCGAACCGCACCTGCATATATTTGTAATGCAGAACCTTCTGCAGCTCCAGCTTCATGGAACCAAACGGTTCCAAAACACTGAATTTCTCTGTCAGCAGATCCTTTTTCTTCTTCAACAGTTCCTTTTTCTCCTGCAAATCCACATAACTGCTGTTAATGTCACGGACAAGCGCCAGCATATCCTCCTTTGAAAGCGTACGGTCTACATCGTAGCCCCCTCCCTCCAGAATCGATACAAACTGCTCCGTTCTTGCCAGCGGCTCTTTGTATGGATTCACCTCAACAAACGGGAGAAGATTGTCTGTTGTCCGAAGCTCTGTAATCGCATTTTCAAGCTGCATTGCATATTTCGATAAATATACATCGCATACGCGGTCGATGTCTGTCCTTGGGCCGCTGATGCTAAGAAACTTCATCTTTACAATCATTAAATCACACCTCCTAAGTATCCTAATATGTCTCTAGATGATAAGCCGTAGCGAATACATTCAAGCGCACTTACTATTTTCCTTATCTCTTCCTCTTTTAAAAACAGATATGCATTAATCGTTGCCACCGAATAAGGATTGTGCCGTCTGTCAGACAGATAAGCCGCTTTCAGTATCTCTCTGGACTGCTGCTCTAACATGTGGCCTTCTTCAAACGTGAGCTTATTCCCATATCTTGTAAGTCCTACCTGCTTTATAAATTCTTCAACAGTCGGAGCTTCCACCATTGCTTTAAACTCTTCCTTACTGAACCGATACTGAATCGGGATCATCATCATATAAATATCCGGCGGAAGCATATTATAATATTTCTTAGCCCGGTAGATCCATCGTATATTCGTAAGATCGATCCTCATGCCATAATCTTTGATGAAAATGTCTCTCTCTTTACCCTTAAGAAGGCGCTTCTCCTCTTTCCACATCACAGAAAAATAATATAATTCCAAAGTCAGATCATAATCATATAAAGTTGCCGCGCCTGATTCCCGCAACGTCTGAAGCGGGGAATAATATTCCGTACCTTTCAGATTATCGATCAGCTCTTCAACATTCTTTGATAACACAAGCCTGCTAACCGATAACTGAGAATATTTGTCAAAAATCTCTTTTTTATAATCAATATCGAACGGAACATCATAGTGGTTAAATACGATCCTGAGACAGTAATTGATCAAATCTATCTCATATCTTTTCCAGTATGCTTTCAGGAACTTCTTCTGCTCCATACCCACAAACCGGAAAATTCTTGTATAATCATCATAAAACGATTGTGTCAGAACCTTCTCCACATCCCCTCTGTGGTAAAGTGACGTATCCATCCGATTAATATATTTCGTATATGCGGGCTTTTCCTTCAGATATTCGATCACTTCCGGAACAGTCTTAAGATTCGCGATATTCTCGTAATCCGCTTCTGTCAGAAGCTTTGCCTGCATGGCACGTATCTTTGTGGTAATGCCGCTATACGTCCTAAGATTACCCATACGCTTACACCTCTAATATCTGCTTCAATATTTCTTTCGCATATTCTGTATGGTGCTCTGCAAATTCAGCTTCCAGATTGTCAATCGTATTCCGATGCTTCTTTCTTTCTTCATCAAGCACCTGCTCCATCTTCTTATTTCCTTCTGCACGGATGGTCTCTAACCGCTGATTCACTTCCTCATTAAGCTTCCGGTCAAATTCATCTCTTTCAGCCTGAATCTTTTTTTCTTCCTCGAACTTCTGCTTTTCAGCATTGTCAACGATCGCCACTGCTGTCTCCTCAATCTCTGCAAGTCTCTTAATAATCGAGTCCATACTACACCCCCATCCACTTTCATTTATTATGTATAAATGGTTAAAAACCTTCGCTTTACATAATACACCTTTTTTCGCAAATTTCCATAGTAAAATTTAATAAATTTTTTATTTATTTTATATGATTTTGTGCCTTTTTACAGGCGCTGTTTTTCTCCTTCCTTTTTGCTTTTAAAGCATATTGCCAACTACCGCCTTATCGCATATAATATCCATACTAATATTATGAAAGAGAGCCGTATTTTTATGAGACTTAGAAATATCCCAAGGGCTGAGCATGTCTTAAATTCCAGCCCCTTCGTTATTAAAAATCCCTGCGAATACCGTGGGAAATGGAACGACTGCATTTTCCGGAATGAACATCCCATACATATCGAGATCGGCATGGGAAAGGGACAGTTTCTTCTGACTAATGCCGCACAGAATCCCCAGATAAACTATATCGGTATCGAGCGGTATTCCAGCGTACTACTTAGAGCTGTTGAAAAGCTGGATGAAACCGCCGTCTGCACAAGGGTCACTGAAAACCTGCGTTTTCTCTGTATCGATGCCCGCGAGATATCCCAAATCTTCGCGGACAATGAGATATCCCGCATTTACCTGAATTTCTCTGATCCATGGCCAAAGGCACGCCATGCCAGAAGAAGGCTTACCTCAAAGGAATACTTTGCCCGCTACGATACCATTCTGGCGCCGGAGGGACGAATTGAATTTAAAACTGATAATCGGGAACTTTTTGATTTCTCCATAGAACAGCTTGAAAGCTCTGACATGTGGGAGATTGCCGCCTGCACTTATGATCTGCATCACGACACCTCGATGAACAGCGGCAATATTATGACGGAATACGAAGCGAAATTCTCTTCCCTCGGAAATCCAATCTGCAAATTAATTGCAGTGCGAAGCCCAAGGTCTTGCTTATTCATGCAAGCATGAATCGCAGGACCTTTTATTCTGGCTGCTTATGATACTACGAATTGTTCCGCACTTCGTGCTCCCGCAATTCTAAAACATTCGAAATCCGCCTTGGACAAGGCTCCTTTCTCATGTTTGGCAGGCCCCAAGGTCTTGCTTATTCATGCAAGCATGAATCGCAGGACCTTTTGGCCTTTAGTATCATATACTAATAGGGAATAAATGATTCCGGAGGCTTTTATGAAACTCGGATTTGTAAAACAGTGGCGCAGAAAACGTTATAAATCTGCCTATTTCAAAAAACACCGGAGCAGAATATCCTGCTGTATCTATAATTCTCTCCGTGAAGTCTGTGAGATATTAAATTCAAATATAAACTTCCGGAACAAATAAGAAAGGTTGAGATACATGCTCCATTTGACAGCAAATAATTTTGTAACGGAAATAAAGACCAGCTCATTGCCCGTTGTCGTCATGTTTTATGCTGCGTGGTGCGGCAAATGCGCTATGATGAAGCCGCTCGTAGAAGATATAGAACCCGTATACAAAGACCGTATCCGGTTCTGCGAAGTTGAGGTGGAGGAATCACCGGGGCTGGCCGAAAAATACGGCGCATCCATCGTTCCTACCTTTGCCTTTTTTCAGAAAGGAAGACTGCTTGGAGAACTGCAGGGAGTGATGGAAGATACCACTTTTGAGAAGCATCTACAAAAAATATTCAGAAATTGTTAAGATGGTTTTTCTTTTCAAATCAGTATCCCTGTGATATATTATGAAAGGATAACTATAAAAGTACTATTAATAAAGGGGAGTTGTAATATGAAAAAAAATCAAATGAAAGTACCGCAGCGCACTTTGCGCTGCATTAAAAGGACCTTGCCCGTCTTTGTCACGGCTGCAATGGTATGCGCAAGCCTGCC